>Ga0187850_10004813_pt1 | contig 10518 bp, 9 predicted proteins | sample June2016WEW_4_15_FD_132436 | JGI IMG/M metagenome (GOLD analysis project Ga0187850, IMG submission 132436) | Peatland microbial communities from SPRUCE experiment site at the Marcell Experimental Forest, Minnesota, USA - June2016WEW_4_150 | ecosystem: Environmental > Terrestrial > Soil >... | reverse complement strand
CCGTTAGAATCTCCTAAGAAACTTTAAAAAGCATCTTCTGCGAATGGGGTTCTTTGCCGTAGCGAACGAGCAGCAAGAGAGTCCGAGCCAGCCGCTTCTCGCTGGAGTTAAAAAGCTGATCTACCAAGTCCTCCTCGATTCGGATGTTCCGTGAAAGCATATAAGACACGAAGCGGTCGGAGAAAGCATGTTCGGCGTGGAGCACGCGAATCATCTCGTTTTTTTCAATAGCGAGTAAAGTCGTGGGTGTAATTGCGGTCGCTGTCCCCATTCGAACAGGCTGACCTGCCATGCCCCCCTCACCAAAAAACTCACCTGGTCCCAGAATCGCCAGGACTGCTTCCTTGCCGACCTCATTCACAACGGAGAGCTTTACGCCGCCTTTTTGAACGTACATCACACTCGCAGCGGGATCACCTTGAGAGTAGATCCTCTGGGATCTTCCATATTCCACAACTTTTCTCGCCACGCCGGCCGAATCGAGAAATGCTTGCGCATCGAAAACGGGCGCCTTCGCATTTTTGAGTTCTTTGACCATCGCAGCCAGGTGAGCCCTCGGACTAAACCTAACAGCGAAGGAGGATTACTGTCTGTAGGGTATCAAACACTATCGGTAGACTACTTCAGTCCAATCTCGGCGGTGGCGCAGACGTTAGCCGCTGAGACGAATTTGGGTGCCGCAACCCTTGTAGGTGTTCAAGGGGCGGGTGTGGAGTCAACTTCATCACAGACGTGTGCCGGAGTGAGGAGGTTGCCATTCGAATCCCGCGCCCGAAGTGGGTTAGACTCGTCATGTGAAGTTGCACTCATTCAAGCGCCGCTCCGGCGCGCTGCCCTTGCGCTTTGCCGGACGCGGCCCCGGGAGAAACACATGTCGAAGGTCCTTTTAATCAGCGGGAGTCCAAAACTAAAAGGGAACACGGCACAGCTCATGGAGGAATGCGCGAAAGTGATTCGCGAGAAAGGCCTGCAGGCCGAGATCGTTTCCTTTGCCGACATGAAGATTGAATCCTGCACGGCCTGCGGGAAGTGCTCCGAAATGGGCAAGTGCAATATCGAGGATGGCCTGAACGGCGTCATGGATAAGCTGCGCGGTTCGCAAGGATTCATCGTAGGCGCTCCCGTCTACGTTGGAACGGCGCGCGGCGACGTGATGTCGGCGCTGCAAAGAATCGGCTACGTCTCTCGCAACACGGACAAGTTCCTGTCAGGGAAAGTGGGAGGTGCCGTCGCCGTGGCAGCACGCGGCGGGCAAACCCTCACACTCCAGGAAATGCTGATGTTCTTCCTGATCAACGACATGATTGTTCCGGGATCAACGTACTGGAACATGGTCTTCGGGTGGCTGCCCGGTGACGTGTGGAAGGATACGGAAGGTATCGAAACGATCCGGCACTTTGCCGCCAACGTCGCTAACCTGGTGAAAAAGCTTCATCCCGAAACCACGAACTGACGCGACGGCGCGGCAGTAACCGGCCCTGGGTTGCAACCGACCTGTTTTCCTTAATTTGCCCCCGATTCATTCGAATACCTCTAACATCACTATTGACATGTAGTTAATTCCGTGCTACCATAAGCCGTGACAAATCGCCCTCCACTGTCTACCGCCCCTCCTAAACGTTCCAACGTTTTAACCTTCAAACGTTCAAGCTCCGTTTCTATCCCCTTTAGAATGCGCAGATCCATAAAACGCGTCTGTAAGTCCTTTATCATGCGCAGTTCTGAAACATTGGACTTAAAGTCCTGTAGAATCCGCAGTTACAAAAAAAGACGGGGGGTAGGGGGGTGCCGATCCGGCGAAGGATCGACATCCCGAGCGAGCTGGGCGAGCCGAGGGGTACTTTTCCACAGCCCGCGCACCGGCGGCGGCGTTCGCTTTCCAGGGGAATCCTGCTCTGCAACCACTTGCCAGGAGTCAATCGCATTCCCCGAAGCTTTGCCTTGCGCGCCGCCTGCCCGTTCTCGAATTTCGCCGGCCTCGGTGCAGTGCGGCCGGCGTTTGTCAGCGTTGGGCAGGTTCGCTATGATGCTTGTGCAATCACTTTCGGAGGGGAGGAAGGAGTATGGCAATCGCAGTGGGCCAAGCGGCCCCGGATTTCTCGCTGAAGGACCAAAACCAGAAGGAAGTAAAGCTTTCGGATTTTGCCGGCCAGAAGAACGTCGTCCTGATCTTTTACCCGCTCGACTGGAGCCCCGTCTGCACCAACGAGCACGTCTGCTTCAGGAACGACATGAAGCAGTTCGAGCAGCTCGACGGCGCGGTGCTGGGAGTCAGCGTCGACAGCGTGTGGTCGCACAAGGCCTTTGCCGAAAAAATGGGCATTACCTACCCGCTCCTTGCGGATTTCCAGCCGCGCGGCGCGACGGCGGAAAAGTATGGCGTCTTTCTCGCCGACAAGGGAATCACCGGACGAGCCATCGTCATCATCAACAAGCAGGGCAAAGTTGCCTGGCTCAAGAATTACGACATCCCGGTCGTGCCGGACCCGAAAGAAGTCGCTCAGGCGCTGCAACAAGTCAAAGCCGCGGGAGCCTGAACGCTCGGAAATTCTCCGCGGGCCCGAGTCACGAGATTCGGGCCCTTCTTCTTTTTTCTTTACTGGCTGGCCAAGTCGTTGCGAACGGTCGCGCCGCCCTTCATCACGAACTTCACCTGTTCCAGCACGCGCACGTCCGCAAGCGGGTCGTCGGTCACGGCGATGAGGTCGGCAAAATGCCCCGGCTCGAGCGTGCCGACTTTGTCCGCCCAGCCCATCAGTTCCGCGGCGTTGATCGTCGCCGCCTGAATCGCCTCGATCGGTTTCATCCCCCATTCCACCATCTTGGCAAACTGCTTGGCGTTATCGCCGTGCGGTTAAACGCCGGAGTCGGTGCCGAACGCCATCCGGGCGCCCCCCTGCACCGCGCGGCGGAAATTCTCCCGCTGCAGCCGCCCCAGCTTCTTTTCCTTCTCGATGGACTCGGGCAGCATGCCGGCTTTTTCACCCTGCTGGAGAATGTAGTCGTCGTTGTAGATATCAAACACAAGGAACGTGCCGTGCTTCTTGGCGAGTGCGATCCCTTCGTCGTCGATGAGGCTCGCGTGTTCGATCGAATCAACGCCGGCGCGGATGGCGTCCTTGATGGACTGCGTTCCGTGAGCGTGCGCGGCGACTTTTCGGCCCAGCTTGTGGGCCTCTTCGACAATGGCTTCGATTTCCTCGAAGGTGTACTGCGCCGTGCCCGGTTGGTCGCCTTTCGAGAGGACGCCGCCCGAGGCGCAAATCTTGATCAGGTCCGCGCCGTACTTGACGGTTTCCCGAACCCTCGCGCGGGCGGCCCAGGGGCCATCGGCCACTCCCTCTTCCTTATAGTGAAACTCCGCGGGCAGGAGGTTGTTGTCGCAGTGTCCCCCGGTGATGCCCAGCGGCGCGCCGGAAACCTGCATCCGCGGGCCCTCGACGTCGCCGGAGTTGATCCCGTCGCGGATGGCCACATCGCTATAGCCGCGGGCGCCGACATTGCGCACCGTGGTGAACCCTGCGCGGAGCGTGAGCCGCGCGTTCTTCACGCCGGTGACCGTCTCGCTCGGGACGGAGATGCCGAGTCCCTGGTAACCGTTGTCGGTGGGATCGGCGGTCAGGTGAGTGTGCACGTCAATCAGCCCCGGCAGACACGTCGCGGAAGAAAGATCGAGCGGCTTCACGCCTTGCGGCAACGTCGTACCGGCCGCGGTACCTGCGGCGGTAATCACGCCGCTCGCGTCGAAGATGACGACCTGGTCGCTCAGCATCCGGCCCGACCGCGCGTCGAACAATTTGCCGCAGCGCACTGCGCCCGATTGTGCGCAGGCCGGGAGCGCTCCGATGGCCGCTAGAAGAAGTAAGGACAGCAGTTTGTTCATGTTTTCCCCCGCATCGAAGGAGCGAATCTTAGCGTGAAGGCGGTGGGCCCGCAAGAAATCAAGCCGGCGACGCGGACGCACTTGGTTCCCGGCTCCGAGGCCTTCTCCCGGGTTCGCAGCACGGCATTCAAGCTGCGCGCGAGGGGTGGCCACCTGCAGCGCGAAGGCGCTCAGTGGTGGTGGGAGGAATCGGGTTCCTGTCCCGCCGTGCCCTGCTGGCCGGTAAACGTGCGCACGAAATTCACGAGGCGCCAGCGGTCCTCGTCGGAGAACTTCTTCTTGAAGGAGGGCATCGGATCGTGGCCTTCGCTGATCTTGTAGAAGATTTCTCCGTCGGTCATTGCGCTCATCATGTGCCCGTTGCTGAGATTGGCTGGCCTCGGATCGTACATATCGGCCTGATCGCCGTCGCCCTTGCCGGCGTCGCCGTGGCACTGCGAGCACTTCTTGAAATAGATTTCGCGCGCGGCAGCCAGTCCCTCTGGTGTCACCGCCACGGGGTTTTTCACTTTCTTGGCCTCTTCCGGCACCGGCCAGTCGCTCTTGCCGTGGGCGCGCGCCACGGCCCAGAAGCCGAGCCCCACCGCCGCCAACACGATGATCAAGAATAGAAACCACCGCGCAGCTCTCATTGCAGCAATCCCCCCTCACGACGAATCTTTATTCTCGCACAGGAACGCCGCGGCGCAAAAACGGCCGTTATGATACTGTCGGATGCGGAATCGGGGAGAGAAGACCATGGAAGAGCAGCAACGGCAGGTGCAAATCAAGGCGGATGAAAAAGAGCTTCAGGGGATGTACAGCAACCTGGCGATGATTCACCACAGTGTCGAGGAGTTCACGCTGAACTTCATCTACCTATTCCCCAACGGCGCGCAGGGGAAGCTCCTGGGGAGCATGATCGTCAGCCCTGCGCACGCCAAGCGCATCTGGCGGGCGCTCGGAGAGAACCTCGCTCGCTACGAAACGCAGTTCGGAACCATCAAGGAACAGCCCGAGGCCGGTCCCGCGCCCACAGTCGGTTTCGTCCAGTAGCCACGTCTCGCTGACAGCAAAGAGCAGCAGATGAAAGCCGCGCCGTCGGCGTGCGCCAGAGTTACGTGGTTTCGCTGCGCAGGATGTAGGTGTAGAAAGCCACAGCGTCTGGATTGGTGGGCCTGGGTAGACTCGAACTACCGACCTCACCCTTATCAGGGGTGCGCTCTAACCACCTGAGCTACAGGCCCACAGCAAACACTGGTTGGATTCTAGCATGGGACTAACTCTGGCGCACGCCAGCCGCATGACGCGGGAATTATTGCGTGGGCCACGCGGAAAATCCGATCAAGCGGCTCTTCGAGCACAATAACAGCCGGACACCGTGACAAGTCCTCTCTCAAATGAGCGACCCACACCGTGGTTTCATGGTGCGGCGTCAGAGTAGCCATAACCGCCGAAGTTCCAACGCATGTCGATCGTGGAATAGAGGCCGTAGGGGCCCGTCTTGCCGAGGTCTGCCGGACCGAGGTAGCCGTTGTAGCGTCCCAGATAGTTCACCGAGTGACGCGTGACGCGGAGCTCAAGATTCTTCGGCAGCGAGATTCCCACGCCGATCAAGTGGTCGAACGCGATCGGCTCCATCGAGGCGGTGTACTTGAGTTGCGGAATGTTGTTACCGAAGGAGAACTTCGGCTCGAAGAAAAAGAAGAACCGCCGGGCCAAGGTGCGTCCGAAGGGGTGCAGCTCGAGGTAGCTGCTGAGAAGATATCGCGCGTAGGCGGTGCAGAGGGAGTTGGCGCCTCCGGCACTGGCCGGCTGGGGAAAGGCGCAGCGGTTCAGATCCATCTCGTTGTGCGAAGGGCCCCCCCGAAACTGATAAAGCCGCGCGCCCAATTGTGCGGGAAAAGCATGCGCACCGCAGGTTCGCTCGAGTTGGCAGTTGCCAGATCAGCGGATCCGTTCTGCGCACCCGCCGGAAGAGCCGAAACTGCAAGCAGCGCGATCATTGCTGAGAAAATCGTTTTCACGGGAAGTCTCCTGATGGCCGACCTGTTTCCTCGGTGGGCCGTGACGCCGGAACGGCATGGGTGCGGAGTATGTCTGAGGGTGAGGCTGCAGGCAAGAAGAGAAGCGGGGCTCTTGTGCAAACGAGGCACAAGCCCTTGGCCAGCACCTTGCTAGGGGAAATTGACGTCCAACGCGTAGATCTCCTGGACGCTGAGGTCTTGAACGTACAACCGCGAATTGTCCGGCGCGAGGCCGCTCCAGGTTCCGGCAGGCGTCAAGTGGTACTGATGAATTCCCGTCAAGCCGTACAGCTCCTCGGATTGAGTGGCGCCACGCTTCACGCGACGAGCGGTCGGATGGTCGGCAGAGAAATTGTCGAAATATACGTAACTGCCGTCCTTTGACCAAGTGGGGTAGGCAATGTTTCGCGCTTCGGTAAGCCACTTCGACCACTTCTGAGTGCGGAAATCGTAAAGCATGAGCGCAGCGGAATCACGAGCTAGCGCCGCGAGGTAACGGCCATCCGGCGACAGGCGCGGACTGAACAGATTCTCGGAACCCGGCAAGGCAGATATGGCGCCCGTCTTCAGATCGAGGACCTGGATGTTTAACGGCGACTCCGTAGGACCGTGCGAGAAAATGATCTGACTGTTATCAGGAGACCAGTTGAAATCCACTCCCCGGCCTTGTTTCGGCAAGAGATCCTCGGGCACGCCTCCTTGCGCGGAAACCGATTGCGCTTTCCACGGCTTCCCAATGGCGAAGCTGGCGAACAGGATGCGCGTGCCATCCGGGGACCACGCGGGAAGCACGGCTTGCGTGGGGGGATAAGTGAGCTGCAATCGCTCCGTGCCGTCCACGCGGCTGCGCCACAAGCTGCCTTCTGGAATCGTGACGTAGGCGACCCACTGGCCGTCCGGGGAGTAGGCGACATCGGTCGCGGAGATACCGCCCAGGAATGGCATAAACTGCCGGGACTTGCGGTCGTAGCGAACCAATTGGGCACGAAGCTGAGTGGCCTGGACAAAAAGTTTCTTGCCGTCACCGGAGGGCATGGCGGAATAGAACAATAGAGGGCCCGTCGTCAGTTGGACGGGCGCGGAAGAGCGGGAGCGAAAGAAGCCTGTTCGATCCGGCAAAACGAAAAGATTCGAGGAGGAAGTATAGCCACTTACAAACACGTAGTAGCGACCGTCAGGCGTCCATTCGCCACAGCATTCAACGGGGGGATTGTGCCATCCGGGCAACAGAGGGCGCAGATTCGAGCCGTTCGTTCGGACTTCCCACAAGGATGTGGCATTCCTGTCGCGTTCGTTCAGCGTGAATCGAACACGGCTGCCATCGGGAGAAAAACGAATGTTACTAGGAAGCCCGCGCAGCGACACGAGGAGCCGGGAGTCGGTGCCGTCGGCCTTGGCCAAATACAGACCTGAACCCTGGGCGTAGATCAGGCTCTGCCCGTCGAGCGACCAGGCGGCGTCCGAAGCGTTGAAGTTTCCGATTCGACGCGGGGCCCCGGACGGCAACGGCAGGGCCCAAAGAGCCCCATCCAATTCGGTTCCCTGGAAAGTGCCGAGCAGAAGCTGAGAACGATCAGGCGAGATGCCCGAGACGTAGATATTGCGAAACGGCGTCGGAATCTCAGCAGTCTCTCCTCCGGCAGTGGAAACCTGTGCCAGAATGACATGTCCCGCAGAAAACTCGCCCACGTAAATGCGGGAGCCATCAGTGATCATCGTGTTCTTGGCCACCCCATCGTGAGTAATCTGGGTGGACCCGGTAACTCTCGGCGGCGGAAGTGGCCAAAGCAATCGGGTGAACCCAATCGTCAAAGCGACGATCGCTGCTGCGATGACGGCCCAGGGCCAGAGGCGCTTGCTGCGCTGCGTCTCGATGGCGGCAGGAGTCGCTGAAGTCACTCTTCCTGAAGTCGTATCACGCTTCAGGCGCTTGAGATCGGCGCGGATTTCTGCGGCACTCTGGTAGCGAGTGTTCCGGTCCTTCTCCAAAGCCTTCTCGATAATGTGCTCGAGCTCCGGAGGCAGGTCCGAATTCAGACGGAGGAGCGGGGCCGGCGCTTTATGGAGGATGGAATCGAAGACGGCCGCGGAGGTGTCCCCGTGAAACGGAACCACCCCGGTGGACATCTCGTAGAGCACGGTGCCGAACGAGAAGAGGTCGGTGCGGCCGTCGAGTTCCTTGCCGAGCGCCTGCTCGGGGGACATGTAGGCCACGGTGCCCAGCGCACTGCCGGGACTCGTCAGATGCTCGTCCGCCAGTGTGGTGAGCCCTCCGTCAGCGGATTTCGAGCTGGTAAGAAGACTGACTTTGGCCAAGCCGAAGTCCAGAATCTTGGCGTGGCCGCGGCTGGTCACGAAGAGGTTGGCAGGCTTGATGTCGCGGTGAATGATGCCCTTGCCGTGGGCGGCATCCAGAGCGTCGGCGACTTCGATGCCCAGATCGAGAAGGTGCTCGGTTTCGAACGGCCGGCCGAGGATCATCTGCCTTAGAGTCTGGCCTTCCAGATACTCCATGACGATGAAAGGCCGTCCCTGGAAGTCCCCGATCTCGTAGATGGTGCAGATATTGGGATGATTGAGGGCCGAGGCAGTGCGCGCTTCGCGGCGGAAGCGTTCCAGCGCCTGGCGATCTCGCACGAACTCGTCCGGCAGAAACTTCACTGCGACGAAGCGGTTGAGCTGGGTGTCTTCGGCTCGGTAGACAACGCCCATTCCGCCGCCGCCGAGCTTATCGATCACCCGATAGTGGGAGATCGTTTGTCCCAGAATGGATTCGCCGTCGGGCATGCGCGGAAACCTCGCAGCAAAGAGCTGCAGCATTTTAACCTGAAGCGCCTGGGAAAGGCTCGCCGTTTCCGCATTTCGCGGCGCGCGATACCGGGCGATCCCGCTCGCGCCCAAGCGATTTGCTGCTGCCTTCCCGTGCTACAATCCGCCCGTTCGTCCTCCTGCTATGTCCGATCACCAGGCCATCGGCGAAGTCGTTCTCGAGGTTCGCGGCCCGGACGGCGGTCGTCGCTTCGTCCGCGTGACCGAATCTCCCTTCCTCATCGGCCGCGGTACCGAAGTCGGCAACCACGTCCAGCTCGCGGATCGCCGCATCTCCCGCCAGTGCGCCGCTCTCATCTTTGAAGGTGGCGCCTTCCATGTGGAAGACCGGGGCCAGCGCCGCGGTCTCTTCATCAACGGCGAGCGAGCGGAAGGGCGCAGCCTTGTGGACGGCGACGTCATCAGTTTCGGCTTCGAAGACTCTTACGAAATCGTGTTCCGTGCATCCGCAGCCAGTGAAAGCCTCTCGCAACTGCTCACGCGCATCGAGCGCCTGGCTTCGGGGGGACTCCTCGCCGGCAGCCTGGGCAAGCTCAATCTCCTGCTGGAGGCCACCGCACTTCTCCATTCCCAGTTGCCGCTCGATTCCATCCTCAGCAGCATGCTGGACCACGCCATCGCCATCACCGCGGCCGACCGCGGCGGCCTGCTCCACTTGGACGCGGATGGTTCGCGTCACGTTCGCATCGCTCGCCGCAGTGGCGGCCTGCGCCTGCCCGCGGAGAGCATCGCCCCGAGCCAGACCGCTCTGCGCATGGCCCTAGAGCAAAAATCCACTGTCATTACGGAAGACCTCGCCCTGGCCGGCGTCGATCTCCAAGCCGCCCAGAGCATCATTGCCCAGCAACTTCGTGCCGTGGTTGTCATTCCGCTCTATGCCATGGATCACTCCGGCGAAACGCCGGTGGCCGGCGAGGAACTCCTAGGCATTCTCTATTTCGACAGCCGCCGCCCTGCTGCCTTCTCGAAACTCGATCGCCAAGTTCTAGACGCCCTCGCTCTCGAAGCTGCCAGCATCCTCGACAACGCGCGTTTGGTTCAACGCGAACGCGAACGACAGCGCTTCGAGCAAGAGCTCAGTATCGCTCGTGAGATTCAGCAGGCGTTACTTCCCCACGGCCTCCACGATTTCCCGCACTTGGCCGTAAGCGGCCTCAATCAGCCATGCCACACTGTCGGCGGCGATTATTTCGACGTCTTTCCCGTGGGCACCGACCGCACCGCGTTTCTAATCGCCGACGTCAGCGGAAAGGGCCTGGGGGCGGCCCTGGTCGCCACGATGCTCCAGGGATCTCTCTCGGGAATGTCTTTGGGCACCGATCCCGCCAAGGTCTTCAACCACATCAACCGCTTCTTCTGCGAACACGCCGAAGTCGGCCGCTACGCCACTCTCTTCTTCGGCCTCCTCGATCGTGACGGTCGCCTCGAGTACATCAATGCCGGGCATCCCTCGCCGTTCCTCGTGCGGAAGGGCACGGCGGAGGCCGTTTTCACCGCCGGATCCTTTCCCGTCGGCCTCGTCGCTCACGCCGAATACACCAGCGCGGTCGTGCAGCTGCAACTCGGAGATACCGTGGTTCTTTTCAGTGACGGCGTCACCGAAGCCATGGACCCCGAGGACCAGGAGTTTGGCGCCGCGCGCCTTCAGGAAGTTCTCTCGGCGCTGGGCGATGTCTCCCTCGAAGAAATGCAGAAGTCCGTTCTTGCCGCCGTCGAAGATTTCACTCGCGGCGCTCGCCAAGGCGACGACCTCACTCTTCTCCTCGCGCGCTACCGTGCTGCCGCGGAGAAGAGAAGAGT
>Ga0187850_10004809_pt1 | contig 10521 bp, 7 predicted proteins | sample June2016WEW_4_15_FD_132436 | JGI IMG/M metagenome (GOLD analysis project Ga0187850, IMG submission 132436) | Peatland microbial communities from SPRUCE experiment site at the Marcell Experimental Forest, Minnesota, USA - June2016WEW_4_150 | ecosystem: Environmental > Terrestrial > Soil >... | reverse complement strand
GCACCGCTCCCCCCACCCATTGATCGTTCCCTGCACGTGGGTGGCGCCGAGCTCCAGCGCCGCAAGCGCGTTGGCCACGGCGTTGCCCGTGTCGTCGTGGAAGTGCACCCCGATGTGCCCCAGCTCGGCGCCGGGGAGCTCGCTCATGATGCGCGCAACCTCCGAGGGGAGCGTGCCGCCGTTGGTGTCGCAGAGCACCAGGCAGTCGGCGCCCGCGGCATGCGCCGCGCGCAATGCGGCGACGGCGTAATCGGGGTCGTCCTTGTACCCGTCGAAGAAGTGCTCCAGGTCGTAGAACACTTCGCGTCCCTCCGCCTTCAGCGTGGCAAGCGAGTCCGCGATCATCGCCAGGTTCTCCTCCTCCGTGGTCTGGAGGACTTCGTGCACGTGCGCCTTCCAGGTCTTGCCGACGACGATGACCGTGGGAGTTTCCGCGTGCAGAAGCGCCATGATCTGGGGATCGGAGCCGGCCTTGCCGCGCGGTTTCCGCGTCGAGCCGAAGGCGACGATCTTCGCGTGACGCAGCTTCTCCTTCCGCATGCGCTGGAAGAACTCCGCCTCCTTGCGGTTGGACAGGGGGAATCCTCCCTCGATGTAGTCGATGCCGAACTCGTCCATCGCGAGGGCGATCTGGATCTTGTCCTCCAGAGTGTAGCTGATGCCCTGGCCCTGCATTCCATCCCGGAGGGTAGTGTCGTAGATGACCGTTTTCGTTCCTTTCATTCTGCGCCCTCCATCATCGATTCCCGTACAAGGAGGTAGGGGATCCAGCCCCCCTGCTTCACGATCGCCTGCATGAACGGGGGGAACGGAGAAATGGGAAGCCGTGCGCCCGAGGGGAGCACGAGCACACCGTTGTCCAGGTCCACCTCGATGCGGTCGCCTTCAGCCGCCCGGGCCGAGATACCCGGGCATTCCACGATCGGCAGGCCCGTGTTGATCGCGTTTCGAAAGAAGATCCGGGCGAAGCTCTCGGCGACCACGCAGCTGATGCCCGCGGCCCTGAGGGCGATCGGCGCGTGCTCGCGCGAGGACCCGCATCCGAAGTTGGCCCCTGCCACGAAGATCTCCCCGGGCACCACGCTCTGCGCGAAACCCGGGCGCACGTCTTCCATGCAGTGCTGAGCGAGGACCGCGGGATCCGTGGTGTTAAGGTACCGGGCCGCGATGATCTCATCGGTGTTCACGTTCTCGCCGAAGATGCGTACTGTTCCGCTGAATCGCATTTCAAACAACCTCCGATGGTGCGGTGACCCTCCCGGTGACCGCGCTGGCCGCCGCGGTGGCCGGAGATGCAAGGTAGACCTCACTGCCCGTGTGACCCATGCGGCCGACGAAGTTGCGGTTCGTGGTGGACACGCAGCGCTCGCCCTCCGCGAGGATTCCCATGTGCCCGCCCAGGCAGGGACCGCAGGTCGGCGGGGAGATCACGGCGCCCGCGTCGAGGAACACGTCGAAGAGGCCTTCCGACAGGGCCTGACGGTAGGCGTGCGGGGTCGCGGGGATGACGATGCAGCGCACCCCTGCGGCCACACGGCGTCCCTTCAGGACCCTCGCGGCGAGCCGCAGGTCCTCGATCCTCCCGTTGGTGCAGCTTCCGATCACGACCTGGTCCACCTTCACGTCGGTATCAGCGGCCGGTCGGACGTTCTGCGGAAGGTGCGGCGCCGCCACCAGCGGCTCGAGGGCCCCGGCATCGATCGTCACGACCCTCTCATAGGATGCATCCTCATCCGGCGAAAGAGGTGTCCATGCGCGCCCGGGCGCGCGCGAGGAGAGGTAGGAGGCCACTTTGTCGTCGGCAGCGAAGATGCCGTTTTTCGCCCCGGCCTCGATCGCCATGTTTGCCATTGACAGCCGTCCTTCGACGGAAAGGGAGTCGATGGCCGGACCGGAGAACTCCAGCGCCTTGTAGAGAGCGCCGGACACCGAGATCGTCCCGATCAGTGCGAGGATGAGGTCCTTCCCCGTCACCCATGGCCGCAGGGCGCCCTGGAAGACGACCTTGATTGACGGAGGCACTCGAAGCCATGCTTTTCCCGTGAGAAAGAATCCGGCGAGGTCCGTGGAGCCCATCCCCGCGGCGAAGGCGCCCAGTGCGCCGTAGGTGCACGTATGGGAATCGGCGCCGATGACCACCATGCCGGGGACGATGGCGCCGAGCTCAGGGAGGAGGGCATGCTCAACCCCCACCTCGCCCTGCTCGAAGAAGTGGATGCCGGCGTGCCTGCGGCTGAAGTCGCGCATGATCTTCACCTGCCGGGCGGAGAGGATGTCCTTGTTCGGCGTGAAGTGATCCGCCACGAGCCAGATACGCGCGGGAAACCGGCAGGAAGCGGCGCCGGTCTTCTCGAACTCCTGGATTGCGATCGGTGCGGTGATGTCGTTCGCGAGCCCGAGGTCGGGCTCGACCAGCAGTGACTCCCCTGGCGTCACACGGCCCCTGCGGGCGGCCGCCGCCAGTATCTTCTCAGACAACGTCATTCGACTCATCGTCCCCCCTGCGCATTGACTGGTAGGCCTTCCATCGGTTGAGCGCGTTCACGTACGCCTTGGCGCTGGCCTCCAGGATGTCCGTCGAGGCGCCGCGGCCGACGAACTTCCGCGTGTCGATTTCCAGCGACACGCTTACCTCGCCGATGGCCTGCTTCCCGGGCGTGACGGCCTGCACCACGTATTCCAGGAGCTTCGTCTGGATGCCGAGGGCCCTGTCAATCGCGTTGAAGATCGCGTCGACAGGGCCGTCACCCGTTGCCGCCTCCTCGTGGCGTTCTCCTCCGTCGGCGATCCGGACCGTTGCCGTGGGCACGGCCATGTTGCCCGACTGGATGTTGAAGTAGTCCAGGCCGTAGGTTTCGGTTTCATGGCCGAGCTGGTCGGAGACGATGACGTACAGGTCGTCGTCGTATACTTCCTTTTTGCGGTCCGCGATCTCCAGGAACTTGCCGTACGCCTTCTTCACTTCCTCCTCGGACAGCGAGAGCCCCAGCTCCGACAGGCGGTTCTTGAATCCGTGCAGGCCGGAGTGACGGCCCAGCACGAGCAGGCTCGCGTCGCGGCCCACCGATTCAGGGGTCATGATCTCGTAGGTCTCGCGCTTCTTCAGCACGCCGTCCTGGTGGATGCCGGATTCGTGCGCGAACGCATTCTCCCCCGTGATGGGCTTGTTGCGCGGTATCGGGAATCCGATCGTATTGGAGAGCAGGCGTGAAGTGTTGTAGATCTGGCGGGTGTTGATGCCTGTGGTGTAGGGGAGGATGTCGGAGCGGACCGAGAGGGCCATCACGAACTCTTCGAGGCACGCGTTTCCGGCGCGCTCCCCGATGCCGTTCACGGTGACCTCAACCTGGCGCGCGCCCGCCCGAACCGCGGCCACCGAGTTCGCCACGGCCACGCCGAGGTCATTGTGGCAGTGGACGGACAGCACCGCCTTGTCCATATTGGGCGTTCCCTCGATGATCGCGCGGAGGAACTCCGTGAACTCCGAGGGCATCGTGTAGCCCACCGTGTCGGGCACGTTGATGATCCGTGCCCCCGCGTCGATCACCTTCTCGATGACCCGGCAGAGGAACGGGATCTCGCTCCTGGTCGCGTCCTCCGGAGAGAACTCCACTTCCGCGACCTTGTTGCGCGCATGCCGCACGGCGTGCACGGCCATCTCGACCACCTCATCGGGCTTCTTGCGGAGCTTGTACTCCATGTGCACGGGAGAGGTGGCGAGGAACGTGTGGATCCGCGGGTGCTCCGCCTCCGACAGCGAGTCCGCGGCGCAGTCGATGTCCTTGTCCACCGCGCGGGCCAGGGCCGCGATGGCGGGTTCCCGCACGTGGCGCGCGATGAGCCGGCAGCCCTCCAGCTGGTGCGGCGAAGAGATGGGAAAGCCCGCTTCGATGACGTCCACTCCGAGGCGCGCAAGCTGAACGGCGATCTCGAGCTTCTGCTCGACGCTCATCGAGGCGCCCGGCGACTGCTCGCCGTCTCTCAAGGTGGTGTCGAATATTATGATTCTGTCCATGTCCGGACTCCTTTCAGTTCTCGCTCTTCCTGCTTCGTTCCATTGCCACGATGCCGCTCCGCGCCATCTCCGCGATCCCGTAGGGCTGCAGGAGCGCAATGAGGTCGTCGATCTTCTCGGGTGAACCGGCGAGCTCCACCGTCATGCTCTCGTGACCGACGTCCATGATCTGCGCCTTGAACACGTCCGCCACCTGGAAGATTTCCCCCCGCTGGGCGCCCTTCGCGTTCACCTTCACCAGCATCAGCTCACGGTTCAGGGAGGGCACGCCCGTCAACTCGGTGACCTTGATCACGTCGATGAGCCGGTTGAGCTGCTTCTTGATCTGCTCCACCACGGCGTCGTCTCCCGTGCAGGCAAGGGTGATGCGGGTGACGGTGGGGTCGGCGGTGACCCCCGCGGTGATGCTCTCCAGGTTGTATCCGCGGCCCGAGAAGAGCCCCGAGATCCTCGCCAGGACGCCCTGCTGGTTTTCCACGTGCAGGGAAATGATGTGCGTCATCCGCTCCTCCCGTCAGGCGTTCATCATCTCGTGGATACCGGCGCCCGCCGGCACCATCGGCCACACGTTGGCCTCCCTCTCGATGCGGAAATCGATGAAGATCGGCCTGTCCATGATCCGTCGAGCCTCCCGCAGCGCCGGCTCGATCTCCCGCGTCTCGATGACCCGGAATCCCGCCGCCCCGTACGCCTCGGCGAGCTTCACGAAATCGGGGGCGTAGGGCGGACAGTTCTCGTCGGGCTTCGCGCAATCCGGTGGACAGCGCCCGGTTCGCTCCAGGCAGACCCCGGAATAGCGGCGCTTGTAGAAAACCTCCTGCCACTGCCGCACCATCCCAAGGTATCCGTTGTTCAGGATGGCGACGATCACCGGCACGCCCTCGCTCACGGCCGTGGCCAGCTCCTGGATGTTCATCTGGATCGAGCCGTCCCCGGCGATGTCGATGACGCGGCGGTGGGGATTGCCGAGCTGGGCGCCGATCGCCGCGGGGAACCCATATCCCATGGTTCCCAGACCGCCGGATGTCAAAAACGAGCGCGGCTGACTGAAGGTGTAGTACAGCGCGGTCCACATCTGGTTCTGGCCCACCTCGGTGGTGATGATCGCGTCTGGAAAAGCCGCGGCGATCGTGCGGATGACGACGGTCGGTGAGAGCCTGGCATTGCCGCCGATCTCCCCGAGGGGGTGGGATCTCATCCACTCGTCGGTCTCCGCCACCCACTGCCCGTGGGCAGGCTTGACGGCCTGGGGAAGGAGGTCCTCGAGCACGAGGCGCGCGTCTCCCACGATCGGGATCTCCACCGCCACGTTGCGGGAAATGGAGGCCGGATCGATGTCGACGTGCACGACCGAGGCATGAGGGGCGAACTTCGCGAGGTCGCCCGTGGCACGGTCGTCGAACCGGGTCCCGATGGCAAAGAGCAGGTCGCAGTTCTGCACGGCGGTATTCGCCGCGAAGGTGCCGTGCATGCCGACCATCCCGAGGAATCTGGGGTGAGTGCTCGGGAGTATCCCGATGCCCATGAGTGAGGAGACGGTGGGAACGTCCACGACTTCCTCGACCCTGCGGAACGCCTCCGCCGCCCCCGCGATGTGCAGGCCGCCGCCGACGTAGAAGAGCGGCTTCGTCGCTTTCGCCAGCGCCTGCGCCGCCTTGCGGATCTGCAGGGGGTGGCCTTTGGAGACGGGATTGTAGCCGCGGATGGACACCGACTCCGGCAGCGGCTCGGAGGATTCTTCGATCAGGATGTCCTTCGGCATGTCCACGAGCACCGGCCCGGGCCGGCCGCTCCGGGCGATGTAGAAAGCTTCGCGGATGATGCGCCCGAGGTCGGCCCGGTTGGTAACCAGGTAGTTGTGCTTCGTCACCGACCGCGAGATGCCGACGATATCGGCCTCCTGGAACGCATCGTTGCCGATCATGTTGCGGGTCACCTGACCGGTGAGAACGACCAGGGGCACGGAATCGAAGTTGGCGGTTGCGAGCCCCGTCACGGTGTTTGTCGCGCCGGGCCCGCTCGTCACGAGGCAGACCCCGACGCGTCCCGTGGACCGCGCATATCCGTCGGCGGCGTGTACCGCGCCCTGTTCGTGGCGCGCGAGCACCAGCCTCAGGCCCCGCTCGCCGTACAGGGCATCGAACACCGGGATGACGACCCCGCCGGGGAAGCCGAAGACGATCTCCACCTTCTCCGCCTTCAAGGCATCGATGACAAGCTGCGCTCCGCTCCGTTTCATGGTGCGTTCCTCTTTCCTTCCGCGAGAGCCCCCAGCGAGGCCGGACCGACGCGGGCCGCGTAGGCGTCGAGAAAGCGGCTTCCGCTCGCCGTGGGCTTCGGCTGGAAGCTCCGCATGCGCACCTGCCACTCCCGCTCGTCGACCAGGAGGTCCAGGCGCTTCCCGGGGATGTCGATCCTTATCATGTCCCCTTCCCGGACGATGCCGATGGGGCCGCCCGCGGCGGCTTCGGGGGTGATGTGCCCGATCGAGGCTCCGCGGCTTGCCCCGGAAAACCGTCCGTCCGTGATGAGGGCAACTTCCTTGTCCAGACCGATGCCGGCAATGGTCGCGGTGGGGGAGAGCATCTCGCGCATCCCGGGTCCGCCCCGGGGTCCCTCGTAGCGGATGACCACCACGTCGCCGGGCCTGATCCTATTCCCGAGGATCGCCTCCTGTGCATCCTCTTCCGAATCGAAGACCCGGGCCGGCCCTTCGTGAACGAGCATCGACGGATCCACGGCCGCCTTCTTGACGATGCTCCCCTCGGGCGCCAGGTTACCCTTCAGCACGGCGAGCCCTCCCTCGGGATGATAGGGCGAATCGGGGCGCGCGATGTACTTCCCGTCCGGCTCGGGCGCCGGCCCGTATGACTCCGCGATCGGGCAGCCCGACACCGTGAGGGCGCTGCCGTCGATCCTGCCCAGGCGCGCCAGGAGCTTCATGACGGCCATCACGCCTCCTGCCGAGTGGAGGTGCTGCATGTAGAAGGGGCCCGACGGGGCGAGGGAGCAGAGATGAGGAACCTGCGAGCTCAGCAGGTCGAAGTCGTCCAGATCGAGAGGCACTCCTGCGGAGGCGGCAATCGCCGGCAGGTGCAGCGCCGTATTCGTCGATCCGCCCAGCGCCATGTCCAGGGCGACCGCGTTCAGGAACGCGGCTCGCGTGAGCACCTTCCGCGGAGTGAGGGAGTCCCGCACGGCACGGACAGCGACGCGTCCCGCTTCACGCGCGAGGATCGCCCGGTCCGCGTGCACCGCCGGGATAGTTCCGTTCCCCGGCAGCGCGAGCCCGAGCGCCTCCGAGAGGCAGTTCATCGTGTTTGCCGTGAACAGGCCCGCGCAGGAGCCGGGCCCCGGGCAGGCGCTGCATTCCAGCCGGGCGAGGTCCGCATCGGTCATCCTGCCGGCGGTGTGCTTCCCCACGGCTTCGAAAACCGCCTCCAGGCCGACGTCCTTCCCGTCGAAACTGCCCGCGAGCATCGGCCCGCCGGAGACCATGACGGAAGGGATGTCCAGCCGGGCGGCGGCCATCAACATGCCGGGCACGATTTTGTCGCAGTTGACCACCAGAACGAGCCCGTCCAGCGCGTGCGCCTGCGCCACGATCTCGATGGAATCCGCGATCAGGTCCCTGCTGGGCAGGGAGTATTTCATCCCGGCGTGGCCCATCGCGAGGCCGTCGCACACGCCGATGGTGCCGAACTCGCAGGCCACGCCGCCCTCCGACCAGATCCCTTCGCGGACGCTCTGGGAGAGCTGGCGCAGGTGCTGATGTCCGGGGATGAGCTCGCTGTAGGAATTGGCGATGCCGATGACCGGCCTTCCCATGGCGTTCCTGTCCCAGCCCATGGCGTGAAGCAGGCTCCTGTGGGGGGTGCGCGAAGCGCCCTCCTGAACCGCGGCGCTGCGGCGCGTGTGAGTCCCGGCTGTCATAATCCCTCCTCACCGTCAAAGTAAAAAAAAGGCCGTTCTCCCGGAAGGAGAACGGCCCGCGCTGTGCGTCGTCAACGGCTGCGCGCTACCCTCCCGGGCGTCGGATTCTCCTCTCAAGGAGGACGCGAATAAGGACGAGCCCGGAAAGGGTGAGAGCCCTGCGGCCGATAGTCATCGTGCTGTATGTATATGCGGACTCTGAATGATTGTCAAGTATTTTTCTCAGGTATTCGTCAGAAAGTTGCGGTGCGCCGCTCGAAGGATTTCTGGAGCTTCACCAATATGCTCCGGCACTGTTCCTCGGCGCGGATCCCGAAATCCAGGAGCACCGGCCGCTCGATCTGTTCGAAGGTGATCAAGTCCCTCTCCAGCCCGCAGAACGCGTTGGCCAGGTACACGCAGAAGACCACGTCCTTGTACTGCAGGGGGGTGACAAGGGGCTCGTGGTGGTGCTTGATGCCATGCACCAGCTGCTCAGGGAAGTTCCATTTCCGCGCGATCAGCGCCCCGATATCGGCATGGTTCAGCCCGAAGGAGAAGCGCTCCAGGATGCGGGGAGGAATATCCTTGTCCTTGCAGAAGCGCGCCATCTGCTCCATCGCCTGCGGGTGCAGGTATGTCACGATGATCTGCCCCAGGTCGTGCAGGATGCCGGCCACGTACACGTCATCCAGGATGTCGGCCTTCGGCTTGAAGCTCTTCGCGAGCATGAACGAGTAGAACGCCGTGCGGTAGGAGTGCTCCCACAACGTTTTCATTTCTGCGTATTTCTCGCCGAGGATCTTCTGCGCCCCATAGGTGTAGAGGAGGTTGCGGAGGCCCTTCAAGCCGACGATCCTCACGCCCTGGAGAATGTTGTTCACCCGGCGGGGAAGCATGTAGTAAGCCGAGTTCACGAGCTTCAATAAGTCGGCGGTGAGCGCGGGGTCCGTGGCGATTCTGCCGGCAATCTGGGCCACGGTGGCGCGGGGATCCTCGGTGAGATGGATGAGCTCCAGGATCGTCTCCGGGAAATGCGGAAGCGCATCAACGTCCCTGACGATTGCCTCGGTGAGGACGCCGATCTTCTCCAGCTGGACCTGGTTCATGGGGATCGTGAGCCCGGCGATCGTCTCCCCGTTGCGGGCCTCCACGGCAAATGCCTCCTCGCCCAGCCCGATTCGCTTCAGGAACTGCAGCAGGATCAGGATGCCCAGGCCTGCGCCTTCCGTGGTGTCGATGGGCTGGGCGAGGGCTTCCACGAAGGAGTGAAAGGCCCGTGCCCGGGCGATCCTGTCGTAGATGCGCGCCTGCTCCCGAGAGGTGAGCTCGGCACTGTTGCGCACGGAGATGGCGAGGCTTTTTCCCGTCGTGTGAAAGGTGACGCCGATGAACTGCCCGCGCTGCTTCAGGAGGTCCAGCCAGTGTTCGAGACGCTCCGAGGACTCGGCGCGGAAGTTGCGCATCCCGGCGTCGTAGTCGGCTTCATTGTCGATGTCGAGTCCCTTCTCCTCGAAATACAGGCGCTTCATGTTCGCCTTCTGTGCATTGATGATGAGCTCCTTCAGGCAGTAGGAGAGGGGCTCCAGGATGCGCTCCTGGCCCAGCTCCACGAGGTACGCCTCGAGGATCCGGTCCAGCAGGGCGTGGGCTTCATGCGGCAGGCTCGTGAGCTTGAACGTGAGCGGAATGGAGTGCAGCGCGGCCTTCTGAATATCGGTGATGTCGATTGTCGAAGCCATTCCACGCCAAGTATAGCCGAATCGGCCCTGCGGCGAAAGCTTTTTCTCTGGACCCGCCGGTTACGCGTCCGACGCGGTCAGAATGTCGTCGATGCTCTCGGGATGCTGCCCTTCTTCCCGGAGGGGTAGCCCGTCCCGTCCCAGCGCTCGTGGTGTGAGAATGCGATCTCCTTGCCGAGGGTGAGGAAGGATTCCCGCTTGATTTCCCGGTCCACCACGCGCAGGGCCTCCCCGCCGAGGGTGGTGTGCACCTTGATCTTTTCAAACTCCTCCCGGCTCAGCTTGCCGGGTTTCAGCAGGAGCGCATCCTCGATGCCCACCTTGCCCACGTCGTGCAGGACCGAGGAGAGGCAGAGATCCTCGATGTACTCCGCCGTGATGTAGTCCGCGTACTTCGGGAGCTTCGCCAGCCCGAGGGCGAGCACGCGCGTGAACTCCCGGACCCTTTCGAGGTGCTTGCCCGTGTCCATGTCCCGGTATTCGGTGAGCCGGGCGAATCCGAGGATGGCGGCCGACTGGGTGTCCTTGATCTGATTGAAGGAGGCCTGGAGCTTCTTCTCCAGCCTCACCCGCTCCGTGAGGTCCCTCTCCATGATGGCGTACGCGATGGTCTCCCCGGAGGTGCTGGTGAGGGCCGAGTAGGAGGCGTACGTGAACTTGATCGTGCCGTCCGAGCAGCGGCGGGGCACATCCGTCTCCACGTGCCTGCCCTTGTTCCTGTTCACCAGGCTGATGATCTGCTCGATCGGAAGGCCCTTCTTGTGCACCTGGAAGACTTCGTTGAAGTCCCGGCTGACGAGCGACTGCCGCGTGTAGCCGTACATCTTTTCCGCGTAGTAGTTGCAGTTGAGG
>Ga0187850_10004808_pt1 | contig 10521 bp, 10 predicted proteins | sample June2016WEW_4_15_FD_132436 | JGI IMG/M metagenome (GOLD analysis project Ga0187850, IMG submission 132436) | Peatland microbial communities from SPRUCE experiment site at the Marcell Experimental Forest, Minnesota, USA - June2016WEW_4_150 | ecosystem: Environmental > Terrestrial > Soil >... | reverse complement strand
TCCCAAGGCGAGGCGGCGACCGCCTTCCACTATTCACTCGACGGGGCGCACTGGAGCTTCGTACGCTATTTCTCTCTCGGCTCCCTCAGGGGTCTCCGTGTCGGCTTTTCCAGCCAGTCGCCCACCGGGAATGGATGCCGGGCCGTGTTCTCGGAGATCAGGTACCGGCCCGGCTTTCCCTTCGATCTGCGGAGCGGGGAATAGCGTCAGCCCCTTACTGTCGAGTGAGCGTGAAGTTGCTGCCTGCCGAAACACCAAAGCCCGTCAGAGTGAGGGTGCTGTTGCCAGGCCCAAATACGTAGCTGTAATCCTGGACTATACCACCCGCTGCCGTCAGATGGATCGTGGAAGCACCCTTGTTTTCTGTGTAGTTGCCGCTGAGGGGGATGCCGAGCAAGGATTGAGTGAATGTGCCGTACGAAGTGAACGTGAAAGTAAAGATCCCCAGCTCACTCCACGTTCCTACGAGCGGATCGCTGCTTCCTCCCGGTGTAGGACATCCCGCTAGCGTGCCGAAGACAAGCACTACCCCCAGGACGCAGAGGCTCACAACCAGCCCTTTTCTCATTGTACGATTCCTTTTTATGAAAGATTTTGGAACGCGCCTTGCACGAACATAAGAGATTATAGCGCCTCTCTTCCTTTTTCAATCCTTGTCGCATTCGACGGCTGAGCCGAATCTTCAGCCTGACAGGTTCAGGATCGCGCTTAAATCTCGAGCCGTTCTCCCTGAGAAGTAGCGCGTTCTCAGCGTCAAACGCGCCATGCGAAGCAGGGGAATTTGACAATCGCTCTTCATCCCGTGAAATCTGCTGTGCTCGCTCAGAGGATGTGAGTAATTTTCGCGCAAGGAGACACAGCATGAACACGTATGTCCTGTTGTACAAGGGCGGCAAGGCCGGAGCCAATCCGGCGGAAGTCGAAAAGATCATGAAGGTCTGGATGGGCTGGTTCGAGAAGCTCGGCAAGGCCCTCGTCGACGGCGGGAAGCCGTTCGGTCAGGGAAAGGTCGTCACTTCGTCGGGGATTCGCGACGGGGCGAACGCTTCCAACGGATACAGCATTATCCAGGCAGACAATCTTTCGGCAGCGGCGGCCGTTGCCAAGGGATGTCCCATCATCGCCGACGGAGGAGAGGTGCAGGTCTTCGAAACAGTCGCGATGTAGGAACTATGGCCCCGGGCCACGGCTGCGAGCCGTTGGCCCTCGGCCCATTTCAGTCTCCAGCCTGGTCGACGAGCGAACGCAGGTAGTCGACGCTCATCCTCACCAGCTCTTCCACCATGACCCCGGTACCCATCCTGTTCCCTGCCGGGAGCCGTATATTAGCATTGCAAACGTAAAGGGGGCACGGTGAGACGTCAAAGCCTGTGGTTCGAGGGAGGTGAGCGGGTTTCGCTGCGGGACGACTCCCTCGATCCGCCGGATTCGCACGAAGTGCTGATCGAGACGCTCGTGAGCGCAATCTCTCCCGGCACGGAAATGCTCTTCTACCGGGGGGAGATCGAGGAAGGGACCGCGGTGGATGCGGTGCTGGAAGGCTACCCCGGCCGCCTGAAATACCCGCTGCCCTACGGCTACTCGAGTGTCGGACGGATCGAGCGCGTCGGCCCCGGGGTCGACCCCGCCCTGGCAGGGCGGCTGGTTTTCGTGTTCATGCCGCACGCCTCCGCTTTCCGCGTCCCCGAGCGCCGTGTCATGCCTGTTCCCGAAGGGATCGAGCCCGAGGACGCGGCGTTTCTCGCCGCCGTGGAGACGGCGGTCAACCTCGTGCTCGATGCCGGGCCGCTCATCGGGGAGCGCGCGAGCGTGTTCGGACTCGGGGTCGTCGGCCTCCTCACGACCGGCCTGCTCGCGCGATTTCCCCTTGCCCGCATTTCGGGCTGGGATCTGCATCCCCGCCGCCGCGAAGCGGCGGCCCTCTTCGGAGTGGAGGCGGCGGACCCGGTGACTTCACCGCCGCCCGGGGCGACGGAGGACCTTGCGATCGAGGTGAGCGGATCGGCGGAAGGTTTCCGCCTCGCCCTCGCCTCCTGCCGGTTCAGCGGCCGGCTCGTGGTCGGCTCCTGGTACGGCATGGGAACGAAGCGCAGGGCGGTCGACGCCTTCGACACGGCATTTCACAGAAACCGTGTCCGCATCGTCTCCAGCCAGGTGAGCACGATCGATCCCGCCCTCTCGGCACGATGGACCCGGGAGCGGCGGCTCGACGCCGCGTGGGAAGCGCTCCGCATCCTCCGTCCCTCCCGGTTGATCACTCACCGTGTCGCGTTCAGCCGCGCGCAGGAGGCATACCGGCTCATCGCCGGCTCGCCGGGAGAGACCATCCAGGTCATGCTCGTCCACGGAGACGAAGAAACTCGGCGACGCTCTCCGTGAGCGCTCTGCGTGCCTCCTCTGCCCGGGGCGGAAGATCCCTTGCGGCACGAGGCTCCAGAATGTCCACGCGCACACGGACGCGCCAAGCGGACGGAAAGAGGGTGTGGACCAGCACCTGCAGCATGGCGGCCAGCCGCTCGCGATCGACCCGCCTCCTCCGAAGCAGCGCAAGCGGGTGTGTCTGCGCCGGGCGTGCCAGCACGCCGCTCACGACCAGGGGCACGACGACACAGTCCGGGACGGACCGGAGAAAGAGCAGGCTGCTCGCCGACCAGGTGCCGAGCGCCTGCACCGCTCCCGGCAGCACGGCCGGGTCAGGCTCGATCTCCCCTGCGGGGAAGGTGAGCAGCGCCCCGCCGGCCCTCAGGTGGGCGATGGCCCGGTTCACGGCAGGAAGCCGCTTCTCCTTTTCCCGCGGGACGAAGATGAGCGACGGCGCCGCGGCGGGCAGCGCACGGAGAAATGGCCGATCGGCGGCGAGCACCAGGACGTCGTCACGGGGGATCGAGGTGAGAAGCGCAAGAGTGTCGGTCATGCCCGGATGGTTCGAGAGCAGGAGGACAGGCCCCGTGAGAGGGATCCGTTCCGTCCCGTGGACCCGGAGGTCACGCACGAAAGCGGAGAGCTGGTTCCGGGCTGCCATGCGGATGCCGGATTCACTGACCGCATCGTCGAATGCGGTCATTTCGCGGGCGAACCGGAGCGCCGGCCCCCGCACCAGGCGCCCCGCCAGCAGCCGCAAAGCCGACTGCCCCTGCCATCCCAGCGCCACGAGGGTGTCTTCGATATTCGCGTCAAGAAGGGTGCGCGTGCGGGGGTCCATATGAAGCGGCTGCACCGTAGCATTGACGGAAAGATCCGGCAACACCGCCTTGCCGCGGCAGGACGGCCTCCGTACAATGACGCCATGTACCGCCTGTGTTTCCAGCGTGAGTTCACGGCGCGTCACCGGATGGTGGGCGGGGACTGGGGTGCGGAGAACGAGCTGCACGGCCACGCCTACCGCCTCGAGTGGGAGCTCCGATCATCGACGCTCGACTCCCACGGGTTCCTCGTCGACCTGGTGGACGTCGAGCACTCGCTCGTCTCCGTCAGCGAGCGCTACAGCGGTGCGGTCCTGAACGACCTGCCGGAGTTCGAGACGCAGAACCCGTCGCTCGAGCGCTTCGCCCGTATTCTCTGGGAGAGGCTTTCCGCCTCGCTGCCCGGCGGTGTCCAGTGCTCGGTGCGGCTCTGGGAGAACCCCTCCGCGTGGGCAGGCTACGAGCACACCCCTCCATCTCGAGCAGGCGGTTGAACGGCCTGCCATGCGGGTCGGCCTCGTCATCTACGGCGGCCTGGAGCATCCCTCGGGCGGTTTCCTGTACGACCGGATGCTCGTGGAGACCCTGAGGCAGGCGGGCGATGAGGTTGACGTCATCTCTCTCCCCTGGCAGACGTACGGGAGATGCATGGCACACAACTTCGACCCCGGGATCAGGGCGCGCCTGTGCGAGTGGAAGGGCGACGTGCTGCTGCAGGACGAGCTGGTGCACCCCTCGCTTTTCCTCCTGAACCGTGCTCTCCGGCGGGCGCTTGCGGTTCCCTTGGTATCGATCGTCCACCATCTCGCCTCTTCCGAACGCCGCGGGGGATTCCTGGGCGGCGCGGAACGGTTCGCCGAACGCGCCTACCTCCGGTCCGTGGATGGGTTCGTGTTCAACGGCGAGGTCACCCGGCGCGCCGTGCAGGAGCTCAGCGGCGCCACGTGCGCGGGCATCGTCGCGTCCCCGGCGGGCGACCGGCTGGGCTGCGCGATGACGGACGCCGAGGCTGCTGCCCGGGCGGCTGACGCCCCGCCGCTTCGCGTGCTCTTTGTCGGCAGCCTGATTCCCCGAAAAGGACTGCTGACGCTCCTGCAGGCCCTCGCCTTGAGCGAGAGGGGAGAATGGCGGCTGACCGTGGTGGGATCACGCACCGTGGACCCGGCGCATGCGCGACAGGTCGACCGATTCGTGAAAGAAAGGGGACTCCAGGATCTGGTATGGTTGAAGGACCACCTCGATGACGGGCAGCTTGCCGAAGAGTTTCGCGCTCACCATGTCCTGGCTGTGCCCAGCGCGTACGAGGGCTTCGGCATTGTCTACCTGGAGGCAATGGGTTTCGGCGTGGTGCCCATCGGAACCACGTCGGGCGGAGCGGGGGAGGTCATCGAGGACGGGAGAAGCGGTTTCCTTGTGGCCCCGGGGGATCCGAAGGCTCTCGCGGACGTCATCCGGAAACTGGGCGCGGACCGGAATCTGCTCGGCTCCTGCGCGCGGGCGGCCCGGCAGCGCTTCCGCCGGTTCCCCGGGTGGGGGCCTCGCATGACGGAGGTGCGCGCGTGGCTTCATTGCTTCGTTGAGCAGGCGGTGAACTGAATGGACGGGGCGTCTTTCATCCGGTATCTGGCCGCCAAGAAGACCGTGGACGATCGGGCGCTCAACCGGCGCGTCTGGGACGCCATGATCTCACGCCTCGGAACACTCTCTCCCCGGGTGCTCGAGCTGGGAGGAGGCATCGGGACGATGGTCGAAAGGGCGGCCGCTGACCCCGGGCTGCATCCACGCTCGTGGACGCTCATCGATGCGCAGCCGCGGCTCGTGGAGGAGGCGCGGCGCAGGCTCGCCGGGAAGGTGCCGTTCCCCGTGGAGTTGCGGGCGGCGGACGTCGAGGGCTTCATCCAGAAAAACGTCGACGAGTTCGATCTCGTCGTCGCCCACGCGTTCCTCGATCTCCTTGATCTGCCGCGACTGTTGCCGGAGATCCTGAAGCTCGCCCGGCCCTCCGGAAGCTTCCTCTTCTCCATCACCTTTGACGGCCACACCGCGTGGGAGCCCGAGATCGATCCGTCCCTCGACAGGAGCATCGTCGACCTGTATCACCGCACGATGGACGAGCGGATCGTGGCCGGAAGGCGTTTCGGAGACAGCAGGTGCGGCCGGCACCTTCTCACGCTGCTGCCCCGATGCGGGTACCGCCTCGTGGAGGCGGGCTCCTCCGACTGGGTGGTCCATCCCCGGGACGGCGGCTACCCGGCGGATGAGCGTTTTTTCCTCGCGTGCATCTTGGGCTTTTTCGAGGAGTCCCTCTCTGAGAGGCCCGAGCTGGACGCGAGGGAACTCTCCGCGTGGCTGGAGACACGCCGCGCGCAGCTGGCCGACGGTGAGCTCGTCTTCATTGCGCATCAGCTCGATGTGCTTGCCGCGCCGTCCGCCTGACGGTATACATTCACACGATGCAGCAAGCCAGAAAACCGCGAAAATCGGGCGCCGTCGACGCGGGCGGGGAGAGGCGCTACCGCTATGTCGACCTCGTGACGGCGGCGTTCGTCACCATTCTGATCGTCAGCAATATCGCCTCATCCGCGAAGATCGTGGATTGGGGAGTCTCCCTGTTCGGAATCCGTCTGGCCTTCGATGGCGGCACGCTCCTCTTTCCGATCAGCTACATATTCGGCGACGTGCTCACCGAGGTATACGGCTACCGGCGCTCGCGGCGCGTGATCTGGACGGGGTTCGCCTGCCTTGCCGTGACCGCCGCGGTCCTCTGGCTCGTGCGCGTGATGCCGGGAGAATCGACGTGGGCCGCCGCCGGCGGGCAGCAGGCCTTCGAGCAGGCCCTCGGCGGCATGAGCACCGGCGGGATCGTCCTTGCGAGCCTCGTCGCCTATTTTGCCGGCGAGTTCAGCAATTCCTTCGTCCTGGCGGAAATGAAGATACTGACGAGCGGAAAATGGCTGTGGACCAGGACAATCGGCAGCACGCTCGTCGGGGAGGCCGTGGACACGGCCGTCTTCATCACCGTCGCGAGCCTCACAGGGGTCTTCCCATGGTCGCTCTTCCTCACGCTCGTGGTGACGAACTACATCTTCAAGGTCGCCATCGAGGCGGTGATGACCCCCGCAACCTACCGCGTCGTCCGCTTCCTGAAAATCGCCGAGCAGGAGGACTGGTACGACCGGGGCACGAACTTCAATCCTTTCGCCATCACGCGGTGACGTTCGATCGATGCACGTCGTAGTGGTTCCAGACCTGCTGCGCCGTGCCGTCCCGGATGAGGATCAGCTGCGGCGACTCGTGGACCACCGCGTAGGTCTCGGCCACCCAGTTGGAGAGCTCCCTCTGCTCGCGGACATTGATCCAGTAGATGGGAAGCTCTGTCGTCATCGCCCTGACTTCCCTCGCGGCTCCTGCCGAAACGCCGCAAGTCGTGGAGTGCTTGAACACGAAGCAGGTCGCGGGCAGTACTTTTTCCGTCATCGGGATGATGGTGCTCATCTGTGATCTCTTTGCACCAGAGTACTCCCTCCTCCGCGCCGGGTCAACGGGCCGACCCTTCAATTCTTGACTCGCGAGGCGTTTTCTCCTATCGTTCGGGCCGGGAAGCGAATGAAGCAGGTCACGATTCGATTGGAGCTGCGGGTTTCGGAAGAGATGAACGAGTTCCTGCAGATCGAATCGCAATCACGGAAGCTGAGCTTTGAAGGCCTCATTCTCATGTACCTTGACGAGCGGATGAAGAAGGAGCGGCAGGAGCGCGAGCACAACGGACCCCACGGGGTCCCCGGGGGGTCACGCGGGGCCTGAGAGTCTTTCCTTCCTGCGTCCCGCTTTCCACTCGAACCGCTCAGCGGTCCAGGAGGTCCTTGTAGGCGGACCTCACTCTCCGAAATCTCTCGCCCAGCGCCGCGAGCAGCTGCTCGGATCCCGCGCCGCTGCCGAGCATGAGCCGGGCGAGCGCCCGAAGCTGCGCCGGGTCGCGCGGCAGGCTGTGAGTCTGCCGGTCTTCGTAGATCTGAAGGAAGTGCTCGACCCGGCGCAGGAAGATGTAGTCCTGCGCGAGCTGGTCGGAGATCTCCTTCGCAAGGATTCCCTCCTCTGCGAGCGCCTTCAGCGCGGGCAGCGTTCCGCCGCAGAGAAGCCGCGGATGATCGTGCGCGTGCGAGAGCTGAAGCCCCTGTGCCAGGAACTCCACGTCGCGCAGACCTCCGAGGCCCGTCTTGATGTCCGTGGTGGAAAGGACGCTGCGGGACAGTCCGCGCAGCGCCTCCCGTCGAAGAGTGTCGATTGCCGCGGCCACCTCCGCCCGCCCGCGCGGAACGAGGAGCCGCTTTCGTGCGGCATCGAGGAAGGCGGCTCCCAGCGCCGGGTCACCGGCCACCGGCCTCGCCTTCAGGAGCGCCTGCAGCTCCCACAGGGCGGCGTGCCGGCCGTAGTATTCATCCAGGGCCGGGAGGGTGACAACGAGCTGGCCCGAGGTGCCATAGGGTCGAAGCCGCAGGTCGACCCGGTACGCATACCCTTCCGTGGTGTGGGCGGAGAGATCCGCCCTGAGTGTCTCCATGAGCCTGCTCGCCGGTTCCACCGGGTCCGCCCCGCTGTCGTCCGCGCACACGCCGAGCAGGTCGACGTCGGAGCTGTAGTTCAGCTCCCGTCCTCCCAGCTTTCCGAATGCCACGATGCAGAAACGGAATGCGTCGCTGCCGCCGCCTGCGGGGCGAGCCTCGCTCTGCCGTCGCTCCAGCGCCGCGGCGATCACCCCGTCGGCCAGATCGGAGATCTCTTCCATGATGCGCGGCGTGGGGACGCCGAGGCATATGTCCCGCGCCCCGATTCTCAGTATTTCACGCCGGCGAAACCGGCGCAGCGAATCGCGCCACTCATCCAGGCCGGGCGACGACCGCGAGAGCTCCCGCATCTCCTTCACGATGTCGGCGCTGTTGCGGCGCGCGTGGATGACGTCGGGCCTCCCGATCGCTTCGAGGAACACAGGATCCCGCACCAGGGTATCGGCGAAGAACTGGCTCGCCGAAAAGATGCTGAGGAGGATCTCCAGCCGCATCGGCTGGGAGAGGATCTGGCGCAGGTGCGCGGCGGGTTCCGGCAGCGCCTGGAGGAACCGCTCCCAGTTGTTGAGCGCCATGTCGGGGTCGGGCCGGTGGGCGAGCACGTCACAGGCGATGATCGCCAGCCGCGCGAAGAGCGTGCGGTCCTCTCCTCCGATCCGTCGAAGATTCAGCAGGGCGCGCGCCGGATCGGCGAATCCTCGCTCCGCAAGGGCGCGATGCGCCAGCTCCTCGGGCACCTCGTCGGAGAGGATCAGGTCCGCAACGGTGACCACGGGCGCGCCCGGGAGGCTGTCCCTTCCGAAGTGGCGCTGGACGAATGCGCGGACCGCGGCCGTGTGGGTCTCGAAATCGAGGTGCAGCTTCTGTGCCGGCGTGCTTTCAGGCTCCGCCGTGTAGCCCATGCGCCGTGCAAGATGCACATACTCGTGGGAGTCCAGCCCCGGCAGAACGAGGTCCCGGGCGGAGCCGCGCAGCATCCTCAGGCCGTTGATCAACCGCCGGAAGAAGCGGTACGCGGCCACCAGCTCCCCGGCCTCAGATTCTTCCACGACGCCGATCGATGCGAGGGTGTGGAGAGCCTCGTGGATCCGCGGCGTGCGAAGCCGGCGCTCCGTGGCGCCATGCATGACCTGGAGGATCTGCACCGCGTACTCCAGGTCGACGAGCGCCCCGGGGCTGAACTTCGCGTTGAGGCCCTCCCCCGGCCGCCGTGGTTCGGGCCGCTCGCGCCGGTCCGCTACGGGGGGAGGGGCGGTTTTCTCCTGCACCTGGCGCGCCCGCAGCTCGCGCAGCTCCTTGAGGTCGATGCTCTCCGCGGTATACACCATCTCGTCGCGGAGCCGCTCGATCTGGCCGCCGAAGTCCCCGTCTCCCCCGACGGCCCTGAGCCTCACGAGGGCCAGTCTCTCGTACGAGTGCGCCGGACCACCGCGCGCGTAGTAGGTGCAGAAGCTCTCGAGGCTGCAGGCGAGCGGTCCTGCCGCACCGTAGGGCCGCAGGCGGAGATCGATGTGAAAGATGCCTTCGCGCTTGGCATGCACGAGGCGCAGAAGCTCGCGGACCACCTTGTCGAAGAATTCCGCGTTCTCGATGCTCTCGGGCCCCCCGGTGGACCCGCTGTCGCTGTAGACGAGCAGGATCTCGATGTCGGACGCGTATCCCAGAGCCACGCCTCCCATCTTGCCGAGGCCCATGATCGCGACGCGCACGGGAAGCCCCGCCACGGTGCGCGGCTCCCCGAACTTCTGCGCGAGGGTCCGCTGGGCGTACGAGGCGGCTGCTTCGACCACCGCCTCGGCGAGGGCGGTGAGCCTCCGACTCAGGAGGAGAAAATCGTTTTCGAAGGCTTCCTCGGAGGCGGCATTCGGCGCTGCAGGTCGGCGCGAGGTGAGGATGTGGTCGAGGTCGAAGAGGTAGATCTCCCTGTCTTTGAACTCGTTCAGACGTCGGGCGAAATCCTCCGCGTCCACGGCGCCCGCCACGGCGGCATTCAGCCTCTCGCGGAGGCTCTCGATCGGCTCGGAGAAGCGGCTCCCTCCCATCTGCGGGGCGAGCATGGGAAGCAGCTCTTCGTACTGGAGGCGCACGAAGTCCTCCCAGAGGAAGGTGCTCGCCCCGAGGAGCTGGGCAAGGTCGCGCAGGACCCCCTGGTCGGAGAGCATCTGCACCCACCGGCCCTGCCCGGGCATGGCGAGCACCTCGCGCACCAGCTGCTCGAAGCGTACCAGCGCGGCCAGCGGATCCGGCGCGCTGGGCAGGAATGAGGTGAACTGCTTGGTGAGGAGCACAGAGAGCTTGATCCTGTCGATGACGGCAGGATCCGAGATCGCGCGTCCCGACGCGTCGACGAACTCGAACTCGTCCTCGATCCTCTCGCCTTCCGTTCGAATGGTGACGTGCTCGATGGAGACGTCCTGGAGTGTGAGGGCCGTGGCGAAGGTGAACAGGAAGAACGGCGTGTCCTGAGAGAGCACGCGCATGCGGGTGCGGCCCGCGGCCGAGCTGCTCACATCGATGCGGACCGGGTACAGGACCGTGCCTCCCCCGGTCCGCGCAAGCTCGCCGAGAGTGGCCCCGGCCATCTCGTTGACGAGCTGGCGCGCCTTCTCTACCGATTCCGCGCCGCGCTCGAAGAGGGAGAAAACCTCTGCCAGCCTCTCTGCCAGTCGTGCAGGCCAGGTGTCATCCCAGCGGGAGGACGCGACGGTTCCGGTGAACGTGTCGATGATCCGGCGCCTTCGCAGCTCGGCCTCGCGGGGGGAATCCGGGGCGGG
>Ga0187850_10004806_pt1 | contig 10523 bp, 10 predicted proteins | sample June2016WEW_4_15_FD_132436 | JGI IMG/M metagenome (GOLD analysis project Ga0187850, IMG submission 132436) | Peatland microbial communities from SPRUCE experiment site at the Marcell Experimental Forest, Minnesota, USA - June2016WEW_4_150 | ecosystem: Environmental > Terrestrial > Soil >... | reverse complement strand
TCCTTGATTTTTTTGGCTATCTCTTCGCCCCATTTCTTGGCGGCGTGCTTCTCCAGGTCCTCCCAATGGCCGGAGGCGACCTCCATGACGGCGCGCCCGTGGTTCTCCTTTTCCACCTGGGCCTCCCATAGGTCCTCGTCCCGGACGGACCTGACGTTCTTGCGCACCAGGGCGGCCAGGACGTTGGGCCGGAGGGCATCCAGCTCCCACGAGGAGTCCCCGAATTTCCGTATGTAGTCCCCCGACCGGCTGTCCGTGGTCTTGGCGGGGTTGTTCTCGGGCTTGTACTTTTCGACTTGGTCCATGTTGAGGGCGACCCGCGTGATCGCAACCCTGTCCGCCTCGTCCTCGCCGACGTGGTGGGAGACGAACATCCGTATGCGGTCCTGTATGTCCCTGGTCATGTCGATTCCCGAGGGGTCGTGGTCCCCGAAATGATACACGTGGACGGACTTCCCCTCGTCCAGGTAGCGGACGAATCTCATGGCCGCCCCCCACATCTCGGACTGGGAGGTGTAGCCGCGGCAGGAAAGGTAGGGCACGTCTATGTCCTGCGTCTCGCAGATGCTCTGGAAGACGCCCAGGAGGGCGTCCTTCTCGATCCAAACCTCGACCCGGCAATCCTGGGCCGCCCACTTGTCCGTCCTGAAGCTCTTGGCGGCGGACTCCATGATGTCGGACGGGTCGTCCCAGTGCCCGATGGTCTTTAGCTCCCTGGTCCGGTCCTCGACGATGTCCCAGTCGAGCAGCCCGGCGAGCCGGGCCTCGTTCACGACGTCCCCGAGCCACTTGTAGTTGGGCGTGGCGTTCTTGATGCCCTTCGGGTCGCCGGGCGGGACGTGCCGCCACTTGTCCGTTCCCGGGATCTTGACGTACTTGCGGGTGTCGGGAAACAGGTCGTTCGACACCATGACGTAGTATATCTGGCGGAGGGTGAGCTTCAGCCCGGCATAGTCCGGATCGTTGACGATGTCGTCGAGGTAGCGGACCGCGGCCAGCTTGTCCGTCCCGAACGAGATGTCCTGGTAGCAAATCTTGGGCATGAGGTTCCTCCTAATACAATATACACTGCCCCGGGAGGTTTCGGCAAGGAATCCGAGTGCGGGATGGGTGCCGGTGCCTCTTCCGGCGCTCCCGGCACCCACCGGTTTGGAGGGACTGACTAGCGTGGCCTTTGGTGCTGAAGCCTATTTGGGAAACGCCTTCCCGAATTCCTTGGACGTCTGAGCCACCCTCATCGTGTCCTCCCCGGTGGCGAGGGACAGCAGCGGGACCTCGGCCTCGACCCGTGCTATCTGGCCGCGAGGGATGAGGGTGTACCTGCTCCCTTCCTTCTTCACCATCCCTATCTGGGCATACTGGGCCAGCACGATCTTGATGAAGTCCTCCACCCTCGGGTCGGGGCATCCTATCTCCTGTTGCACCTGCTCGCCCCCGACCAGCGTAAGGATGAATACAACCTTGGTTTCCATATGCCTCCCAAATGCTATGGCTCCGTGACTATAGCCCGCAGGAACCGTTGCCGCACGCTGGCTCCTTCATGGAGGTGGTGTGGTCGTTCTTCTCGAACTCCGCCAGCCCGGCCCAGTCGAGCTCCGGCATCTTCGCCGTGCGCTCCCGGAACTCCGCCTCCGTGACCTACGCGAATGGTGCCTGCTTGTATATGTGGCTGGAGTAGGGGAGGAACGACACGCCGCCGATGGTGTCGAAGTGCCGGTACACCCATGCCGCCACGTCCAGCCACTCGTGGTCCCGGACGTACACCGTGGTGCTGGGGTTGTGCTCCGTCCAGTGCTTCTTGTAGGTCAGGTAGAGTTCGAGCTGCCCTATGGCGGTGATGCCGTCCCTGAGGACGGACGACGAGGGCGACTCGCTGGGGAAGTAGAACACGTCCACGTCGTCCGGCTTGTTGGCCTCCGGCTCGCTGGGCACCCCGGCCTGCTTGAGGAACTGCCCTATGGGGTTCTTGCGATCCTCGCGGATGGAGACGAGCAGGAAGCGCCCGTAGCGGGGATGTATGCCGGGCGACGAGTTCGCCAGCAGGGCGACCGTCCCCGATGGCTTGACGCAGGTGGCGGCCGCGGACTGCGGGATGCCGAGCCTCTCCGACCACTCCTTGTTGACCTCGATGACGTGCTGGCGGAGGTCGTCGAGCAGGGAGGCCAGCTCGGGGCCGTTGGTCGACAGCAGCTTGTTGTCCATGATCCCCGTGAGGCTGACGCCCAGTAGGCGCTCCTCCTCGGCATTCTTCTGCCAGTCCTTGCGGAGGTAGCGGAAGTTGGTGAGGGTGGACTGGAGCGTCCCCATGATGGTGGCGATGCGCACCTTCTCCATGAGGATTTTCTTGTCGTCGCCGGGCCTGGCCACCGCCTCGGTGAGGTTGCACAGGCCCTTGGAGCGCAGGATGATCTCCACGCACGGGTTGACCCCGAAGTCGATGTCCTTGGTCTCGCGCCGCCCGTTGGAGGCCGAATGCTTGGTCGCGGCCTCCCGGTTGAAGATGCCCCGCTCGCCGGAGCGGGACTCGTACAGGGACAGCCACTCCCGCAGGAACATGCCCATCTCCGGCCTCTCCGTGTAGACCGCCGAATTGTTGGCGAGGGCCCGCTGGGGGTTCTCGATCCACCACTGGCCGGTCTTGGCGTTCCGCATGCGGTCGTCCGACAGGTTGGAGAGCGATATCATGGCGGAGCGCCTCACCCCGCCGCTCACCACGATGTCCGCCACCATGCACATCAGGTCGTGGCATTCCAGGGACGTCAGCCTGCGCCCTGCGGCGTTCCTGAAAAGCTGGACGGCGAACTTGAACAGCCGGTCGAGCGGGTCGGGCCCGGACGCCCGCCCGCCGAACGTCTTGAGGGGGGAGCCCGCGGGACGGAGGGCGCTGAGGTCCCACTTCGGGACGAGGCCGCCGTACAGGAGGGCGATGAGCTGGCGGAACGCGGTGGCCCAGCCTATCTTGGAGTCCCTAACCTTGATGACCGTGGGCTCGTCGAAGAAGCTCTCGGCGATGACGGGCAGCTTCCCGACGTACTGCCGCTCCACGGAGAACCCGAGGCCCACGCCGCACATGCTTATGTAGACGGCCTCGTCGAAGGCACGGGGGTCGTCTACCGCCATGTAGCTGCAGTTTCCAGTGAGAATCCCATTGGCGAGGACGAAGGAATGCGTGGTTGGTTCCACTACGCAGAAGACTTCCTCGGGCTCGTCGAGTAGATCGATAGACATCACTTTGAAAATGCCGGACCTCCGTAGCGTAAGCCTCTGGAGAGGGGCATAGCGATGGCCAAAATTGGTCTCCTCCACCATGGATGTGTTTTGACCCGTGACCAAGTACCCGGCAAGGGGGGCGATGGACTTCACAAATTCTATGGCTTCCGAGTCTTGCGAGGATATTCCCGGTTGGTGTTCGTTGTTGTGACCGTCTGCCGCCAGATACCCCATGAGCCAGCTAGCCAAGTAACAAGCTTCCTTGCTTACAGGAATGTGCTTCCAATCTTTCATGTGTCCTTGATGAAATATGACTACGGCGTCGCCGCTATAGGACGGGGGGTAGCATATTGAAGAATGACCATATTTCTCAAACACCCCAAGATGCCGCATGTCCTTCTCGCCACAAAGACGGACCTTGGCCCTTCCCCTGGCATCTATGGTCCCGTCACCGAACCCAAACCCGGCAATCCACGCTTCGTCATTGGCGGGCAACTCAGTCTTGGGTCCTACAAAAGATATGAAATCCCCAACATTAAGGTCCGTGACTTCGCCTCGATTCACCGTGACCCAACGATGGTCGAGAGTTACCCTAACCCTGTGACGGAGATTGGTTTTGGAACGTCCATTTTCCTCGATGGCGGGCTTGAAAGTCACCTCTTGAAGCGGCTGGACGCCGAATGATCGAATCTCGGCATTCCTCCATTCGCCGTCGCCGGACATAACAATCTGAGTGGTGCCAACCGTTTCACCGAAAGTTTTGGAACCGTGGTATGTGAGGAATCCCTCGGTTCCCGCAAAACAGTTGTACCCGGCGACCTCGTCCTTCTCCAGCGCCTTGCCCGCCGTCATCAGCGCCCGCATGGACGGCATGACCTCCATGCGGAGTATCGAGCCCTCGATCTCCCCGGCGATCTCCTCGCGGAACTCCTCCGGGATGCGCTTCGAGATGAAGTCGACGTACCTGCGGACCGTTTCCCCCCAGTCCTCCCGCCTGCCCTTCTCGGGCACCCACCTGGCGTACCTGGACTTGAAGATGTACGACTGGAAGGGCGTGATCCCCTGGCTTTTCGGCATGGCTTCCCCTTGTCCTCTTTCCCGGCCTAAACCCATTGTGAGATTTTCTCAGGCATGGTCATGCGGAGGCTGCATATTAGGTTCCTGTATTCGCGGAATTTGGGAAGGGGATGATTCTTCGGGGGATGGCATTTTCGGAGTTGGGGAAGGCGGCTTGGGCCTCCTGTCCAGGCAGTCGCACGGGACCCATACCGTCTGGTCGTGCCCCTTCACTATGACGTCCTTGCCGCCGCCGCCCCTGCATTTCGGGCAGGACATGTCGGCCTCGGCGGGTCCGTCGATGCAGCGGCACATGACGAAGTTCGATGCCTTGGTGCCGAGCAGCTTGGCCTACCGACCGCCGCCGCCGTGGCACTTCGGGCAGGACGGATCGGGCGTCCGCTTCCATGGGTCCCATGGATGGCTTTTCGGGTCGTATCCCGCAGGGACGGATTCCACCATCTTGCGGGCGAAGTGCTCCAGGGTTTCCTTGCTGAGGCCGCGCTCCCTGTAGAACAGGTCGGCGGGCTCCCGGCGGGGGTTGAAGTGGTAGTGGATGGCGATGCGGATGTCGGAGAACGGCACCGTCCCAGTCCCGTCCGTCACGTCCTCGGACCAGGTGAAGAACGCGAACGGCCAGCGGGTTTCCTCGACGTCGGACGCTGGGCGGGCGTCGTGGGCTTCCGGGGAGATGCCCAAGGACGAGGAGGGCGTCGCTATCTTGGACTGGATGGCCCTCGACTTTTCGAACTTGTGCTTCAGGCTGTTGGACTTGTCCTCGCGGAGGACTTTGGCGAGATACTCGCAGGGATCCGCATGCTTCACAAGGCAATCGGTCCACCAGCCATCTTCCTGGAGGAACCCCATGAGGCCCCACAGAAAATCCTCGCCGAGCTCGGAGATCAGGCCGCGGAAAATCTCCTTCCACTCGTCGGGGTAGGGGGGGCGTTTGAATCTTTCCATTTTCCCCGTCTGCCACCAGAATTGGCGTGCCAGCTTCCTTGCTGGCTCCCATTCCGGCTTGATCCTTGGATTAAGCTTCAAGGAAGTCCTCCTCATCCTTGCCAACTGGCTTACTTCCCTCTCTTACTTCACTTACTTCACTTACTATGCTTGGATTGCTTGACTTGCTTGAAGCACCTTTAGCAAGTGCTTGCCTTTGCTTGGCGCTTGCTAGGCCACCCCTTCGTCCTGCCGACGCTCTTTTTTCGTGTAATTCCGCCCTTTTTTCGACCACCCGTGCCCAGTCGTCCAGCACCCGCTTGTTTGCTAAGAGCCCGTTCTCGGAATGGAACCTCTTCAGTACCACCGTTTTGTTGTCCAGCCATTCCTCCTTGCTCTCGCAGTCGGCAAGCAACCATAGCTCCTCGTCGTCATCTGGTAGGTAAGGTCTGGTTGAGCAAAAAAATGTTTGGTTGAGCAAATTCTTGTACATCATCCTTTGCAGTCGGTTCATGACTTGGCGGACCCAAGGGTCCGCCCAGAATTCCTCGTCGTTCCAAGGCTGATACAGCGGCTTGCTGTTCTCCATTACGTGGTTTCCCCGTCTTCTGGTTAATACGACGGCATCTGGTCCACCATGCCGCTGTCCAGGTTCCTTATCTCGTCGATTGCCTTCTTGACCCCGGGGGCCAGCGACCTCGATTCGTCGACGTATCCATCGTCCGGGTGGAGGCTGAACCTCCCCGTCCGGGGAGACAATACCATCTTCACGGCGGGAGGCTGCCTCCCCTCGCGGTTCTTCCCGCAGCCCACCTCGATCTCGTTCGCGTCCCGCATCTCCGTGGTGGACCAGACGCTCAGCAGGACGTCGCAGTCGTTTATGAACGCGGTGTGCTGCCTGATGGACGTCTGGCCTATGTGGGCCTCGCCTTCCTTGACCTCCTTCTTCAGCGACTCGTCGAAGGCCTGCTTGGTGATCTGGATGGGGCTGAGGACCAGCAGCCCCCTGTTGTTGTCGAAGTTTCGCGTGAGGTCGCGCACGCGGTGGATCATCGCCTCGATCTCCTTGTCCTGGAACCTGTGGTCCCCGTGGGTTTTCAGCGAGTCTATGCGGTCGATGACCAGGAAGTCGTACTTGTTCCTGGCGTGGTGGATGGTGAGCCAGTCCTCGATGCTGTCCAGGTCCTGGGCCTGGAACCTCTTGACTTCCAGCCTTCCGGGGAGGTTCCTCCGATTCATGATGTCCTCGGTGATGGCCATCATGAGCTTGATGTCGCCGTCGTTGGTGTTCTTGAGCGCCCATTGCTTCTTGGGGGGGAGGATCATCCCCTCGTAGTCCGGGTGGGCCGAGTGGAGGTAGGTCATCGCCGACCAGATCGTTTCGGGGCTGTGCTCGATGGACCAGTAGAGCCCGTTCGTCCCCTGCGTCAACAGCTTGTACACGATGTAGTTGAGCAGCGTGGTCTTCCCCTGGCCGCTCATCCCGAAGATTCCGACGAACGTGAGGTCCGGCTCCCCTACGGGGACGACCTTGTCGATGTGCTCGATCCCTATCTTCACTCGGCGGGTGGTCGCCTGGTCGTCCATGAGGTCGGCGAACTTCTCCCTGACCACCTGCACGTTCTCGTCCAGGAACCCGTCGACCGAGGGGGCATCGTCGGTGAACGCCCGGAGCCATTGCATGCGGAGCCATCTGGCCGCCGCCGCGGGGCCCCTGTCCTCCTTCTCGACCCCGAACTCCCTCCACTTGTGGGAGTCCATCCCGGAGGCGATGAGCCCGTAGCGCTTCCCGAGGTACAGGTGCCATGCCTTGTTCACCTCCGAGTAGGCGCTCTCCATGAGGACGATGGCGTCCATCTCCCTGACGGACGCCGAGGGGGGCACCCACGACTCCAGTTGTTCGAGCTGCTCCAGCATCCTCGTGACGTCGTTCCCGCCCTCCCCTCCCCTGGAGTATTCCTTGGCGCTGTCGGGGTTCGTCACGATGTAGTCCCGCACGGAGCGGGGCCCGGCGGGCATCCTGCGGAAGCGCTCGATGTACTTCCATATGGCCTTCAGCGTCCTGCTGCTCACCACCTCGCCCGCATCCTCGGCGGAGTCCAGCACCATCGCGTACTTCAGCGTCCAATCCAGCTTCTTCTTGTTCTCTATGACGAGCGAATGCAAATCCTGCGTGCAAAGACGCCAAGCAAGTTCGGAAAGGTACATTTGGTCCCACTCCTCGGGTGGCTACGCTTCAGGTTCCGTATTACCAGATACCGCCTTTGTCGGCGATTCGTCGATTGGCGGCTTCCGGAGCCCTATCGTGGCCGAAGGATCAAATACCGGCGCTCCGCTCGACGTGGTGGAGGTGAGGCTGCTGTCCTATCGGTTCGCCTTCAAGCGCCTCTCGTGGCGCGAGGAGATGGGGGCGGACCCCGGCAAGGGGGCGGACCCGATCCGCACCGTCCTCGCCCGCGCCCTGGCCTCGGTCTCGGGCCTCGTGCCGGGCTCCCCCGAGGAGGCCAGGAAGGTCGTGGACGCCATACCCGAGGCCATCGCCACCAGGGTGTGGAAGGTCTACAGAGGGTCATTCCCCCCGGCCCGCCGCTTTAGCGCCGCCGACCTCTACATGGCCCCCGAGCCCACTGCCCTCGTTGCCCGCCGCGAGGAGGACGAGGCGGCGGAGGAGGACCTCCACGCCAGGACCATCAGGGAAATGGAGACGAGGTTCGGCAAGGAGGAGGTGGCGGCGGAGGCGGAGCTGAGCAGGAAGGTCCTGGCCGCCGCGAGGAGGAAGGGCGGGTTCGCCGGGGCCTCCAGGCCGTCCGCCGACAGGGAGGACGATGGGGGATAGGCCCACTTCGCGTTCCGTGCTTGGCACGTCGCCGTCCGGGAGGGGGAGGTCCAGGCTCACCTTCGGGGCGGAGATGGCGCAGAGGCTGGGCGAGGGCGTCCTCCGCAGGGCACCGCCCGCCCGCGTCCAGGAGGTCAGGGACAAGGTCGTCGAGGCGTGCGAGGAGCTGATAGGCATCGGGGCAAGGATACGCCCGCTGCTCGTCGACGGCGTCCAGCACGGGTGGGTCAGGGGCCTCTACGACACGGAGCGCCGCATCCTCCGCAGGTGGGTGCCGGACCGGGGCGAGTTCGTGTTCCGCTGCCTCCTCCTCGTCACCTCCCTGGGGGAGGACGAGGTGATGGGGCTGTCGTCCCCGGAGGCCCGGGGGCTCGTGCAGCTCGTTATGGCCATGGGGGACAGGGACGCCTCCCTCTACCCGTACCTCTCAGCCTTCTCGACCACCAGGGCGTCCGAGTCCCTGTGGCACGGCGGCGGGGACCATGCGTCGTTCGAGGACAAACGCATCCTCATGCCGGACGGGAGGGCCATGAGGATCGTCTGCCCCTCCGACCACGCCCGCCTGTGGGCGTCGCTCTGCACCTACCGGGAGCAGGCCAAGAAGCGGCTGGACGAGAGCTGGAACGCCGTCCTCATCATGCGCCCGTGGGCGGGGAAGTCGGTGGACGGCCTCGCGGCGGAGCTCAAGGCGGCGACCAGGCAGATGCGCCCCGACGCCCTGGAGCCGTGGGAAAACGTGGTGAGCGCCCCGCCCGAGAAGGAGCTGGACGACGGGTGGGCGCACGTGGAGAACATGGAGACGAAGGAGGGCATGCTCAAGGAGCTGCACGGCATGCTGTCCGAGGACCGGCACGAGCGGCTCATGGCCAAGTTCGAGAGGCAGCAGATCGACGAGGCCGAGAGGCGCAGGCAGGACATCGAGGCGCTGGCGGCGAGGAGGGGCGGCATCGGGATAAACCGGGAGGTCATCACGGTCGAGACGGAGGAGGAGGCGTCGAGGAAGGAAAGGGCGCTCAGGAAGGGGAGGGTCGCCCCCGCCCCCGTGGGGAGGGAGAGGGCCAGCGGCGGCGAGGCGGCCAGCCCGTCCGAGAAGATCAAGAAATACCAGTAATGGATTCAGGGGGGAACATGGTAGACGAGAAGGCGGCGACGGTCGACGTGGAGGCCCCGAAGTCCCTGGACGAGGTGATCCTCGGCCTGAAGGGCTTTGGGCTGGAAGAAAATGAGGAAATTCTCAGCTTCGAGGCGTCCGGGAAGGTCGTCAAGCTCAGGATATCCAACATCCCGACCGACCAGGAGACGAAGGCCCTCCTGGCTTCCGAGGCGTTCAAGGGGTACGCATGGGTGCAGCGCATCCGGTGCGAGATTCTCTCCAGGGCCGTCACGTGGGTCAATGGCATCAGCATCCGGGACCTTTCCGGGACGGATCGCGCCGTGACGGACCCCACCGGCAAGGAGGGGGAGAAGTGCGACGTGCAGGTGGCCATCCGCAACATCTTCCTGGGGTGGGGCCAGGAGGTGCTCCAGACCCTCTGGAAGGTCCTGATGGTCCATTGCGACAAGATCGAGAAGCGGTTGCAGGCCAGTTTCCCGGACTCCACCATCATGACGGAGATCGAGCGCAGGTTCTTCGACGCCGCCCTGAAGGAGATCGGGGACGCCAACAGGGAGGTCATCGAGGACACGGTGTCAAGGTGCTCGACGAGGAGCTTGACTCGGAGGAAAAGGAAAGGCTCAAGAAGGCGACCGCCAAAAAGGTGTAACGTTATCCCGATTTAGATAGCTTGTTGGCTCCTAGGACCCCCATGATAACAGCGCCCATCCACGACAGGAGGAAGACTGCCAGGATCATGGTCGCCAAGGACAAGCATACCTTGATCAAATAGAAGAACGCCCCATGGTTGTCGTTTTTTGCCTCAAGCTTCTTTATGATTATCCAGCTTCCCACAAAGCAAAATACCAGGAACCAGAGAACCGCACCTTCCGTACTTGCTGTGTCGTAGGATGGCGCAGGTGTGGGCTGATCTCCGAGGCCGAAAAACCAAAAAATCATACCTATTATTTCCATTGTCCTTCCTCCTCACCTATAGTATACACCGGGATACAAGGAATTTTTCGGCATTCTTCCCAATGACGGCAATCAGTCCTAACCGGAAAGAACGCATACGAGTATGAACAGGGAGGCCAGGAGTACGAACAGGGCGAGTACGGCCTTGAGGAACTGGACGGGGTGGAAGATGATCGAATAGAGAAGAAGCCCGACGATGAGCATGGGCACAATCGCCGCAGGGCAGGCAATGGCGACGATGACAGCTGTGACAAGGACTATGCTGACGACGACTTTCAGGAATGCGAAAACTCCCCTTAGAACGTAACTCGCCGCATCATCAAAGCACCATGACGAGCGCTGCTCCCTTCGCACTCGTTCGTTCCACGCCTTTCTTTCCTTCTCCGCCTCTTTGAGGTAGTGGGCCTCCAT
>Ga0187850_10004805_pt1 | contig 10525 bp, 9 predicted proteins | sample June2016WEW_4_15_FD_132436 | JGI IMG/M metagenome (GOLD analysis project Ga0187850, IMG submission 132436) | Peatland microbial communities from SPRUCE experiment site at the Marcell Experimental Forest, Minnesota, USA - June2016WEW_4_150 | ecosystem: Environmental > Terrestrial > Soil >... | reverse complement strand
TGAACGGGACGCCTACCCTTGCAGCCAAGACCAAGGAAATATCACGACTTGGATTTTCGCCTGGCTTCAAGAACGGAATCACCGGTGAATATCCAATGTCGAACGCCCAATAACGAATGATGACGTGAGTTGTTTGTTCGTCGGGATGACAGGATTCGAACCTGCGACCCCCTGCGCCCAAGGCAGGTGCTCTAACCGGGCTGAGCTACATCCCGAAGTGTTTTATTGTGTTTTCAGAAAGATTTTGGGCTTTTGATTCTGGTACAGGTGCTTTTTGCTCCCTTTCAAGTGCTACCACTCTGCTACCACTTAGCTACCATTAGTTGCGCGCTTCGTTGACAATATACAAAAAAAGGGTCGGTGTCGCAATGTCATAAAAAATCCCCCGCAGCTCTCACCACAGGGGATTCCATTTACACTATGCTGCAATCGGCTCAGCCGAAGTCGGCGGGATCTCTTCAGTTTTCGCTTCTTTCTCATCTCCATCATCGGAACCTGCGAGCGCGTACTCCCCGTGTCCGATCTTCTCTAATATTCCATCGTCTACTGCTAAGCTCAAATATCGGTCGATAGTCCGTTCAGAGTCTTTGGCAACCTTCCAACGCTTCACGATTTCACTCCGCTTCAGTTTCACGTCTTTATCGAATAAGGCTTTGAAGTCGATTTTAGTTTCCGTACGCTGACGAGCCGTGCCGGGTTGCTGGGCGATATGGTCCTCCTCGTTCACCTCACCTTCATCACCAAACCAAAGGTTATGGGTGTTGAGACCCAGAAGGCGAACCTTCCGATAATCGTCGTTTCCATTCCGGAGTTTCGTCGGCTTGAACAACCTCTTCGATTCATCTGTTGATGATCGTCGCATCATCATTACTGTGTCCGTTGCCCCAGCAAACACGCTGGAGCCACGCATGTTGTCGTTGTGCATGCCTTCAAATCGCGATCCTTTCTTTGTGTGGTGTACAACCAACACTGCGATACCAAACTTGTCGCGCAGTTCAACGAACATCCTCATTATCTCCTTCATCTCCGAAGAGTCGTTCTCCTTCTTGTCGTGAGCCCAGTATAAACAATCGAGAACGACCAAGATTGGCTGCTCTCGCACAATCAGCTTGCAGAGATCATCCCACGCTTCGTTCAGGGGCTTCATCGATTCAAGAGTCAGAAAATTATTGAGCCGCGCTACTCCTTCGTGGAACAATACTCGACGCATGTCCTGGAACCGCTTCACAAATACCTGGAAAGACAGCTCATTGTTCAGATATAATACCTTGCCATGCTTTTTTATCGGATACTCCAAGAACTTCGGCTGACCGGTCGCTATCGCTAGCGCAAGGTTCATGGCGAGCAGACTCTTTCCCGCCCCTTCTTCTCCCGCCAGAAAGTTCAGCGATCGCTCTCCGATTATTCCTTCTACCAAATCGTTCATTATCGGCGTATCCATTAAATTCATCTCCATTCCATCGCGGATAACTATGTCCGACGACGGATAACTATAAATCGAGTTCACGGAGGTTTCGACCTCATCAACGATGAGCGGTGTCGCAAATGTATTATTCCAGAGCTTCAACCACCCAAGCGCTTCACCATATTCAATGCCGACCTTCCTGAGATGTCCAGCGAAACTGGTGATCGAGTCATTTCTCTTTCCCTCATCAACACCATGCATCAAGAGATCTACATACTCTGTTTTTCTGATCGTCGGCTTCTCCTTCGACGGGTCATCGGCTTTCAGGAAAGCGACGGCCTCGAACGCTTCCAGGAGCGCACCAATGCTCACCATTGCTGGCTCGTTGATGGGCACGCCATTCACCCATTCATATTGCTTGCCACTGATGTGCAGCGATGGAGGAACGAGGGTCTGGCACTCCTTCCACCTTATTTCGAGATGATCGAATGATCCGTCTTTGCTGGTTCCCCACACTACGCCCTTCTTGAAGGGCAGCGCCTCGGAAACTCTAATCCAAATATGAAAGCCTTCTCCGCTTCCGCTTTTCACTTGCCACATATATTGCTCGGTCAAACCAAGCTCTTTCAACACGATGCTTACAACGCTCGCGTTCTTTATATGATCGATGTCGATACAAACAAAACCATTCACACCCGATACGATGCCAACACCGGTCGAGTGAGTCCAATCGTAGGAGGCAATTTCCTCAGACGACTGTTTTTCGGTTTGCAGGTTATCCCACTTGATCGCGGGAACCTTTCCATTCATTATTGGGAGAACGTTCACGCCGAAGGCGTGATACTGTTCTGCCGCATATGCTAAATTATTCATTAAGACTTTTTGGTTAGAAATAAAAATGCCCCGCGAGTACACAGGGAAAAGTCATAAACCCTGTCGCCCACGAGGCACGACACCGAATGATCTATCCTTCAGAAACTTACTGCACGATCACCTTCCTTGCTTTCGCTCCAGTGCTATTCAGTATGACTTTGTTTTGAAGAACGTGGAAAGTGTTTCACAATTATTGACTTTCGAGAGATTCTTAAGTAAGATGCGGGGAGTCCAGATTAACTTGTTTAATATCTGTTACTAGTATAAGAAAAGTTTCTGACAATTTCAAGAACAAAGTGAAAAATCTTTCGGAGGGCCAATGGCGCTATCCCAACTACAGATCCAGGCAGAACCACTCACGGAGATCGTCCGGAAGGCAGTGGACCAGGAAAACATGAGCTTGAGCGACATAGCAAGCCGGGCAGAGCTCAGCGTCCCGACGATAGCACGGCTCTACAATGAGGGAGTAAAACTGGTGCAGGCAAGAACTGCCAGAAAAGTAGCGGAGGCGCTAGGATACACCATTGATCTATCCAGAGCGGGGAGAGCTAGGCTGGAGCGTGAGGCCGAAGACAGGCCTGATCGAGGCTTAACCTATGCCCAGAAGTCCCGGATACGTCGGGCAGTTCACCGGGCCTTGGAGGATGTTTTGGCACAGCTCTGACTTGGACACTTAGACAATCTCCTATACTCGGTGAGGAAGTGTCCAAGTGCGAGCCGCTCATCAAGACGAAGCGCGCCTACAGCATATGGTTTGAGAGGATAAATCAAGCATTCTCAAACCTATTCTCATCAAAACATCGCGTGACTTGGTGTTGCGGGATCCCCGCCAACCGGTGAGATTTGGACTTCGTCACTTGGTCAGAACCCCATACAATTTGCGGATCAGAACAGCTCCAACTGTGGATCGTCATTCGGGACCTCCTTCCATTCACGCCCGTCAAGCACTCTCCCGAGCGGACGAGGATCGACCGCGGCATACTGCATGAAGTTGAACATCACGCTTGCGGCGATACATTGATCGCGAATCTCCCGCACCCATTCAACGTCCATCGGTCGAAATCCGACACCGGATTCGCCTCCGACGAGGACAAGCTCAATCCCATCTAAATTCATCTTGCCCAGGGGCCCCAGGAGAGGTTCACACATCACAAATTTCCTGCAGACCGGGATCTTCCTCAAGTCATCGATCCTGAACAAATATTTCGCGGATTCGACTGTAACACCCATCGATATGTTGTTTGTCCACCGGAAGAGCGGCGCGAGCTCAACCATCCGTTCCGTCCGCTTTGTCAGCAAGCGAAACACATGCTGCGGGCAGTCGTTCATCGTCGCGAACAACTCTTTCAAGAAATCAAAAGGAACGTCCTGGTGGAAGACGTCCGCCATATTGTTGACGAAATAACGCGTTGGTCTCTTTCTCTTCTTCGGAGCATCAAGCAGATCGTAATGACATGTTAGGCGACCTCCGTTCCTATACTTCTCATGCTTCAGCTGAGGTATCAGCCGATCGAGCGCGTAGCAGTGCAAGCACCCTTCCGAAAATTTCGTACAGCCGGTGACAGGATTCCACTTCGCACCGAACTCGTTCAAACCTTTACCCATATATCATCTCTTTCTCCTTCTATATCCAAAGCCACAAAAAAAGGCACCGACCCGGGGATACACCCCACACTGTCGATGCCTCTATTATACACATGAAAATCGCTTGCAACGTTGCAAGCGCTGCAACTTTTCACTGCAAATTTACTTTTTCGACTTCCTCTCTGTGGCTATTGCCAAGTCAGACAGTATTGCCCTGATTGCAGAGGCAGAAGTTGTTTTCCCACCCGCTTCCATTTCCTTCAACCATCTCCTTACGGTTTTGCCATCAACAGTCTTGCCCACTTTGAATCCATCCCTTTTCGCAAGACGCGCTATTTCTTCCTTCAGTTCACCATGTCCGAAACGCTTGCCGCCCCTAGGCAACTGGGCTGGCTGCAAAACCTTGAGATCTTCCTTCTTCCGATCCAATTTCTCTTCTAGAAGCTTAACACGCTTCGCCAATTCAGCCCTCGGAATATCACCCGCAGGATATCGCCCTTCGCTTTTGAGAAAGTCCTCTTGCCATTGGAGACGGCTCCTATGAAGCTCCGCCTTGGCATCAAGCAATTCGAATTCTAAATCTTCAATTTCTTCTTTCAGGTCCCGGATGTTTTTCATTTGTCTCTTTGATTTGATTCAATTCACCCCTATTGCGAAAGAACTAACCGGCAATAATGTTGTTGATGACCGACGATCTACACAAGCGCTGACTTCGCCAGTTGGACACTTTGCCAATCCCCTTATACACTGTGGCAAAATGGCAAAGTTCGAGATGGCACAATGGCAAACCGCGACCGTTGCGTACGCTTGGAGAATCTTTATCAAGTTCCACGCGAACCAGAACGGACAAGACCTCGCGGGACATGGCCTTACGCGGGTTGGGCTTGGACGGCGAATTTAGACATCGACACCTTGCCAGATCCCTATACAATCCGTGGCAATGTCAAAGTAAGTTAGACAGTTTGCCAGTTAGACAAAATTGTGTCTAATGTCTATATGGCAAAGTCGAGTTAGTCATTTCGCCAACAGTCTATAGGGAATTTGGCGATGTCGAAGTGGCAAATTTGTCCAAGCGAGGTCACAGAGACTTTATCGCCTGTTCCCGCCAAAAAGCCTCCTCTACTTTTCTAAATGTATCGATGAGCGACTCAACTTGTGTCTCGACATCAGGCGTCTGCGCACTCTTCACGATTTTCCTGAGTTGAAACGTCGGCACCATACTCTCAGGGCTGAGCGAGCCAAGCATGTCATAGAAGACCTTAACTGCCTCTTCTATTTCGCCATCGAAGTTGGCATTGGCAAAAGGCTGGAAAATTTCGGTAAAGTCAACGGCATCTTCCACTTCCCGCCGGAGCGCAATGGGCCAAATAAATGAATATTGAGCCAAAATGTTGAGAGTCGAGGATATGTCTTTGACCTCCGAGGTGATCGAATGGCTTTTAAAAGTGAATTTGCGACTGTTAAACACCCACAAGGTGTAGTGTTTCATCTTGCCTCCCGAAGCAATGAAGTTTGTCACATTGCCAACTTCTATGAGGTCGACGGCGATGTCGAAGTGGCGGGATATCTCTCATGCATTTTCTTATCGTAATATTCTTTGTAGAACAACAACATTGCGAGGCAGAGTTTGGTGAACTGTTTCTCTCGTGCCGGTGTCTTCATCTTCATGAGCTTCGCCAAGTTTAATCTGATATCGAATCCCAGTGGTTCTGCAAAAGCGAGAAATTCGTCAATAATATTTTCCAGGCCGACATTCTGGACATCCGCGAACGCTCTCATCCCATTTTCCAATTTCGTGTGCGTATCAAGCTCGACTGCCAACCCGATGAGCACGGCATCATGAAGGCTCGAGATGAACTGATTCACGCCTTTCAGACAGTCGGCGATCTCTCCATAAAACGGTTTCCTCATTATCCTGTCGAAGGCTTTATCATAGTATACAACGGTACAGACCAGAGGATCACCATCGATCACACCGAGTTTCCTAAGATCCTTTGGGAATAGTTTCCGATCAAATCTTCTGAACTCTCTGTACTCCTCTTTGCTCTTTTCGTAATACGGTATGTTCCGTTGTTTGCATGAGTAAATGACCGACTTTTTTCTCTGATCATATGCTTCGATATTCCATGCAAGATGGGCTGGTCCGACGACAACCCAGTCGATAGAATCTAAACCAACCGCGGGAAATTCTTTTGTCAACGGTATAAAAGCAACCCATTTGGTTCTCGCGTTGGTTGATCGCAAATGATCGATCCGATCTAGGTTTTTCGTGCTGGTGACACTCACTCCCATCCATATATTGTCTGTCCATGTGATCCTCGGGGAAAGCTGGGCCATTCGGACAGATCTCTTTGTCTGTACCAAGAATTCGCACTCTGGGATTTCTTTCATCACCTCGAACACTTGAAGAATGAAATCATCGCTGAAGCTTTCGTGAAATAGATCACTCAATGCGGCGACGTACACTAGATGACGATATTTCCATGTGGAAGGCGCTACTAGAGCTTCTGGATGTTCAGACGGTCGAAACCCAAATTGAAACATTGGATAGCCGATTGTCTGTCGACGATTGGAAAATGAACTAGCCCAGCACCCCGAGCAGTCTCTATCAACGAACGTGCAGCCTGTTACGGGATCCCAGAATATCATTCCGGGTTTTTCTTTTGAAGCCATCTTTATCCTCTGTACTTGATAACACCGATCAACGATGATACTGTTTCCAGCGCCACACGGCGGAAGAGTGACTAGGATAGGAAACTGTCTTACCCCTCATATGGACGATTGGAATATGGGGGTCTAGAGCTTGAACGCGCCGGATGATCTCAGCGGTGGTTGGATCACCAATGGACTGTGGCTTGATGAAAACTCTTTCAGGAAGGTACATACGATTCACGGTGGTTGTATGGAAATAAGAAATCCGAAGAGAGCACGACCCATCGCTCCCCGCGGATTCTCAACGAAAGAATGTAGCTCTTTCCAACCGACAAATCAATGAAGTGAGGGATTGATTGCCGTGGTCAACAATAATACTCGGCTATAGGCTGACCGTCGGTTTAGTAGGCGATTTTCTCCAACCCGAAAATGGGGAAGACCTCAATGCCCTTTCCGCCAAGAGAACATTGCCGATGTCGAAGTTGCGCAGCTTCGGAAATGTGTTCGCAATTTGATATATTCGGATGTCCTGTAGTAAATAGAAATGGCGACACACGGCAAATTGCCGCAAGCCATAGCAGTAAACCTGAATAACGCCCACAAATGTGGGAAAGGTGATATAATGTTTAATACTCAGGATATCCATAAGGACCTCATGGATTCGATCGACGCTGCAATCAAACGAGCGCAGATATGTTTGGATCAAGTTGATCCATCTGCGGGTGGTTACAGCCTGAATGTGATTGTCGATGCAACTGTTGTTGCACCCGCGTCACCTTCAGCTCCCTTGTTGACAACGCCGATTTTGCATGGTGTAGCTCTGCTAACTACGAGAGCGAACCTTGCAAATGTTGCTGGACGTATGGCGAAGGCAGCGATGTCTTTGCCTGCTCAAGCTCCGAATCCAGACGGTTTCGTTGGATCAGACGTGTTTGCCGGTACTTTCAACGTGCCGGTTCAAACCCTTATCCGATGATTCAGTGAAAACTGATTTTATGGATTGGTCAGGCCCGGGAGAGCTGTTAGCTCCCGGGTTTTTATTTGTACGCAAATCACAGATTTCCTGCTTATCTTACGCGCCGTATTCTTCGGCAGTGAGACTAGAATGCTCTCTCGTTTGAGGCTCGCCATACAGCTTCCTTTTCTTGTCCTGATTTGCCTGGATGTTTCCGCGCAAGTCAGGATGAATTCTATCTCCTATCCGTACGGTGGGGAAAATGAATACGTACATCTGATTTTTAGGGATGACGCGAGATTCGACCATCGAACTTTCCGGGGAACCGCGGCTTTCGTAAATGCTATTTTCCAGCGTCGCGTCACCTTTTACGACACCAAGTTTGATACCTTAGCCAGCTTTCGGAGCGCTCAATTCATAGGTGTAACGAACTTTTCCGAAAGTCACTTCAGAGAAAATGCCGACTTTACGAGAGCTCACCTTGACAGCATCTCGATTTTCGATTCCGGTGTTTTTGATGGCACAGTCGATTTTGCTTCAGCCCGCTTTTCCCAGGCCGCCTCCTTTGATGGAGTAATTTTCAATAGACAACCTCGCTTCGAAGGAGCATCCTTTGGGATAAATCTCAATTTGGCATCAGTGCGATTCGTCGAAGGCGTCGACTTGAGAAAATCGCACCTGGATTCCACCATCGTTATTTTTGATGATCGAACCTCTTTCCCCGACGGAAAACTCTACGTTGATTGGGAACAGCTCAAGGGTCGCCTCTGGTTGACCCTTAAGGACGAGCGCGCCTATCAGTCCTTCGTAATGAGCTTCCCGGGAAGCGATCGAAATCCCTTGTTCTCGGCAGCCACAATCGACACTGCGCATCAGGAGGTTTATCGGAGTTTCGAAAATTTCTATCGCAAACTACGGGATAATTACCAGACCCAACATGAACTATCATCTGCTGATGCTGTGATGTATGAACTCGGCTCAAAGCGTGTCGAATTGTTGCATGAATTTCATTGGAAACTCTATGGCTGGCTCCTTGGCTGGGGATACCAACCTTGGAGATTCCTGCTTTTTGTTGTGTTGCCATTTATCCTCATCTTTGCCGTAATCTGGTATTGGTTCTACTACGGCCTCGTAGTGAAAATTGTTGACGACAAGTGGAAGGAGAAATACAACCCGGGAACAGCCCCGCGTTTTCCGTCCATCGAAACGGATGGTCCTGCGGTAATCCGGAAGTTGTTTCCATCTTTTCAAATGAGATGGTATGACCACGCGAAAAAAGCCACAGGTTCGAGTAAACTCTTGCAGTATTGGCACGCAATTTTTTTCAGCGCATCAGTTCTGCTGGGGATCAGGTTCAAGAACAAGTGGATACAGTTGGAAGATCCGACCCCGGCGCTGGGAAAGAAGTCGTTCTTGACGCTCATAACGATCGAGTGGCTTTTGGGTATTAGTCTGTATGTCCTCTTTGCTCTGTTGGTGAAAGGCTCCAGATTTGAATTCATCAAAGGGTTGTTGGGCTTCTGACAGATTCTCAGTCCGAGAATTGTGGCTCTCGTGGATTTCCCGACTGCTCCGACAACACCAGAGGAACTCAAGTATGGTACAATCATTGTCATTAGCCTCATACTCTGAAGCTTTCAGAGCAAACTTCGAAAACTTTAGGAATTCTTTCCCGGACACCTATCTCGCCGGGGAGAAATCATGTGAAATTCTAGGGATGCTCTCTCAGCGACTTCTAGTTCCTAAGGAAGCCGAGCTCTGGCACGAGGTAATCCCCGCAATGTTGTTCGGGTGCACATCGAGCTGGTCATTTTCGTTCATAGCTACGACGGCTGGACTTGACGAGGTGGCTCTCACCTCAATCCGTCGATCGATAGAATTTACCTGTTATATCGCGAAGATCGTGCGCTCAAAGGGCCAAAACGAAAGAGCAAAAATCTGGCGAGATATGCGAGAAAGCAAAGAGACACTGATAACATTCCGTCGAGAGTTCAGCATACCCAAGAGTTTCTTTTCGGAAAAATACTCGAACCTACGACAATTGTTGCTCACCTATGATCATGCATCCGATTTTGCCATTCATGCGAACCTGTCGATGTTGGCATCGAAGGCTTCTGATTCTGATGACGAATTGCGCTTATCGGTATTCGATAACGAGCAAGATATTCCAGTAAGTGCAGGCAACATAATTCAATTTGGATCGTGGATAATTGAATCCCTCATGGCTGATCTGAAACAACTACTCCAGGGCTACGACGAGATTCAGTTTCATTTGGAATTGTTCCGACAATGCCAGTACAAAGCAAAGGTTGAGATAAAGAAATTTTACGCGCAAGATACGATTGCCCCATCAATTCGAGCAGCAATGGAACCCCCTCTTTCTTACCTTGACACAGAATTCGAGAAGCTGAAGAAAAAGCATACTGATTACCCTCCGGCTACTTCCTCGCCGCCAGTTGTGTGATTCCCGTTCACACTACTCCTCCATATGGTCGAGATCCCCGCGCCTTTTTGACTCCTTTTCAACTCTTCTAGGCACAGAACACACACTCACCACACTTTGTCATCATTCAACAACAGTTCGGCGATATGTACCGTTGATTTATCCCAAACAAAAAATAAGGAAAACACCTTAGTCGGATCGGATGGTACTATCGCGCCAATAGGGTCCGATTTCAAAAACCAAAAAATTCCTGGGATTCACTTTTCCCCGTAGGAAATCCGCGATCATTCTGCTTCGCCCTTTTTCTTCCTCGATCTATGTCGTAGTACCTCCGCCGATAGGATCTGATGTAACACTACTTCAGATGGGACCCATTGGGATCAAAAGTGGGTCCCCTATTTTATGGTATAAGAGTATGTATGGCACTACATCACTCACCAAAGAGGAGCACGCTATGTGAAATACCACTCTCGAACCATCTCATGGAGATTTCGGGAATCTTCAGATGAACTCCCAGATCTCAAGGAGAAGCGATCAGTCGCAATCAGCGCACCGTCAGACCTCTTCCATAACTACCATCCGTTGTTTGACCAGCAAGTCCGCGAACGCTTTG
>Ga0187850_10004804_pt1 | contig 10526 bp, 7 predicted proteins | sample June2016WEW_4_15_FD_132436 | JGI IMG/M metagenome (GOLD analysis project Ga0187850, IMG submission 132436) | Peatland microbial communities from SPRUCE experiment site at the Marcell Experimental Forest, Minnesota, USA - June2016WEW_4_150 | ecosystem: Environmental > Terrestrial > Soil >... | reverse complement strand
CCAAGCGCCTGCTGAACGGCCCCTGCGGCGGCTCCACCGAGAAGCAATGCGAAGTGGACGACGGCCGCCCCTGCGCCTGGCAGCTCATCTTCACCCGCCTCAAGAACATCAACCAGCTCGACCGCCTGGACGCCATCGTCCCCCCCAAAGACTGGCGCCCCGCCTGGCACGCCGGAGCCCGCAAGATTGTGCGCCAAGAGCACCGCGTTTAACCCGGAACCCGGGGACAGCCACCGTGTTTCCGGATTTCCGGCCAGGAATCGCTCCAGCCTTGGACGAAACCCGGAAACACGGTGGCTGTCCCCGGGTTACTCAGTTTCGGTATAATTGACGACTTAGACAGTGGTCCTTACCGCCCAGCCTGCTCGGGCGCCACGGCCGCAGCCACGAGTGCTGGTTCGGTTGCTTGCAGCGCCCCTCATCTTCTTCGCCCTCGAAGCGCTCATATTCCGTACGGGTGTGTACCTTCCGTATCTTGAGCCGTTCTCCACGGCCGGCAACCTCCAGGGGCGGTTGGGGGACGAGGAGAAGCGGTTCTACGCCGGCAGCTATGAAGTGATCGCGGTGGGCGATTCGCGGATGGGGCTTCGCGCCCGCGCCGCCAACCAGCTCACCGCCGAGACGGGCTACACCTTCGCCACGATTGCGATCCCCGGCACGACTCCCCGCTGCTGGTACTACATGCTGCGGGAGGTGGACCCGCACGCGAACCGGTATTCGGCCGTCATCATCCCGGTCAACGACTACGACGACAGCCAGGATGGGGCCGGCCGGCTGCTCGACCTCAACTATCTCGTGCCCATACTGCGGTACTCCGATATCCCCGAATTCACGCTTTCCTTCGACAACTGGAAAGCCCGCTGGCTGGCGTTCCGCGGCAGCCTCTTAAAGGGGTTTTTCTTTAAGAATGATTTCCAGGACTTCCTGGTCAACTACAAGCCGCGGATGGAGCGTCTGCGGTGGGATCGCCAGAACGGCGCCGCAGCCGCATACAACGGCGACTGGGGCGCGCGCAACGTCGCAGGCCTGTCGGTGGATTGGAAAGCGGGGAAGATCCTGAGCTATCCCAGTTGGATGGATGCGAACAAGCGGCAGGAGACGAACAACATCCTTCTGCCGGCGTTTACGTTTTCCGACGGCGGCACTTACGATCGCAAGTGGTTCGGCAAGATCATCGACCGCTACCGCGGCACGCGCACGCGCATTATCTTCATCCAGTTGCCGCGCGGCCCGTTCGTGCGGCCCTGGTCGCTGTGGCCGCGCCGCGGTCCGATCCGCGGGTTCGCCGCCGAGGGTACGATCCTGTTAGCCGACCAGCACGCCTTCGACTCGGTCGAGCGCCCCGACCTGTTCGGCGATGCCATGCACATGAACCAGCCCGGCGCCGAGCGCTTCTCGGTCCTGCTCGCCAGAGAGGTGCGGAGACTGCTGGGCCCGCCCAGCCGCTGACATGCTCTTCAACACGACCCAGTTCTTTGTCTTTCTCGCTGTGGTGCTGGCGCTCTTCTACACCTGCCCGCGCCCCTGGCGGAGGGTGATCCTGCTCGCGGCCAGCTACTTCTTCTACATGAGCTGGAACGTGAAGTTCGTGTTGCTGCTGCTCACCCTGACGGTCATCGATTACACCGCCGGCATCTGGATCCCGCGCGTGCGCCCGGAGCGGCGCAAGCTGCTGCTGATTTGTAGTCTCTCGGCCAACCTGGGCTTCCTCGGGTTCTTCAAGTACTACAACTTCCTGACGGACAACCTGGTGGCGCTGCTGAAGCTGCCGCCGCATTCGTTCGCGCTCGATATCATCCTGCCGCTGGGCATCAGCTTCCACACGTTCCAGAGTATGTCCTACGTGGTGGAGGTCTACCGCGGCCGGCAGGAGCCCGTCCGCAATCCGATCGACTACGCGCTGTTCATCTCGTTTTTCCCCCAGCTTGTGGCCGGGCCGATCGTACGGGCGCGCGAGTTCTTCGCCGACTTCTACAACTGGCGCGCGCCTTCGGGCGAAGAGATTCTGCGCGGCACGCTGATGGTCATCTTCGGCCTAGCCAAGAAAATGGTACTGGCCGACCAGTTCGCCCGCATCGCCGACATGTACTTCAAGCAGCCGTCCGCCCATCCGGGCATGCTGGCCGCCTGGAGCGGCGTGCTGGCCTTCTCGATGCAGATCTACTTCGATTTTTCCGGCTACACGGACATGGCCATCGGGATGGCGCAGATTCTCGGCTTCCACTTCCCGATGAACTTCCGGCGCCCGTACCTAGCTGACAGCATGACGGAGTTCTGGCGCCGCTGGCACATGTCGCTGTCGCGCTGGCTGCGCGACTATCTCTACATCCCGCTGGGCGGCAACCGCCACGGCCGCCTGCAAACGTACCGCAACCTGATGCTGACCATGCTGCTGGGCGGGCTGTGGCACGGCGCGAGCTGGAATTTCGTGGTCTGGGGCGGCTACCACGGCGTGCTGCTCAGCCTGGAGAGGGTGACCGACCTGCCGGGGCGGAAAACGCCGCTGCTCACGCCCCTGCGCATCGCGATCACGTTCACGCTGGCGTCGCTTGGCTGGGTGTTCTTCCGCGCCGCCGACCTGCCCACCAGCGGCTACATCATCGGCCAGATGTTCGCCGGCGGCGCCAGCCACATGCTCTGGTACGGCTGGCAGCTATGGCTGATATTCTCGATCCTGGTATTGACCGTGCTCCAGGAAAAGCTGGACTGGTTCGAGCGCCTCATCACCGCCCCGGCCTGGGTCTACGCCACGGTCGTCGCCTCTTTGCTGCTCTCGGTGGAGCTGATCGGCGTTAGCGACGTGGCGGTGCCGTTCGTCTATTTCCAGTTCTAGCGTAGTGCGTCATAAATGGTAGTCATAGTTCGGCTTTCGCCTTACGATGGTGGACGCGTTTAGGGGGGTTACGCTCGCAGTTGCCGAGTGAACACCGATCCGCTACATTGATTTACGGACATCGAGCCGACATGATGTGTTTCACGTGCAACGTTTGCAGCCAGTCCGAGGAGTGCTCCGAGGAACTGTTCGAGCGCGAGGGCGGGACCTGCTCCGGCTGCGGCTCGACGGTACGCTTCCGGGCCCTGATGCATCTGCTTTCGGTTGAGTTGTTCGGCCTGGACCTCGAGCTGGAGCAGTTTCCCCATCTGAAGTCCATCCGGGGGTCGGGCCTCAGCGACTGGGAGGGTTACGCCGATGTGCTGGCGGAGAAGTTCGATTACACCAACACCTTTCTGAACCAGGAGCCGCGATTCGACATCAGCATGGCCAGCCCGGCGCGCTACGGCCAATACGATTTCATCATATCGGCGGAGGTATTCGAGCATGTCGAGCCCCCCGTGGAGCGCGTCTTCCGCGAAGCGTGCCAGTTACTCAAGCCGCATGGCGTGCTGATCCTGACGGTGCCCTATTCGCTGGAGGCGACCACGCGCGAGCACTTTCCCGAACTGCACGATTACACCCTGGCGGAACTGAACGGCTCGGCGATCCTGGTGAACCGCACGCGGGAGGGCAAGCTGGAGGTGTTCGACCATCTGGTCTTCCACGGCGGGCCGGACTCCATGCTGGAGATGCGCCTATTCAGCGATACGTCGCTGAAGGAGATGCTGTTTGCCGCCGGTTTTCGCGAGGTGGAGATCTGCTCGCACAGCCACCCGGCCTACGGCATCGTGTTCCGTGAGCGGTGGGGATTGCCGGTTGTCGCACGGAAGGAGCCGCTGTCCCACACGCGGACATGGGTGGCGGAGATGATCCGGCAGATCCATTCGCTCCAGGGATATCGTGAGCGGGTGGAAGCGGCGGAGCGCACCGCGAAGGAGCGCACGGAATGGGCGCAGCGCCTCGACGACGAGATCCTCGCGGCCCGGCGGCGGATCGACGACTTGCAGCAGGAAGTGGAGGAGCAGAGCCGGTGGGGGCAGTCCCTCGACATCCAGGTGTCCCAGCAAGCTTCCGCGTTGCAGGACTTGCGAAAGCAGCTCCGGACCGCCTACTCCTCGCGCTGGATGGCCCTTGGCCGCCTTCTCGGGCTTGGCCCGCGGTTCACCCTCGACTAACCTGGGGACAGCCACCCTGTTTCCGGATTCTCGCGGAGGATTCCGCTCCTGCCTCGGGCGAAACCCGGAAACATGGTGGCTGTCCCCATATTAACCCATATTAACGCCGGGCCATCAGCCAGATCCCCAGCGCGACCAGCGCCAGGGCAATCCATTGCTCGGTGACTAGCGGGCCGTAGTAGGCGTTCACTTGGTCGTGGGCACGCACGAACTCGATCAGGAAGCGCGCGCTGGAGTACAGCGCCAGGTAGAGGCCGATGATGGCGCCTGGCCGGTGCGGTCGGCCGAAGCGCCAGTAGAGAACCAGGAAGATCAGCGCTTCGGCCAGGGACTCATAAAGCTGGGTCGGATGCAGCGGCACACCCAGGGGCACTCCGACCCGTTGCTGGGACACCGGGTTGGTGAAGGTCACCGCCCAGGGCAGATGGGTCGGCGCGCCCCAGCAACAGCCGGCGGCGAAACAACCCAGCCGCCCGATGGCGTGCCCCAGCGCCAGGCCGGGCGCAAAGGCGTCGGCAGTCACCAGGCCGGGCAGCTTCTTACGCCGCATGTAGAGGAACGCCGTCGCGAGCGCGGCCACCAGACCGCCGTAGAAGATGCCGCCGGCACGAAGCGTCGACATCGAGAAGAGCTCGGAGGGATACCGCAGGTAGTACCCAAAGTCCAGCGCGATCAGCAGCAGCTTGGCCCCGATCAGAGCGGCCATCCCGGCGTAGATCCCGAGGTTCAGCACGGCCTCCATGTCGAGCCCGGAACGGCGGCCCAGGCGGGCGGCCATCCACAGTGCCGCAAGAAAGCCCAGGGTCACCAGCAACCCGTAGGTGGGTAGGAAGAAGTTCCCGATCTGGAAGAGGTTCGGAAGCATTCAGGTCTTGGGGACACGCCGCCGCGACCGTATCATGTCAATGATCAGCAGCGCGGCGCCGACGGTTATGGCGCTGTCGGCCAGGTTAAAGGCGGGCCAGTGGAGGGCGCCCAAATAGAAGTCCAGAAAATCCGTCACCGTGCGGCTGGCAATGCGGTCGAACACGTTGCCCAGTGCCCCGCCCAAAATCAGCGCGAGGCCGAGGCGCATCCTGCGGCTCTCGCCCACGCGCCCGCCTGGGTGCCACAGCAGCACGCCAATCAGAATCCCGGCTCCGGCTGTGAGCCCCACCAGGAAGAAGCTGCGCCACTCGGATTGCGCGCCCGAGAACAGGCTGAATGCGGCCCCTGGGTTCTCGTTGTGGACGATGCTGAAGAACCCGGGAATCACGGTGTAGCTGTCCCCCGCCAGAACCTGCTGCTGGATCACGTACTTGGTGAGGCGATCCAGCAGGAACACCAACCCGGCGAGGCCGTAGGCGATAGCCCTCGAAGCCGCGGCGGAACGGGGACGGTCCATTTAGGTTTTCAGAATCTCCTCGACGGCTGCCGCACAAGGCGGGCAGATCGTCGGCCAGGCCGGATTCGCGCCCACATCGGTCGAATACTTCCAGCAGCGCTCGCACTTGACGCCCGCGGCGCGGCCGATCTCCACCGATAACGCCCCATCGGGCTGCCTTTCAACGGACACCTGGGACACTATGAACAGTGCGGGCAGCTCCGCGGCGTACTCCTCGAGCAGGGGGCATACGTCCGGGGCGGCGCGCAGGCAAACCCGGGCTTCCAGCGGCGCTCCAATGAACTTCTCCTGGCGGGCGGTCTCCAAACTCTTCAGCACGCTTCCGCGCACGCTCATGAGACGCTCCCAGTTCTGGCTGCGTTGCCGCTCGGCCTCCCCGAGCCCGGCGGCCAGCTCCTCGGGCTCCGGAAACAGCGCGAGATGGACGCTCGCGGGCGCGCCGGCGGGCTTCCGCATGTGTTGCCACACCTCTTCGGCAGTGTAGCTCAGCAGCGGGGCGGCCAGGCGGACCAGGGCATAGTTGATGCGGTAAAGCGCGGTTTGCGCGCTGCGGCGTGCGCGCGAGCGCGGCGCGGTGGTGTATAGGCGGTCCTTCAGCACGTCGAAGTAGACCGCGCTGAGCTCGGTGGTGGCGAAATCGTAGATCGCGTGGTAGACGCGGTGGAAGGCCAGTTCCTCGTACCAGCGCCGGCAGTCCCGAACCAGTCGCTCGGTCTGGAGCAGGATCCACTGATCCAGCTCGGGCAGCTCGGCGGCGGGCACGGCGTCTGCGGCGGGATCGAAATCCCACAGATTGCCCAGCGCGTAGCGGAAGGTGTTGCGCAGCTTGCGGTAGGCCTCCGAAAGCCGCGTCAGGATGGTGGGTGAGATCACGATGTCGTCGGTGAACTCCACCGAGGCCACCCACAGGCGCACCACGTCGGCGCCGAATTGCTTGATGAGCTCCTGCGGCTCGATGAAGTTGCCGAGGGACTTGGAGAGCGCGCGGCCCTGCTCGTCGAGCGTGAAGCCGTGCGTGGCGCAGTGGCGGTACGGGGCGCGCCCCTTGATGCCCACCCCTACCAGCAGGGAGCTATGGAACCAGCCCCGGTACTGGTCGCCGCCCTCGACGTACAGGTCGGCCGGCCAGGGCAGGGCATTGGCTTCGGTCAGCACCGCCAGGTGGCTCGAACCGGATTCGAACCACACGTCGATAATGTCGGTCTCCTTGCGGAACTCCGTGGCCCCGCAGCGCCCGCATCTGGCGTCGGGGCCGGCCAGCTCCGCGGCCGTGCGGTCGTACCACGCGTCGGCGGTTTCCCGCTCGAACAACTCGACGACGCGATCCAGAATCTTGCGGTCGATGAGCGGCTCGCCGCACTTCTCGCAATAGAACACGATGATGGGGACGCCCCAGGCGCGCTGGCGCGAGATGCACCAATCGGGGCGGTTGGCGATCATGTTGGAGATGCGCTCCTGGCCCCAGGCCGGCAGCCACTTCACTTCCTTGATGGCATCGAGCGCGCGCGACCGCAGCTCGTTGCGGTCCATGCCGATGAACCACTGCTCGGTGGCGCGGAAGATGGTGGGGTTGTGGCAACGCCAGCAGTGTGGGTAGCTGTGCTCGAGGGACTCTTGGGCCGAGAGCGCTCCGCTGGCCCGCAGGATCTCGACCACTACCGGGTTGGCCTCCCACACCGTCTTGCCAATGATTCCTTCGGGCAGGCGCCCGGCGGCGCCTTCGGCGTGGAAGAAGCGGCCCGCCGCGTCCACCGGGCAGTAGGTCGTGATGCCGTAGCGCTGGCCGGTGAGGTGGTCCTCCTGGCCGTGGCCGGGTGCGGTATGGACGGCGCCGGTGCCCTGATCCAGCGTCACGTAATCCGCAAGCACTCCCACCGAGTCGCGCTCGACGAACGGATGTCGGAAGACCGCCCCATCGAGCTTGGTTCCAGGCATCCGCGCCAGCACCTGCGGCGCGTTCCAACCGCACTTGCGCGTTGTCTGCTCCAGCAGATCCGCCGCCACGATGTACACCTCGCCGTCCGCTTCCGCGGCTACGTATTCGAAAGTGGGATGGAAGGCGATGGCCATGTTGGCCGGGATGGTCCAGGGGGTGGTGGTCCAGATCAGGGCGAAGATGCGGCGGGCGGCGAGCGCGGGGTCCAGCTTGGCCGGATCGGACACCAGCTCGAACCGCACCCAGACCGAAGGGCTGGTGTGGTTCTCGTATTCAACTTCCGCCTCCGCCAGCGCGGTGTGGCAGTGGATGCACCAGTTCACCGGCTTGAGGCCCTTGTAAACGTATCCGCGGTCCAGGAACTCGACGAAGGCGCGCGCGATGGCCGCCTCGTAATCCGCGGTCATGGTGAGATATGGCGTCTCCCAGCGGCCCAGAACGCCCAGGCGGCGGAAATCATCGCGCTGGATATCGACCCACTTCAGCGCATACATACGGCACTCGGCGCGGATCTCGGAGACGCTCATGCGGGCCTTGCGCGCGCCCAGCTCATTGTCCACGCGGATCTCGATGGGCAAGCCGTGGCAGTCCCAGCCGGGCACGTAGGGGGCGTCGAAACCGGCCATGCTCTTGGACTTTACGATGAAATCCTTGAGGACCTTGTTGAACGCGGTGCCGGAGTGAATGCGGTTGTTGGCGAAGGGCGGCCCGTCGTGCAAGACGTAAACCGGCCTGCCGGCGCGGTGCTCCCGGATGCGGTGGTAGAGCTGGTCCTCCTCCCAGCGGGCCAGGATCTTGGGCTCGTTCTGCGGCAGGTTGGCCTTCATGGGGAAGTCCGTGCGCGGCAGGTTGACGGTTTTCTTGAGTTCGACGCTGTTCGGCTGCATTTCGGGAATACACCATTATACGTGGCGCGGGCGTCCGGGCCCGTGACTAATTCAGCGCCTTGCCGCCAGCATCCAGCGCGCGCAGGATCGCTTCGGTGTCGAAGACGCAGCCGCCCCAGGAGCCGCCGCTGGCCTCCTGGAGCGCGGCCCAGAGGCGGGTGTCCGAGGGGAGCGCGGGATCGGGCGCGAGCGCGGGATGCGGGGGACGCGACGCCAGCACCCGCGCGCCTTCCTCGGCCCCGAACAGCGCGCCGTTTGCGCCCACCAGGTTCACCGAGCCTTCCAGCCGGTTGCGGTCGATGACGATTTCGATGAGGTCGCCGTCCAGCAGTTTGCCCAGCGGCCCGCCGGCCAGCGCTTCCGGCGATATGTGCCCGACGCACGCGCCCGTGGAAACGCCGCTGAACCGCGCATCCGTGAGCACGGCGACGTGCTTGCCGAACTCCAGGTACTTGAGCGCGGCGGTGACCTGGTAGATCTCCTCCATCCCCGCGCCCATCGGACCGCGGCCCATCAGCACCAGCACGTCGCCGCGCTGGATGCGCCCGCTCTTGATGGCTCGAATGGCCTCCGGCTCGCAGGTGAACACGCGGGCTGTCCCCACATTTCGGTACACGCCGTCGGAGTCCACCACGCTGGGATCGATGGCGGTGCTCTTGACGACCGAGCCCCCAGGCGCCAGGTTCCCCTTGGGAAACGTCACGGTCGAGGTGAGACCGCGACGGCGCGCCGAGTCCGGATCCATGATGACGTCGGCGGGATCCGCACCCTCGCGTTCTTTGAGCAGCGCGCGCAGGCGCGCCCGGCGCTCGGATTGCTCCCACCAATCCAGCATTTCGCCCAGGCGCGCGCCGGAAGCGGTGAGGGCGTCCAGTGCCAGCAGCCCTGCCCGGCGGAGGTGCAGCATCACTTCCGGCACGCCGCCCGCCAGAAACACCACGACCGTCGGATGGTTGCGCGGGCCGTTCGGCAGCGCGTCGACCAGCCGCGGGACTTGCCGGTTGACGGCGATCCAATCCTCGACCGTGGGGCGGCGCAATCCGGCCGCGTGCGCCACGGCGGGCAGGTGCAGCAGAAGATTGGTCGATCCGCCGAAGGCCGCGTGGGTCACCATCGCATTGCGCAACGCGGCGTCGGTGAGGATGTGGCGCGTGGTGAGGCCGCACTCCTCCTGAGCCAGGACCGCGCGCGCCGAGCGCCGCGCCATATCCAGCCAGATGGGGTGGCCCGAGGGCGCGAGCGCCGAATGGGTGAGCGCGAGACCGAGCGCCTCGGCGACCACCTGCGAGGTCGCCGCCGTGCCCAGGAACTGGCAGCCGCCGCCGGGGGAAGCGCAAGCCCGGCAGCCGGCCCCGGCCGCCTGCTCGAGGGTGATCGCGCCGTGAGCGTAGCGCGCCCCGATGGACTGCACTACCGCCGCGTCCTCGCCCTGCTCTGGCATGAGCGTGACTCCGCCCGGAACCAGCACGCACGGCAGGTCCGGCGTGCCGGCGAGCGCCATCATCATGGCTGGAACTCCCTTGTCGCAGGTGGCCACGCCGATTACGCCGCGGCGGGTCGGCAGCGAGCGGATGAGGCGGCGGAACACGATGGCCGCGTCGTTGCGATAGGGCAGGCTATCGAACATGCCGGTGGTGCCCTGGGTGCGGCCGTCGCAGGGATCGGTGCAGTAGCCGGCGAAGGGCACGGCGCCCAGTTCCTTCAGCTCGCGCGCAGCGGCCTGCATGAGCAGGCCGACCTCCCAGTGACCCGTGTGATAGCCGAGGGCGATGGGTGTGCCGTCCACGTCGCGGATGCCGCCGTGCGTGCTCAGGATGAGGATCTCCTTGCCGCCCAGGGCATCGGGGCGCCAGCCCATGCCAACGTCCTGGGTCCAGCCGAACAGGTCGCCCGAGGGCCGCGCAAGCAGCATTTCGCCGGTGAGAGGGAGGGCGCCGGCGGGTCCGGGCGCGGTGGTGCGAATGCCGTAGAGCGCGTCGTCCCCCGAGTCGAGAATGGAAGCCAGCGAGATGGGCATGAGAATAGGCTAGCAGCTATCGGCACGCTTTCTGGCGGCGTCTTTTCCGCTAGAATCAAATTGAACCCAGGACGTTTCGGACACGAAAGGCGGCAATCCAGTTGTCTGAGAGGCATCACAGCATCATCGCCGTATACCCCGGATCTTTCGACCCCATCACCAACGGCCACCTGGATCTTGTCGAACGCGGCGCCAGGCTGTGCGACCGGCTCATCGTGGCCGTATTGGGCAACGAGAACAAGCAGCCGCTGT
>Ga0187850_10004798_pt1 | contig 10540 bp, 11 predicted proteins | sample June2016WEW_4_15_FD_132436 | JGI IMG/M metagenome (GOLD analysis project Ga0187850, IMG submission 132436) | Peatland microbial communities from SPRUCE experiment site at the Marcell Experimental Forest, Minnesota, USA - June2016WEW_4_150 | ecosystem: Environmental > Terrestrial > Soil >... | reverse complement strand
TGATTAACGCTGAACGTCCCAAGCCAGGTCCGTTCGACGTAATAGTTAAGGTAAAAGCCGCGTCCATCTGCGGTACTGATCTTCACATTTACCAATGGGACGACTGGGCTCAATCTCACATGAAGCTACCCAGGATCATCGGCCATGAGTTCGCCGGAGAGATTGTTGAGACTGGTGCAGAAGTCGATCAGTCCATCAATGGGAGTTTGATTGTGGCCGAAAGTCACATAGCGTGCGGAAGATGTTATCAATGTAGAACAGGCAATTCCCACATCTGTGAGAGCCTCGCAATCCTAGGTGTTGATGTAGACGGTGCTTTTGCTGAGTATGCAAAGATACCCGCGCAAAATGCTTGGCCAATCCCTAAAGAGGTTCCACTAGAAACTGCATCTATCCTGGAACCTTTAGGAAACGCCGTCCACGTCATATACGCCACAGAATCAACTGGTAACCACGTATCAGTATACGGATGTGGACCTGTCGGATTATCTGCAATATCCCTTGCGACCATGGCAGGTGCGGTAGGCGTAACTGCAATAGACATAAACGACTATCGATTACAGCTCGCGAAAAAAATGGGTGCAACCCCCGTCATAAATTCAGCAAGAGAAGACCCCGTCATGGAGATTCATCAAGAGACAGACGGCCACGGCTCAGGGTTGGTCTTGGAAATGTCAGGAAACGAACATGCAATAAAACAGGCCTTTCGAACAGTACGGAACGGAGGGACTGTCGTCCTCTTCGGAATTCCTGCAAAAGATGTCCTCTTGAATATTGCTGACGATGTAATCTTCAAAGAAGCACATGTGCTCGGCATTGTGGGGCGAGAGATGTTTAGAACATGGTACAGACTTGAAAGCCTACTGAAATCACACAAACTCAACCTAGACCCACTCATCACACATAGAATGCACCTAAACCAGCTCGACGAAGCTATGAAGCTGGTTGGTTCTGGAAACTGCGGAAAAATAGTTCTAAGCCCATTATGATCCAAGCCGGAAACGTTTATCTTCAGCACTCCCGAACCACAGAGCCTCGCTCGTATTGAATACTATTGAAGGTTCATGCTCATGGCAACAAGACACCGCAAGGGAAGACGTCTAAGAGGATCCAGAACATGCGGGTGGGGAACATCTGGTCAACATCGCGAGAGCGGAAGACGCGGTGGATTTGGCCAAGCTGGAAGGTATAGACATAAACGATCGCTACTAGTTCGAACCGGAGAATTCTCCGATATGAGATATGCCGGAAAGAAAGGGTTCAACTCAGTCGCCGAGAAGAGACGAACATTTCCAGAACGTTCTATGAACCTGTTCCAACTTGTGGGCCTTGTGGACAAACTGGCGCAAGAGAAGAAACTGCAAATGCAAGCAAATGTTCCAGTAATCGACCTGCATGAATTTGGCTTCACCAAATTACTTGGCGCTGGATCAGTCTCCAAAGCGATAAGGGTAAAAGTTGAAAATTGCTCAGAAAGCGCTCTCCGCAAACTCAAGGATGCTGGTGGAGACGCAATATTGGATCAACCTATTGAAACTCGTAAACGTGAAACTTAATGGTTCGATTCATAGAACTTTTCAAACCAATCGCCCGATTCTTTCCAGACATCAAGTCGCCCGATAGAAAAGTAGCCTTCAATGAGAAAATCTTCTGGACAGTCATCGCACTCGTAGTATATTTCGTAATGTCGCAAGTTCCACTCTACGGAGTAACCCAGACCGGTGCTAACGACCCCCTAGGCGCACTCAGGGTAATATTTGCATCTAACCGCGGAACACTCATGGAACTTGGAATAGGCCCAATCGTCACAGCCGGCTTAATCCTCCAAGTTCTCGCAGGCTCAAAGATGATAAACCTAGACATGAGTAACTCGGAAGACCGATCCCTATTCACAAGCGCAAGTAAGATCCTTTCAGTAGTTATGACCATATTCGAGGCTTCGGCCTACATTCTTGGCGGAACCTACGGTACGTTAAAAATCACATCGGAGATTGTAATCCTACTACAACTAGTCGCTGCTGGCCTCATTGTACTACTCCTCGACGAACTTCTCCAGAAAGGATGGGGACTAGGAAGCGGGATTAGTCTATTCATCGCTGCAGGTGTGGCAGCGTCAATATGGTGGGACTCCATAGCCCCCATGGGACCAATGGCCGACGGCCACTACTTGGGAGCTGTCGTTGCATTCGGACAAAGCCTGCTGGGAAGACAAGACCTCAGAGCCATCTTCACACGGCAACAAGGATTACCCGACATGGTTGCCTTCCTAACAACTGTAGGCGTCTTCATAATCATAATCTACTTGAACGGAATGCGTGTTGAAATCCCAGTCTCCTACGCTAGATATCGAGGATTCAGAGGAAAATTCCCGATAAAACTCTTCTACGTCTCCAACATTCCAGTCATATTCGCTGCTGCTCTATTCGGAAACATTTACTTTATCTCGCAATTAATTTGGCAAAAGTACAATAGCACGAACACAAACTTTTGGCTCAATTTACTCGGTAAGTTCGTGATCCAAGGTCAACAATACCAACCAGCCGGAGGTTTAGTATACTACGTAGTTCCCCCACGAAGCTTGGCACTCGCAATCCAAGATCCACTGAGAGCCCTAATCTACACCATACTCCTTGTAGCAGGATGCGTATTCTTCGCCGTCACATGGGTTGAAGTGGGAGGAATGGACGCAAGAGCGGTCGCACGCCAATTATTAGACTCCGGAATGCAGATAGAGGGATTTAGAAGATCCGAGATGCCCATAAGGCAAATGTTGGAACGCTACATTCCTACAGTAACCATCTTAGGCGCCATCATCATCGGCTTAATCGCGGCAGGCGCAGATTTTCTAGGAGCATTCGGATCAGGGACAGGCATATTGCTAACAGTAGGCATCATAGAGCAGTACTATCAAATTCTGGTTAAAGAGAAGATCACTGAAATGTATCCAGCGGCTAGAGGAATTCTAGGAGAATAGGAGTCCACACAGCGGGTCTGCTAAAATGAGTTTCATAGATGACATCGTCGCGTGGACTACCGTCGCCTTGACGCCCTACAGCACAATGCCGCACTCCACTCTATTCACACTAGGAGTAGCAATACTTCTCGGATTAACCTCGTCCACTGCAGCAAAACTGCTCGTTGACTATGATATGGTGAAGAGTACCATGCGCGATTTTCAAGCTTGGAGAAAAGAAATGGACAAGGCGAGAAAGGCAAACGACAATCAAACATTGTCCAAATTGATGAAGAAACAACAAGCCATGACTAAGCTTCAAGCAAGAGCAAGCATGGAACAGTTCAAGGTTACTGCCGTAACCTTCGTGCCATTTCTAGTACTCTGGTACCTTCTCAATGCCGTCTTCGGGCATCAAATAGTAGCCATCTCACCATGGCCGCTTCCCTTCGTCGGAACGCAACTCAACTTTGTATCTTGGTATTTCCTCAGCTCTTTTGCCGTGAACTTTCCTATGATGAGATTATTCGGAATAGGAATGGGGGAGAATTAGATGCCGCGCCGTGCACTCCGCGTCCGCAAAACCCGCCGTCAACACTTGAGACTCCCGGGAGGAAGGCACTCTATACATTACTCCAAACGAGCGCTTAGTCCAGGCAGATGTTCGTCGTGCGGCAGCCAACTTGGTGGAGTTCCAGCTAGTAACACCAGAGGTGTGTCCAAGTCTGGGAGAAGACCAAATCGACCATTCGGCGGGATGCTCTGCCACAATTGTCTACGTGAAAAAGTCCGACAAGTAACCAGAATCGGACAGAATTGAAGAATCCTGTAACCTCAATAACCTATCTAACCCCAAAATGTCCATGACCGATTGAATCAGCCTATTGCTTCAACCAGAGGCGTTGACGGAATAGCACCATGCTCGAATGATGCCAATTTGAATCGTCTGCCACGAAACATATTTGAAGCCATTCGTATGCAGTACTGTTGAGATTCTTGGCACGTTTCAATATCCTTACAATTCTGTTGGTGTGTTCGGTCCTAGTTCCATTAATTGCTCCACAAGCCAGTAGTCAGACTATTTCGACCGTTACGAACATGCAGAGTTTTACGTCAAGTTCAGTAACGACGGGGTTTTCGACGGTTCTGGTGACTAGTACTAGTGTGCAGTCGGTTCGTTTTGATTGGACACCGTATGGGTATAGTGAACGTACTGGTCTGTTTATGCTTAATCAGTTCAAGGAGATGCATGGTGGGGGAGGGATGATGAATCGTGGTGGAGACAGTTCATGTCTTTACTATGATTATTTTCTTCTGAATGGTGTGCAGGGGACTGAGATTAAGGGACATATAGAGGGTGGGAAGGGTGCGCCAATCATTTTCTATATTCTCAATCAGGATCAGTTGAACCGGTTTAATCATTCCTATTGTGGTTGGGATGATTGGACGAATGCGGGTTGGCAGGTTTATGCGCTTTCAGCATCATATGACCTAGATTGGGTTGTGCCACAGAATGGTGAGTACGCGTTATTGTTCATCTCGCCAACTTGGTACTATTATGATTCTATTTCAATTTACGCGAAGGTTTACAGTACAATGGTTCAAAGTTCAATGGTATCCTATACTGCAACCAAATCGTATACGGTTCAAAGTTCTCAACTCATATTCCTCACCCAATCAAGCGTAACCCAGCAGCAACCCACAGTAACATCAACCAACTATTACTATGCAGCCGCCCTGATCGCAATTATGATCGCACTATGCATAGGATTCATAATCATTAGAATGAAACGCCGTTCATGATGCCAAAGCATAAGAGCCGTGGTATACTCCGCGCCAGTGTGGAGCAAGCGCTATACGAATAGACGCCGATTACGCTCCAATGGAATTCACGTAACTCGATTACCGATTAGGCGTGATCAGTCCTCGTTTCATCAAAGACTTGATGAAGCTTCGATAATCATCACGCTCTTTGTATAATTTAGCACCGTATGTTGAGTGCGGTATTCCAAGATGATGGAGAGCCGCTTTCTCTTCCCTCTCCAACCTGCCGGCATGGCCAGTGATTTCAATATGTTGCGGTTGAGATTTCACTTGAAGACTCCTGCAACTGCGTTTTATGATATTCTCAATCATCCTAATTCTCTCGTTCAAATTATCCGGAATCTGATACTCGTCTTCAACCATAATGATCCCATAATACCTCTACGGAGGTGGAGTTTAGGTATTGAGGAGGACTAAGCATGATAAGAGTAGGTACTATTCAGTAGAGGCTAGAGGTATTTCGATATCATTGCGGCTATAGCTTCATCACAAGCCTTGGAGCCGGCTCCCGAAGAGGGGCAGTCCGCTGTGTTGGTGGCAGCCAGTAATGCAGCATTTCGTTGGGGGGCTATCCAGATATCTGCAAACCAGAGCGTATTGCTTCCGTTGTGTTGGAGGGCGACGCCTGATGCCCAAGGGCGCTGAGCTAACGCCCAGCCAAGCGCGTAGTCTTGCTGGTACCCGTCCTTGTGAAGTTGCTGGAAGCTTTCCGGTTTGAGCAGTAATCCTTGTTCGCCTTGCGCCCCTCGAAGATGGAGTGACGCATATCGTGCCCAGTCACTCATCGAGGAGTGAACGGTGCCAGCTGGTCCAAGCACGGGTGGGTTATCTGCGCTTTGGTTACCGGGATCGGGAGCTTCACAACTCTTTGTATGACCCCAGGGCTGGTCCACCTTTCCTGGCGTGCCGGGTGGACCGAACCCCACGCTTTCGATCTCGAGAGGTTTGAAGAGCATTCGCTGGATCAATTGTTCCCACTGCTCTCCGTCACTTGCTCCGTAAATGCTCCAGCTATGATGTAGCTGTAATTCGAGTAGTTGAAGAGTGACCCAGGGGCGGAGACTGGTGGTTGGGAGAGCACAAGTTCTACTACTGTGCGCCTCTGCTGTATGAGCGGGCCTTTCAAATTCCATAGTTGATCGTTCAGTTTAGAATATGCGTCCTGCCCTTTGTCTTGTCCTGGGATGCCCGCACGGTGGGAGAGCAATTCGATCAGGGTGAGTTTATGATAGTCAGGTTGAATCTTACCTAGCAAATCTGGGAAAATATCGGCGATAGTTGTTTGCCATGTCAATTTTCCTCGTTCCACGAGCATGGCGATCAGGGTAGCTGTCATGGATTTCGTATCTGATCCTAAATGCCAGAGGTCGTTCGGTAGTACGTGCTCCGTCGCACCTATCCTGCGCATACCCACCGCGCCCAAGGCTATGAGATCTTTACCGCGCAAGAAAGCAGCTGTTAAGCTTGGAACGTTGTTCTGTTGGCGAATTGGTTCGAGCATTGAATTCAAATTATCTTGAGTTAAGGCTCTGGTTGTGGAACTTGAAATTCGGGATGTTGAATAAGTAAACTCAGTTGAACTAGATGATAACGTACTGGGAACCGGTGTCTGGATTTCAGGCTTCAGTAAGTAGTTTAATCCAAGCACAGAAGCGCCAACAATGGCGACCGTTGCACCCGTATATTTTATGAATCTACGACGGTCCACACAAACCCCCCTACGAGAATTTTGACGGTTCTGGAAATATGATTATCCTTTACGGTAAATAGGTAATCCTCTACATTCCTCACCCAAAGCAAAACACTTGATGTTCGGTTTGGTACAATCCATAAGATGATTCGTTCATACGATTTAACAATCCAGTGCAGCGCATTATTACCTAACGGAGATGACTTGAAAGTTGAGCACTCGTGAAGAAGCGAAACAATTAGTGGAGAAGTATTTCCGTGAGAATAGAAGAACCATTAAGCGATCGAAACTTTAGAAAACCCCTAGCCTCTCTTGCTTTAGAGAGAGTAGTCGTATAGTTTTTTCTTGTTATCTCGGTTAAGATGAAAAGTGTGGATGGAGGGAAACCAAAGTTTTAGGGGGTCCCTCCTTAAATTTCGAGGTGCAGCGAATTACTCTACTTGAGTTTCTTCGTATAAGCCTCGACTAGTTTGCAAAGTTTCAGGAGCAGCCATATGAGGGCAACTGCCACCGCTATGCCTAACACGAGTCGGATTAATCCAAAGCCCCAGAATAATCCGAAACCATGTGACCTCATCGGCGTTGCCAGAACTGTTTCAAGCATACTCAACCAAATCACCTCATTCTCAATAATACAACGTGGTTGAGGCCAACCAGTAATAAGCCGTTATGGACGAATCATCCTCGAATCATCTAAAACGTTTCAGTCGTAGACTTTACATCAGTAATGGAACACTAGTTTGACTGGTTTCTTCGCTTTCGGAGAAAGAGGAGGGCTGCTAGAACGCCTACTGTCGAAATGAGCAATACGATCTCAGGTATCGAGAAGATTTGATTCTCTTCCTTTTCCTGCAGTCTTGTCTGCGAAGTCTGAGCAGGTTCACCGTTGGATATGAGACCGATGATGTTCGATCCGCTCGCGGCGTATATGATCCGACCATCTGGATGCAGGGACATGAATCTGATGTTGCTGTGTGATGTATGAAGTGGAAGTTCTCTGATTGTTCCGGTAGTGGGATTGAAGTAGGCTACATTGTTTGCTTTGTATTCGCTGAACCAGATCAGCCCATTCCCATCTATGACGAGAGCATAGGCTCCGGCGTCTTTGGTTGGGGTCTCCCACTCTTGGAATGTCTTCCTCTCAGGATCGAATACTCCAATTTTTGAGGCGAAGTACTCGGTAAACCACACTTTTCCTGACTGATCTATCGCAACTCTGCGACTTCCCCCTCCAGCGGTGGGAATTGAAAATTCTGCAGTCACTCCTGACGCCTGATTTGCGAGACCGATTTTGGATCCCGAGAGTTCAGCGAACCATACTTGGCCTTGGCGATCTATATCGAATCCATATGGTGTAGAATTGGGTGTGGGGATGGTGAATTCTTCAAAACTTTGTTTTGAAGGATCGAAATATCCAACTTTGTTACCGGTCTCCTCGGTAAACCAGAGACGGCCGCTTGAATCGAATCGAAGTGTGTGTGGGCTGCATTGAGGAGTGGGGACAGTATATTCGGTAATAACTCCAGTTGATGGAGTTAACTTCCCGATTTTTCCAGAACTAACGCCGGTGAACCATGGTATGTCTCCTGGTGCTATAGTGAGGCCGTGCGGACCAGAATTAGAAGTCGGCACGATAAACTCCTGGAACTGTGCTGATGAAGGGTCTAGAACTCCAACTTTGTTGCTGAATTGACCAGTGTACCAGATATGCCCCTTCGAATCGGGAACCGCATCATGCGGCCCGGACCCAGGAGTGGGAATTGTATACTCCGTAAAGTTCACTATTAATTGTGCTTGGCCGACTGAAACTGAAGGCAGAAACAAGCTCGCAAGTAACAATGAGAACAATAGGCAAAGATGTGACCGTTTGAAGAACAGGCCCAGCTGCAACGGATGCTCCAATATTCTAACTCACGTAGCATATTTAGAGATCTCGTAAATTGATCTCAAGAAGTCCTTCATCTTGCTACGCTGGATCAATCGATCGGATGGACTAGTTCGCAGTTATACTGGGTTTATCTAGTGTGTTCTCTTTCTATCTAGGTGTTCTGATCAAGATGATCTCAAAAATCCTTGTTGCTCTTGATGGATCACCCCACTCGGACAAGGGTCTTGATTATGCAATATTCCTGGCCAATGCATGTAGAGCATCGTTGGGAATTATTCACGTGATTCATTTTCCCCAGATTTCCAGTGCCGACCATCAGACGGTTGACAAAGTAACTCAGTTACTTGAGAGTGCTGGAAAGGAGATTTTAGACAAAGCTGAGGAGGAAGCTAATTCAGCTGGATTAAAGGTAGAAAGGATCCAAGAGTTTGGCTATCCTGCGAATCACATAGTGGATGTCGCTAACGAAGGCGGGTATGACCTGATAATTATGGGAAGCCGGGGAATGAGTGGCATCAAGGAATTCCTCCTTGGAAGCATAAGCCACAGTGTAAGCCATCACGCCAAATGCCCAGTCCTCATAGTTCACTAAATCCAGGATCAGGTTGGCCCAGAACTTGGATGGCACATAGAATAATCTGCTTTTTCTATCATTGTCACCATGAGTGAACGTAGGCATCGCCAAGATTTCATTGGAATGACACACTTGACTCAAGTTACCCCAGTTAAAGGCAAGAGGACCGGTGAAAATGTGGCTAAGAAGGGCATAATCATCACCGTCAGCGGCCCCCATGGAACTGGAAAGTCAACGTACGCAAGAGCTCTAGCCAAGGCCCTAGGATTGAGATACGTCTGCGCTGGAGAACTGTTCAGAGAACTAGCCCGTGAGAAGACGTTGACTCTTGAGGCTTTTAGCAAGTATGCAGCGAATAACCCAGAAGTCGATAAACTAATTGACGAGAGAACTCGCGAGGAAGCCATGACGAGAGACGTCGTAATTGACGCTCAGCTCGGGGCGTGGCTACTGAAGAATGATGCTGATGTAAAGCTACTTCTGGTTGCCTCTGACGCAATTAGATTCAAAAGAATAGCTGGGAGAGACCGAGTCTCCTTCGAAACGGCGAAAAGAGAGACACTAGCGCGTGAACAAATTCAAAGAGATCGGTACATGAAATATTACGGAATTGATGTGACTGATCAATCAATTTATGATTTGAGGATAGATACTGGTCTGCAATCAATCGATAAGACAAAGATGACGATCATTGAGGCCGTGCGCAGAGCGCTCTCAAACAGAGAATCGCGAAATCAATAGGATAGCCACAATTCGATTCCAAGATCGCTGTACTACTCGTGACCACCATCTAGTTGCTTATCCATCTACTCTGGGATTATTTTCTCCGTTTAGAACCTGAGTTTGATCACTAGGGCTTCGGTAGTTTTCCAACTACGTTCAGGCATGGTCTAGATAATCGTCATTGAAGTATTTCATGCGGTATTCTTTGGCCACGACTATCAAAGACTCCGATGTCGTCGTAATCTTGGAATGGATAGGCGGTGATTATCATGATCTTTCCATAAAAGTGGTTCAGGTCATGGATTGAAGGTTGGAGAGAACCGGAGGGATGTGAATGTGATGTACCCATTATGGTTAGATCCATTGGGAGCATTATGTTCGGAAAACCAGAGAATCCCAAGCCATGTGTGGCTAGAGGAGGAATTAAAACGTCATTGATGATGATCGTGTTACTCTCAGATTTTCCGCGGATAAGCAGAATTGCTTCTTTCGGATACGAACCTATTGCATAGGTTAGAATACTATCTGCAACTGCTTTCTCAAATCGAACTTTTTCAATCATGATGGGAACCGGCATCGTTATGCAAACAACGTAAGTGAGCAATTAGGTAATAATCAGTTCTCGCCTTTACGAAACCATCCATCTTCCAGATGTCACTGAGGTCTTCTCTTCGACTTTCCTCACTTTCCCCTCTTTCTCCAACTTTCTGAGAGCTACGTCAACCGTATTAGGCCATACGAGGATTGTGTCGGAGATTTGGAGTGATGTCAAAGTTTTCTCGTTGAGTAATGATAATATTCTGTCAGGTAGACGTCGTAATTCATCAGCAGCCTCAGTTATCTTCTTGTTTCCATCGTGAACTATTCCTCCGTGACCTGGCAACAACC
>Ga0187850_10004794_pt1 | contig 10551 bp, 11 predicted proteins | sample June2016WEW_4_15_FD_132436 | JGI IMG/M metagenome (GOLD analysis project Ga0187850, IMG submission 132436) | Peatland microbial communities from SPRUCE experiment site at the Marcell Experimental Forest, Minnesota, USA - June2016WEW_4_150 | ecosystem: Environmental > Terrestrial > Soil >... | reverse complement strand
GATCATCTGGAGGAACTTCGGGGCAGCGACATCTATACGTTGCGGCGCATTGTTCCCGAGGACCGGCAACGGACCTGGAAGGTTAAGTGATGCGGGTGGCGATCGTCGGCTGCGGTTTGATCGGAAGAAAGCGGCTTCAGGCGCTGGGACGGGAAGATCGCATGGTCGTGGCGGTCGACGCCGCGCGGGAGCGGGCCGAAGCGCTGGCGGGCGAAAGCCCCGGCAGCGAGGCGGCGGAGGACTGGCGTGCGGCCGTGGAGCGCACCGACGTCGACGCGGTGCTCGTGGCGACGACCAACGAGTGGCTGGCGCCGGTGACGCTGGCGGCGATCCGGGCGGGCAAGCACGTTCTGGTGGAGAAGCCGGGGGCGCGGAGTTCGGCGGAGCTGGAGCCGCTGCTCAGTGCCGCCGCCAAGGCAGGCGTATGCGTTCAGGCTGGATTCAATCACCGTTACCACCCGGCTGTGCAGAAAGCGCGCGAGATTTTCGACTCCGGGGCGCTGGGTTCGCCGATGTTCGTCCGGGGCCGTTATGGCCACGGCGGGCGGCTCGGGTACGAACGGGAGTGGCGCGCTCAGCCGGAGATCTCCGGCGGCGGCGAGTTGCTGGACCAGGGAGTGCATCTGATCGATCTAGCCGCTTGGTTCCTGGGACGGTTTGTGCAAATCCACGGCTTCTCACACACGTACTTCTGGAACATGCGGGTGGAAGATAACGGCTTCCTGTTACTTCGCACGGCTGCCGATCAGGTGGCCTTTTTGCATGCGAGTTGCACCGAGTGGAAGAACCTTTTCTCGTTTGAGATATATGGCCGGCGGGGCAAGCTTCACATTGAAGGTCTTGGCGGAAGTTACGGAGTCGAACGATTGTCTTATTACCGTATGCTTCCTGAAATGGGTCCGCCGGAGACCACGAGTTGGGAGTATCCGGGCGCGGATGTCTCGTGGCGGCGCGAATTCGAGGCATTCCGCGAGTGCATCGGGCAAGGAAAAGCACCCATGGCCGGTCTCCCCGAGGCGCTTGCCGCCTTACAAATCGTGGAGAAGGTCTATCAGGAGTCTGCGAAATGATCATCACACGCAGTCCGCTGCGCTTGTCTCTGGGAGGCGGCGGCACAGATTTGCCGTCTTACTATCGGGAGCATGAAGGCTTTCTGATGGCGGCGGCCATTGACAAGTACGTCTACATTACGATTCACCAGACCTTCATTCCAGACCTGATCGTGAAGTATTCGAGCATGGAGCGCGTCTCACGCATCGAAGACGTGCAACATCCGATCGTTCGGGAGGCCTTGAAGCTGGTTGGGATCGTTGAGACCAACCTGGAGATCACCAGCATGGCTGATATTCCCGCCGGGTCCGGTCTGGGGTCTTCCGGAAGCTTCACCACGGCCTTATTGAAAGCTTTGCATGCTTATCGGAAGAACCTGGTGCATCCCGGCGAACTGGCGGCCCAGGCGTGCGAGATTGAAATCGAAAGGCTGCACGAGCCAATTGGCAAGCAAGATCAGTACATCGCTGCGTATGGAGGTATAACCTGTTTCCGTTTCCTTGCGAACGATCAAGTGGAAGTTAGTCCCCTTCGGCTGGATGGAGAGACACTCCACAACCTGGAGGACAATCTGGTTCTGTTCTTCACCGGTTTTACACGCTCGGCGTCCGAAATCCTCCTGGACCAGGATTGCCGCAGCCGGGAGAAAGACGGAGAGATGCTCGACAATCTGCATTTTGTAAAGCAACTCGGTTACGAGAGCAAAGCCGCCCTGGAGCAGCGGGAGCTACGGCGGTTTGCCGAATTGATGCATGTTCATTGGGAACACAAGAAGGCGCGGTCCCGGAACATGAGCAACTCTACGATTGACGAGTACTACGAATTGGCAAGAAGAAACGGCGCGCTCGGGGGCAAAGTGATCGGGGCCGGGGGCGGAGGGTTTCTGATGTTCTATACGGAAGACAAGACGAGACTGCGGCGAGCGCTCTGCGGCGCTGGACTGCGGGAAGTCCGCTGGCGGTTCGATTTTCAAGGAACCCAGGTGCTTTCCAGCGCCTAGCAGCCTGTGGTGCAAGTGACGACTTGGGCGATTTCGCTCACACCCCGTACGGAAACAGATCGGAAGCTAACGAGATGCAGCCGCTCGCTGGGGCCTCCACAAAGCATTTCATGAGAAGGGGTGGTGTAGCGGGACTTGACGCAATAATGCGATAATTCCAGCTCCGGCTGTGATGTATGGTGAACAGTTTTGCACGGCAGTTCTTAAGCGAGGCGAAGGAAGCGATTGATCGCCTGGATGTCGAATCGGTCGAAAGGGCGGTCATGCTCTTGCGCGATGTTCGCTCGGCCGGTGGCCGTCTGTTTATCTTGGGCGTGGGTGGCAGCGCCGCGAACGCATCTCACGCGGTGAACGACTTCCGCAAGATCGCCGGGATTGAGGCATATGCCCCCACGGACAACGTGTCGGAATTGACGGCGCGCGCCAACGACGACGGTTGGGCAACCGTTTTCGAAGGCTGGCTGCGCGTCAGCCGGCTGAGCGAGAGTGACGCCCTTCTCATTCTGTCCGTGGGCGGCGGCAGCATGGAACGGAATGTCAGCCCGAATCTGGTCGCCGCGCTCCGCTTCGCGAAGGGCGTCGGTGCGAAGATCCTCGGGATCGTGGGTCGTGACGGCGGATACACGGCACAAGTGGCCGACATCTCGTTGTTGGTTCCGGCGCCCAACCCAGCCCACATCACACCCCTGACGGAGGCTTTTCAGGCCCTCCTTTGGCACCTGCTTGTGTCGCATCCGGCGCTCAAACAGTCTCCAACCAAGTGGGAATCGCTCCGCTAGAACTCCGCGCCCAGGAGTTGGGGGGCCCCGGAACGGACCGGAAAACGTTAGAATGGAGAATCCATCGATGTTGATATCACTCGAAGGCCTTCAGGTGAAACTATTTGCGGACTCCGCCCATCCCACGGCAATCCGCCAACTGGCTGGCAATCCGTATATCAAGGGCTTCACCACCAACCCAACTTTGATGCGGAAGGCCGGCATCACCGACTATGAGTCGTTTTCGCGCGAGATGCTGGCGATCGTGACCGACCGCCCGCTTTCGCTTGAGGTGTTCGCCGATGACTTCGCGGAGATGGAGCGTCAAGCGCGGAAGATTGCGACATGGGGCAATAGCGTATACGTCAAGATCCCGGTCACCAACACCCGCGCTGAGCCCTCCTTGGACCTGATCCGCAGGCTCTCCCATTCCGGTTTGAAACTGAATGTGACGGCGTTGCTGTCTCTCAAGCAGGTGTGTGACGTTTCCGCGGCGCTCGCAGGCGGCGCGCCTTCCTTTATTTCCGTGTTCGCGGGCCGTGTCGCCGATACCGGCGTGGATCCTGTCCCCCTCATGGCGGCGGCCGTCGAAATTGTAAAGATATACCCACAGATCGAACTTATCTGGGCCAGCCCGCGCGAGCTCTGGAACATTTTCCAAGCGAATGCCATCGGTTGTCACGTGATTACGGCTACACCCGATATCCTGAAGAAACTCGAACTGGTGGGGAGAAACTTGCTCGACTACTCACTCGAGACGGTCAAAATGTTTTACGAAGATGCCGTAAAATCGGGCTTTCATATTTAGATTCACGCTTTCGGTTACGGTTCTGAACGCCTATCTGGCAACCGGGGCTAGTCGGCGGAGGAAATCACTGCCCAGGGCTTCGACGAGCAAACAGCTCGGCGCGGCGTGCGGCCGCTTTGCACGGCGGAGTTCCAACCAATACAGGCTGCCCGGGTCCTCAACGTGACCTCGCGCGCCTTCGGCACGGGCTGGCGAACGTCGATCGCCAGGCAGCAATAGAACGCATGGAGCTATTGATCATTTTGCGGCACGGCGGATAGGGCGGGCTTAGCGGCCACGATTACTATCTGAGGGCCGCGCCGTTTCGAGCTGAACCTGTACAGGTGATACAGCACAAAAAAAATCGCCCGCACTTTCGCGCTCAGCGTCTTGGCCTGCACGATGTTCTTTTGCACAAAACCCTGCAAGTAATGCGCGCCCGCCTTCTGCATGTTCAGCCACGGCCAGCCCGTGAGATAGGCTCTCCGCACCGTCAGGCCGACTTTCTCGGCGCGGGCACAGAGGTCCGCGATGCGGTAGTGTCGTAGGTGCCCCAGGAATTGCTCCGTCCGATAGATGTTGCCGCTCTGTGTGGTTAGCACAACCGTTCCCCCGGGTGCGGCCAGGGCATGGAGGTTCCGCAACACCATATCGTCATTCGGCACGTGCTCGATCACCTCAGAACAAAGCACCAAGTCAAACTGCCCCCACAGCTCCTGGGGGACGGGACTTCCAAGGTCTTGCTGCCGAAACTGAATAGGGACTCCGGCGTGATGGACAGGAACATTCCCGGCAATGTCCAGCCCGTGCAACTCGTCGAACGGGAGACGCCGCGCTATGACCGATAACAGAGACCCATCGCCACAGCCGCAATCGACAATCCGGTGTGGCCGGACACCCATGCGGCTCAACTCCTGCGCGATCAGATGGTACCGGAACCGGTTGCCGGGGTGATCGTTGTGTGACGCAGTGAGGCTGGACCAATACTTGTTATAGTCGCGGCTCATGTGCAGACCTCCGCACACCGGGGCGCGCCGGTCCGGCCTCGTTTTCACCGAATCCCAATTCGTAGTCGACCCAATAGACCGGCCGGTTCTGCACCTCGATAAAGACCCGCGCGATATATTCGCCGAGAATGCCGAGCACGATGAACTGAATGCCGCCGAGCAGTAAAATGCTGACCATGAGGCTGGGCCAGCCGGCGCCGAATATCGAGGGATCCAGGATTTTCCACACGATATAGCCGAGAGCGATCAGGAAGCTGCAACAGGTCATCAGGCTTCCCAACAGGGTCGCCAGACGGAGAGGCAAAATGGAAAATGACAGGATACCGTCGAGGGCAACCAGGATCGAGCGTCTGAAATTGTAGTTGGTCTGTCCTCGCAGGCGTTCGGCTCTCTGGAGTTGAATGCTGGTCTGGCGGAAGCCGGGGAGAACCGTCAAGCCGCGAAGATACCGCGTGTGTTCGGTGAGCTGCTGGAGATAGCGGACCACCTTGCGATCGAGCAGCCGGAATTCCCCCGCATCGACCGGTATCTCCACCGACGACATTCTGCGCAGCAAGCGGTAGAAGAGGTATGAAAACACTCTGTAAAGCGGGTAGGAGGAGCCGCTCGCGCGTTGCACATAGACAATCTCGTAACCGTCGCGCCAGCGTGCGATAAGATCGGGGATGGATTCCGGCGGATCCTGAAGATCCGCGTCCATCATGACGATAGCGTCGCCCGAAGCGCGGTCGAGGCCGGCCGTGAGGGCGATCGCCTGGCCAAATCGGCGGGAAAGACGCACGAGTCTCACTCGCGGGTCGGCAGCGTGCAGCGCGGCCACTCTTTCGGGCGTGGAATCCGTGCTGTCGTCGCAGAAGATCAGCTCGAAATCATCAGCGGGCATGCCGGCGAAAACGGCGGCCAGCCGCTGGTAAAGCTGCGCCACGTTGGGCGCTTCGTTGTGGGTGGGGACGACTATCGATACCAAACTCATAAAACCTGCATCCGCGGGCGCGCAACGACGCCGATGATGTGCCCGTCCCGAGCGAGAGCGAAGGTCATGCCACAGGTTTCAGCGAGCTGGCGGTCGCTTTCAGAATCGCCGATCAGCAGCGACGAGCCGAGATCGACATTCCACCTTCGCTCGGCTTCCCGTACCAGGCCGGGCCGGGGCTTGCGGCATTGGCACTCGCCTTCGTCGTGGGGACAACATAATATGCCGTCAATCCCAGCGCCGGCTTTCTCCAGTTCTTCGCTCATCTTCTGATGAATCTCTTCGAGATCTTCGGGACGGATGAGACCTCGCGCGACGCCGCGCTGGTTGGTGACGACCACCACCAAAAACCCGAGCGCCTTGAACAGGCGGATCCAGTCCGCAATCCCGGGCAGGAACCGAAACTCCGGCCAGCGGCATATGTAATCGCCCGGGGCTGCTTTGGCATTGACGACCCCATCGCGATCCAGGAACACACAGCGCCGCTTCAACACCGGTTACCCCCGACGTAGATGACCTTGGTGCCCTCGCACTCCATCGAGAACGTGAGTTCCGGGAGGTCATGTAACTCTTGACGGAGTTTCGCCTGCAAATGGGGTTCGCAAAAGAACAGGAGAAATCCGCCGCCACCCGCCCCCAGGAGTTTGCCCCCGAGGGCGCCGGCACGCAGACCGCGCTCGTAATACTGATCGATGCGATCATTGCTGATGGACTCCACCAGTGATCGCTTGAGTTCCCATGCACGGTGCAGCAGGCGGCCGAATTCGTTCAGGTCACGGCCGAGCGTCAGAACGTCCCGCAATTGAAAAGCGATCTCGCAGAGCGTGCGCAGAACCCGGAGGCGATCCGGTGTGGTGGCCTTCTGCTGGGTGAGAATCTCCCGGGCCCGGCGGGCGCCTCCGGCAAAAAACGCCAGTAAGCGGCGATTCAGTTCGCGGCGCGTTTCCCCCGGGCAGATCACCGGATCGACGGAGACGTGCCCGTCCGGATGGAAACGCATGAATTGCAGTCCGCCATACGCGGCGATGTACTGGTCCTGCTTGCCAATCGGCTCCTTCAGCCGTTCGATCTCCACGCGGCACGCCTCCTCCGCCAGGCGCTGCGCGGTGACGACGTGCCCCTGCATCGCGTGAAGCGCATGGAGCAAGCCAACCGTGAAGCTGCTGGAAGACCCCATGCCGCTCTCGGCCGGCAGGTCAGCCATGGAGACGATCTCCCGGCCTTCTCGGATGTCGAGGCTGCGCAGGCATTCCCGCACGATGGGATGCTCGATTTGTTCAACGGTATCCACCAACTCCGTCCGGGAATAGCTGATCCGGAAAGTGCCGCCGAAGCGCTCCATCACGGAAATGTACATGTACTTGTCGATAGCGGTGGAAAGGACGGCGCCTGGTTCGTGCTGGTAGTACGATTCCAGGTCGGAACCGCCTCCGGCAAAGCTAATTCGAAAAGGAGTCCGCGTGATGATCATCGAGAAGAAAAGCCTCAATCGAGCGTAACCGCTCGGGCGTACCAATATCATAGAAGCGCTGGCGGGTCCGGTATGCGGTCAACTGCCGGCGGGCGATTAGTTTCGGGTAGATCTCTTTTTCCAGTGAAACCACCCCTGCGGGAATGAGCTCAAGAATCGACCGGCGAAAGGCCAATACACCCGCCTCCACGTAGGCGAGTTGGGACCCTCCCTGGGCTTCCTTGTCGTAGCGCACGACGAACCCGTCGTCGTCCAGGGCGATATTATTGCGAACCGAGGTGTCAGCCAGACTGTTATCGTATACCACTACCAGGCCCCCGGCTGGGGATCGCTCCAGTGCCCGGAATACTTCCACATAGTCGATCGGCAGCAAGGAATCCCCGTAGATGACGAGGAACTGTTCGGCCAACAACGGCCCAGCCTGCCGCAGCGCCCCGCCCGTCCCAAGTGGCGAGATCTCCCGCGAATAGCGGATCGAGAGGCCGAGTCTGCCGCCGTCTCCAAAGTAATTCTCGATCTGTTTTCCCAAGTGCCCGATGAGCAGCAGGATATCCGTGATCTGTTGCCGTTTCAGCAGCCGCAGTTGATGCTCAAGATACGGCGCGCCGGCGACAGGCGCCATGGGTTTGGGAATCTCCTCGGTAATCGGCCACAGCCGCGTCCCAAGGCCACCGGCCAGAATCACGGCCTGCAAATCGCTCCCCCTCCCGCGGTCTGTCCTGCCTCCGCGCCTTGGAGCATCTCGCCGATGGCAATGGCGACCGCTTGTTCGGAATTATGGCGCGCCTTCCAGCCGAGGCGGTTCAGCGCCGTGACATCGAGCCTGAACCGCGGTACGTCGCCAGGCCATCCACCCTCGCCGCCGGTATAGGAATACTCGACTCTGGACAGCCCCATGGCCTTCGCTACCATGTCGGCGATGCGGGTTACCGGGAGAGAGTCGTTGCAGCCCAGGTTATAGATGTTCAGCGGCTCGCGAGCATGCTCGACCACGTACAGCATGGCATCAATGCACTCGCTGGCAAGCAGGTATGATTTCGCTTGCCGCCCGTTGCCGAGGATCGTCAGGCGGCGGGGATCCTCGCGGAGGCGGTGAATGAAGTCCGAGATCACCGTGCGCCCCTTCTTGCGCACCTTGGCGCCCACGACATTCGCGAAACGGAAAATCCAGCACTGCATCTCAAAAAGGTTGGAAAAAGCGGAGATCAGGGCTTCGCAGCCCAGCTTGGTCGCTCCGTACAAGGATATGGGCCGTGGCGCCACATTCTCCGGGATAGGCTGAACCTCGGAAACACCATAGATGGCGGAAGTGGAGGCAAAAGCCAGGCGGCGCACCCCATGAAGGCGCATGGCTTCCAGTACGTTATAGGTTGCCAGCGTATTCTGGCGAAGATCCTTATCCGTCGCATCGCCCGCGGTGAATTTCACGTCGGGGTTGGCCGCCATGTGGCAGACCATCTCCTTGCCCTCAGCGCACCGGCTGACGATGTCTTGGTCAAGCAAATCGCCCTCGACGAAATGGAAATGTGGGTGGGAAAGCAGTTCCTGGATATGCTCGATTTTTCCGCTGCTCAGGTTGTCGAGAACCGTCACTTCGCAGCCGCGGCGCAACAATGCCTGGGCCAAGTCGGATCCGACACACCCGGCGCCACCCGTTACCAGTGTCCTCATCCTTAACCAGGATAAGCGCACCGCATGGCGGACCGCCAGTGGTCATGCCGCCGCGTCCCTGACAACCTGGCCTGGCGGCTGGCATACTGGAATCATGCTGCCTGCACCGACTGGATGGGCTTCCGAGTTGGCGTTGGTGTCCGATGGCGACGAGCACCTGCCATCGGCAATCGACGGGATCAATCTTGTGATGAACCGCACCCGCTTGGCTGCCTTTCTCACACAGTTCGCTGAAGACAGGGACGTGCGGGACTTGCTCGCGCTGGACGTTCTGGGCGTCACCGCCGGGTTGCCTCTCAGCTCAACGGGGGCAGCCGAGGCCATCCCGACATTGGCCTTCCGGCCATTCCGGATTTGGGAATACACCTGGCTTTACAAGACGCTGGGGCTTTCCAAAGGCGGGGCCGGCATCCTCGACCTCGGAGGCCCGGCGTCCCATCTTACGATTCTGGCGGCGCTCGCAGGGTCGAGCGTCACGAGTATTGATGTCAATCCCACGTTCGTGGACGCGGCTCAAGAGTGTGCCCGCGTGTTGAAACTCGATCGCCTCAAAGCCCGGGAGGGCGACATGCGGGACCTTTCGGGCTTTCCTGATGAGAGTTTCGACGTGGTGCTCTCATGCTCAGTTCTGGAACATTTGAGTGCGGAAGATCAGGAAGCCGCCCTCGGCGAAATGGCGCGAGTCTTGAAACCCCGGGGTGTGGCCGCACTCACCTTCGATTACGGTCCCGCGGCGCCAGGCGCCAACGAGAATCTGCCTCCGCCACATGCTCCTCCTCCGGACGCCGCCGAGGCGTTACGCCGGTACTTGCGGGGTGGCTTGGTCGTGGCGGGCAACGCGTTTACGGAGGATCCCACCCCCGGCGTCTTGTTCCGCGATGAACGCGCCAGCTACACCCTGGCCTCTCTTTTTCTGGCAAAGCCACCGGCGCCGGACATGCCTGTTCCCCGCTGCGAGTGCGCTGGGTCGGCACTGACTGGCTTGGTAATCCCGGAACTGCCGCTCCGAGTTTACAGGACCATGGCCTTCGTAAGAGACGCAATCGACGAACGGGCCATCTTCAAGGCCATGGCCGCCGAGCGCCTGGCTGGCATGCTGGAAAAGGACGAGGCGCTGGCGCGCCTGAGAAGCGAACTTGAAGCGCGCGACGCCGTCATCCGGGAGAAGGACGAGGCGCTGCGCGAGCCGATGAGATGCCTCAGAGCAGCGCTTCAAGCTGGCTTGGGGCGCATTCAGCGGTTCTTTTCCAGGGACGCCCGGTCATCTCGATAGGCTTGCACCACTTCTCTCACGGGTCCTGTCCTGAGTACGCGTCCACCGTCCAGCCAAAGGCCCTGGTCGCAAAGCTGTTCCAGTGTCTCCAGTGAGTGAGAGACGCACAGCAGTGTCTTTCCCTGGCGGCGAAATTCCAGAATCTTCTCGACACACTTCGTGAAGAAGTTCTGGTCGCCGACGCCGAGCACCTCGTCAATGATGAGGATTTCCGGATCGACGCTGACAGCAATGGAAAAAGCCAATCGCATCACCATGCCAGAAGAGTAAGTGCGCAGAGGCTCATTGATGAAATCACCGATACCGGAGAATTCCACAATCTGATCGAAGCGGTCGCGCAACTGCTGCCGCCTCAGCCCGAGCAAGGCGGCGTTGATGCCGATGTTTTCGGCCCCGGAGAGGTCGGGATGGAAGCCCGATCCCAACTCGAGCAGCGCGGTGGTGCGGCCGTCTATGAACACCTTCCCTTCGCTTGGCCTGCACACTCTGGTGGCAATGTTCAGCAGCGTGCTTTTTCCCGCTCCGTTGTGCCCCACGATTCCCAGACTCTGGCCGCGATCG
>Ga0187850_10004793_pt1 | contig 10555 bp, 11 predicted proteins | sample June2016WEW_4_15_FD_132436 | JGI IMG/M metagenome (GOLD analysis project Ga0187850, IMG submission 132436) | Peatland microbial communities from SPRUCE experiment site at the Marcell Experimental Forest, Minnesota, USA - June2016WEW_4_150 | ecosystem: Environmental > Terrestrial > Soil >... | reverse complement strand
GTCGAGGGCGTGAGCTTCCACGTGGGCAGCCAGTGCACCAACTTCGAGAACTTCGTGCAGGCCCTGAACATGTCGGCGGCCGTGATGCGCGAAGCCCAGGCGCGCGGCCACCAGATCAAGATCGTGGATATCGGCGGAGGGTTCCCGGTCCGTTACAACCGCCACGTCCCTCCCATCGGCGTGCTGGCCAAGAAGATCAACGCCGAGATCGGGCGGTTGTTCCCCGCCGACATTGAGATCCTGGCCGAGCCCGGCCGGTTTCTGGTGGCCACGGCGGCCATCTCGGTGGCGCGGATTATCGGCAAGGCCGTCCGCGACGGCAAGACCTGCTACTACATCGACGACAGCGTTTACAACACCTTCTCCGGCATCATCTTCGACCACTGCCAGTACCACATCAAAGCCTTCAAGAAGGGCGCGACCGAAATTTGCGCCGTTTTCGGCCAGACCTGTGACGGGCTGGACACCATCTCCCAATCCGAGGAGCTGCCCGACCTGGAGATCGAGGACTTGGTCTACTCCGACAACATCGGCGCCTACAGCAACGCCTCGGCCACCTGGTTCAACGGCTTCCCGCCGGCCAGGGTGGTGCATGTGAACGAGTAGGATAAGGCTCCAGCCTTGTCCAGGTTGCCTCCGATCCACAGCCAGGACAAGGCTGGAGCCTTATCCTACTGAGGTATTGATCGTACGTGCGGTATATAGCGTACGTACGTGTGGTAACCTGATGGTGAGGGACAGCCCATGCAGATCACCGCCTCCAAACTGCGCGAGAACATCTACCGGATTCTGGACGAGGCCATCGCCACCGGAGCGCCCGTCGAGGTCGTCCGAAAGGGAACCGTCCTGAGAATCGTCCCCGAGAAGCGCGCCTCGAAGTTGGGCCGGCTGAAGAAAAGAACGGGGTTCGACGGCGACCCCGACGACATCATCGGGATGGACTGGCTCAAAGAGTGGACGGAGCTCGGATGATCTACCTGGACACGCACGTGCTCGTCCGGCTCTACCTCGGCGAGGCCGAGAAACTCGGTGCGGCCGCACGGTCAGCCATCGAGGAGCACGACCTCCTGGCATCCCCGGCGGCGATTCTGGAGCTGGAGCTGCTTCACGAGATCGGCAGGCTGAAGCCGACCGCGTCCCGGGTGGTGAGTGCGTTGAGCCAGGACCTCGGGCTCCGCATCTGCGATCTGCCCTTCCGGATCGTCGTGGACCATGCTCTGAAAGAGGGCTGGGTGCGGGATCCCTTCGACCGCATGATCGTAGCCAACGCCCGGGCCAGCGACGCACCCCTGATCACCAAGGACGAGAGAATCCACCAGCACTATCCACGCGCTGTCTGGTAGCGGAGGGCCCGTGCCTCGCCACCCCACCGCGCGGAAAGCGCCGGTTGGTTTTATACTGGAAGGGCTGTCCTTGGACAGCCCATGAGAACTCTGACCATCCTCGGTTCCACCGGGTCCATAGGGTGCAGCACCCTGGACGTCCTCCGCAGCCGCCGCGACGAATTCAAGGTGTTCGCTTTGGTGGCCGGCCGTAATGTCGACCTGCTGGCGGCACAGATCGTCGAATTCAGGCCGCGCCTCGCGGTTGTTGCAGCGGAGTCGGCCCGGGCGAATCTAATGAAGAGGTTAGGCGAGACGGGATTGCCCGCATCCGCGTGGCCGGAACTGCGCTCGGGTCCTCAGGCCCGGGTGGAGGCGGCCGCCACGCCGGAGGTGGATTTCGTGATGTCGGCCATTGTCGGGGTCGCCGGTCTGGAAGCGACCTACGCGGCGGCGCGGCTGGGGAAAACGATCGGCCTGGCAAACAAAGAGGTGCTGGTGGCAAGCGGAAAGCTGGTGACGGAGGCGGCGCGGGCGGCCGGCTCCGAGCTGATTCCCGTGGATAGCGAGCATAACGGCGTGCACCAGTGTCTCCGGGCCGGCCAGCGCAGTGAGGTTACCCGCATCATCCTGACCGCTTCGGGCGGCCCATTTCGCGGGACGCCCAAGAAGGAACTGGCCTCGGTGACGCCCGAGCAGGCGCTCAATCACCCCACCTGGAAGATGGGAAAGCGGATCACCATCGACTCGGCTACCATGATGAACAAGGGGTTTGAGGTGATCGAGGCCTGCTGGCTGTTCGGAGTCGCCCCATCCGAGGTCGAGGTGGTCATCCATCCGCAATCCTCGGTTCACGCCATGGTGGAGTTCAAAGACGGCAGCGTGCTGGCGCAGATATCGGCTACCGACATGCGCATGCCCATTCAATATGCCTTGACTTACCCGGCCAGAGCCTCGGCGCCGGTGCCCCGCCTGGATTGGCAGGCCGCGCGTCACTGGGACTTCGCACCGCCCGACCTCGACAAGTTCCGCCTGCTGGCGCTCGCCTACCGCGCACAGGAGTCGGGAGGTTCGGCCACCTGCACGCTGAACGCGGCCGATGAGGTTGCTGTGGAGGCTTTTCTGGAAGAGCGGATCTCGTTCCCGGGCATCTCCGAGGTGGTCGAGGAGACGCTGGAGAAGGTGCCGGTGCGGCAGCCACGATCGGTGGGGGAAGTGCTCGAGATCGATGAGGAATCGCGCGCGGTGGCACGCGGCCTGATACGCAGCCTGGGTGCGTCTTCGAGGACCCGGTCCGTCGCGAGAGTCTGACTATGCCTGCCTTTCAAGACATTGTGTCGTTGTTGGTATTGATCGGGGTCATGATCCTGATCCATGAGCTCGGTCACTACTGGGCCGCGCGCTGGTTCGACGTGCAGATCGACGTTTTCAGCTTTGGTTTTGGCCCGCGCCTGTTCGGGTTCAAGAAAGGGGAAACCGATTTCCGGGTTTCGGCCATACCTTTCGGCGGCTACGTGAAGATGGCGGGCGAGCAGCCTGGCGAGGAGAATGCCGACGCCCCCCGGGCGATTCTGGCCAAACCGCGCTGGCAACGTCTCGTGATCGCCTTCTCCGGTCCGGCGATGAACATCGTTCTGGCGGTGGGGCTGCTTACCGGGCTGTACATGGTGAAGTTTCCCAAGGTGCCGGCCTCCGGGCTGGAAGGCGTCATCGGGTACCTCGCCCCAGGTTCCGCCGCCGCCAAGGCGGGCCTTCGCGAAGGCGATCGCATTCTCACCATCGACAACCTCAAGAACCCCAGTTGGGAGGACATCTACATCAAGGAGGTGTCCAACGCCAACCGCCCGCTCGATGTGCGGATTTCGCGAGGCGGGAAGGAATCCTGGTTCACCGTGACGCCCGTTATGGACCAGCACAGCGGGCTGGGCGTGGCGGGCTGGCAACAGGAGGGCGAGGTGCAGGTGGCCGCCGTTTCGCACAGGATGCCGGCGGAGAAGGCGGGGCTGAAGAAGGGCGATGTGCTGCGCAGCGCCAACGGCAACCCGCTTCGCTCGGTGCACGGCTTGCACGAGGTCATCAGCGCCAGCGAGGGCAAGCCCGTCGAGTTCTCCTACCTCCGGGATGGGGCGGAACGCCGAGTCTCGATCCAGCCGGTCTTTACACAGGATCCGCCGAATTCTCCAGCCCGGTGGATGATCGGCGTGTTGCCGCAGCCGCGGGTGATTATGACGCAGCTTTCCTTCGCGGAGGCTTTTCGCGAGTCCGTCGGGCAGAACCTGAAGAACGCGACGCTGATCTACCAGTTCCTCAGGGGAATCGCCGAGCGGCGGATGTCGGCCAAGTCGATCGAGGGCCCCATCGGCATCGCGCGGATGTCGGGCGATGCGGCCCGCGAGGGCGCCGTGGCGTTCTTCGCCCTGATGGCCGTCGTCAGCTTGAACCTGGCGGTCTTCAACCTCCTGCCCATCCCCATCCTGGACGGTGGCGTGATCGTGCTGCTGTTTGTGGAGATGCTGATGCGCCGCGACCTCAGCCTGCGCGTGAAGGAAACCGTGTTCAAGCTGGGGTTCGTCTTCCTGATGGCCGTGATGGCCTTCGTGCTCTACAACGACATCTCCAAGATGCTGCCCGGCTAGCGGGAAGCCTGGGTCAGCGGATCGCAGCCGGCCGGCCCTTGCCCAGCATCTTGGCGCCGAGCGCGCCGCCGGCGACGGGAAGCATCGCGAACACCACGAACAGGATGACCAGACTGAAGAGGATGCTCGAGGCCAGGTAGACGGGATTGCTGAAGATCTGCTGCACCTGCTCCGGCGTCATGTGAAAGACCGGGTTGTCTTTGGCGTGCTTGAGGTATTCGCCGCTCTGGACCTGGGAGACCACGATGAGCGTGAACAGCATGGCGATGATGATGAAACTGAACAGGCCGGTGATCCAGCCGATCTTGGCCCCATCGCGGACCGTGAGTGCTTCCCCGGTGCGGCGCTGGTAGACGTAGACGCAGAAAAAGCCCGCCGCGCCCAGCCACAACGGGCAGGCAATAAACAGCAACACATTGAAGAAACTCGCCAGCAAGGCGGTCATGAAGCCGACCCGGACGGCAAGCGCGTTGCGAAAATCGATGGACCCCGCGACGAGTGGGACGAGGGGAGCGGCCGGGGGTGGCGGCGGCTCAACCTCGGCGATGAGCGGCTCATCTCGCTGGGGCTTGGCGCACTTGTGACAGAAGCGGGCGTCCGGGGGCAACTCCGCGCCGCAAGTGCAGAATTCAGGCACGTCTTCAGTGTGGCGCAGCGCGCTCCGGCGACGCAAGCGCGGCCGTCGCCCCTAATGCGCCTCGCAAAATACGGCGGCTGACCTGGCTGTCCCAAGGCGCGTCTTCCGCGCCGCGTGGAAAGTGCTGTCTGTCACCGCATTTTGCGAGGCTCTGTAGGTGATTCCAGCGCGCCTCTTCCCCTATAGTAGATTCTTGGGGCCTCAGAAATCTCGCACGTTGCTCGTGCTGGCGCGGCCGACGGACCGCCACCTGGCGATGCTCGAACGCCTGCCCGAGGATACCCGCATGGTGACGGGGGACTGCCCGGAGGCGTTTGGATCGGCGGCCGGCGAAGCGGATGCCATTCTCGCCTGGTTCACGGGGCGCGAACTGCTCGAGCAGGTCTTGAGAATGGCGCCGCGCGTCGGCTGGGTACACGTGAGCTCGGCCGGTGTCGATACGCTGTTGTTCCCCGCCCTGGTGGAGAGCCCGGCGGTGCTGACGAATGCCCGCGGGGCGTTCAGTTGGGCGCTGGGCGAGTTCGCGCTCGCGGCGATTCTCTTCTTCGCAAAAGGCCTGCGGCGCCTGGTGCGCTCCCAGGCGCAGGGGATCTGGGACCAGTTCGACGTCGAGGGCGTGCGCGGCAAGACTCTGGGTATCGTCGGGTACGGCGATATCGGCCGGGCCGTGGCCGAGCGCGCACGCCCGCTCGGTATGCGGATTCTCGCCGTCCGCCGCCGGCCCGAGCTCTCGGTGGGCGATCCGCTGCTGGAGAGGGTGCTTCCATGCGAGTGCCGGCAGGAACTGCTGGCGGCCTCGGACTACGTCTTGGTGGCCGCGCCGCTGACGGCCCAGACGCGCGGGTTGATCGGGGATGCCGAGATCGGAGCGATGAAACCGACGGGGGTGCTGATCAACGTCGGCCGCGGGCCGGTGGTTGACGAGCGCGCGCTCCTCCGGTCGCTCGAGGAGCAGCGAATCCGCGGCGCCGCCCTGGACGTATTCGAGCAGGAGCCGCTGCCCGCCGGGCACCCGTTCTACCGTCTGGAAAACCTGCTGCTGTCGCCGCACAGCGCCGATCACACCGAGGGCTGGATGGCGCAATCGATGGAGGTCTTCCTCGACAACTTCGCGCGCTTCCGGCAGGGCTCTCCGTTGCGCAGTGTCGTGGACAAGCGGAGCGGGTACTGAGCGCTCTTGGCGAGGGCGGAGGCGCGGCTGGAGAAGGCCGGCAGGTGTACACTAGGCGGGGTGGGCGACGAAGAGTTCATGCGCGCGGCGCTGGAGCTGGCGCGGGAGGCGCAGCGGGCTGGTGAACTGCCCGTGGGCGCCGTGGTCGCCGCCGGCGGCCGGGTCATCGGCCGGGGCCGCAACTCGCCCATTGCCAGGACGGATCCCACTGCCCATGCCGAGATCCTGGCCCTGCGCGAGGCGGCTGCCGAGATCGGGAACTACCGCCTGGAGGGCGCGACCGTGTACGTCACCCTCGAGCCCTGCGCGATGTGCGCGGGCGCGCTGGTCGAGGCCCGCGTGCGCAGGCTGGTTTTTGGAGCCCGCCATCTGCGCTTCGGCGGTGTGCGCAGCAAGTTCCGGATCGCCGATTCCGAGCTTCTCAACCACCGCGTAGAGGTCGTCGAGGGCGTGCTCGACGTGGACTGCCTGGAACTCCTCCAGGAGTTCTTCCGCGAACGGCGGAGCGGGCCGGCAGGGCTTGACCGGCCCTGAAACAGGGGAAACGCTTGCGGATCATGCCGGCGTAGGCAGCCCGGGACCGAGGCTCCGGCTCAGGAGCGCAGGCTGAAAGCGAGGCAGGAGCGAAAGCCGGCTGGTCTTGACCGGGGCGGTCCGGACGGACCCGTAGAAATACTCATCCAATGGGAAGAGGCTGTACGGCTCCACTTCCCTGTAAACTCGACCGAGTTCCTGCTGAACACGGTAGACAGCGTGAAAGAATGTACCGCGGTCGATGCCCATCCTTCGGCAGCACAGCTTCCAATCCGCTCCGAGCAGGAAGTGAAACCTGAAGATCTTGTAATCAAATTCGGATAAGGTGCGTCGGCCCAGCAGGATGAAGTCGGCCATGTATTCCTCGTCCTTGCGGCCCCAACTGAAATTGCGCTCCCGGCCGGGAATGAATTCGAGTGAAATCCGGCTCATGTACTTTTCCTTGGTCGCGCAGTGGCGGAAACGGGAGAAACATGCGCGGAAGATAGCCCGCAGCACGCAGTTGCAGGGGTTCATCCGTCCCTTCCGGCCGGGACGCAACCCCAGTCCATGGCACTGTGTACACGTGTTGTTGGCAAGCGCGATTGTGTCTGATCGGGTCCATTCCATTGTCGATGTCCTCAAATGGCCTCCCGAGTCCTCGGGGGAGGTCTCTCAAAAACCTGGCTTCAAGCGTACCGATCCTGGGAAAAGGGTCAACCGCTGCGACCTCCGCCGTGACGCAAGCCACCCCTTCCCGCAAGATTAACAGTGTTTAATATTCCATACGCAGGTACTTAGGGACGGGCTGGGGGTTTGGAGATAAATATTAAAAACTGTTCATGAACGGAGATCCTCCGCCGCCCGGCGGCACCTATTTCAGAGTGAAATAGGCCTCCGACCGAGGCAGCATGTACTTCGAGACCTTGCAGGAGCGGTTGCTGGACTACGTCAAGTGGAGGGTCCGGAACGGCGAACTGACCGAGCGCAGGCTGGCCGGGCTGATTGGCGTCTCCCAACCCCATATGCACAACGTACTCAATGGGATCCGTACGCTGTCTCCTGGTATAGCGGACCGGATTCTGAAGGCGATGGAGATGTCCGTGCTGGACTTGGTGCCTACGGAGGACACCCCGCTGGGGGGAATGCCGATTCCCCGTGGGCCGACGCCGCAGAACGGTTCTGGGGGTATGCGGGACGACTTCGCTCCCCGAACCGGGCCCGGGCTCAAGGGTTCGGGCGCGACTGGGCCACTTCCTGGTAGATCTCCAGGACCTGGCGGGCAGTCTGAGCCCAACTGAAGCGCCGGGTCTGCTGATAGCCTCTGCGGATGAGATCGGCCCGCAAGTTCTCGTCCAGCAGCACCTCACGAATGCCCCGTGCGATATCGAACACATTCTCGGGGTTCACCAGGACGGCGGCGTCGTTCACCACCTCGGGCAGCGAGCTCACGTTCGAGGTAACCACCGGCGTTCCGCATGCCATGGCCTCCAAGGGCGGCAATCCGAAGCCCTCGTAGAGCGAAGGGAAGACGAATGCCGATGCCGCCTCGAAGAACACGCGCAGCGTCTGGACAGGCACAAAGCCCAGGAACCGCACCACGTCCTCGACGCGGGTCTTGATGACCGCGCGGCGGACCGAGGGATACCGGGAGATCTCGTCGCCGATGATGATCAGCCGGAGGTCCTTGTAGATCGGGTGGTTCTCCAGGTCGCCGCGCAGGACCGCGAAGGCTTCCACCAGCCGGGGGATGTTCTTCTGCGGGCGAACGGCCCCGGCGTAGAGTACGAACGGGTAGTTGACCTGGTACCGCTCGAGGGTACGCTGCCGGTCGGCCGCGGCAGCCTCGGCTGCCCCAGCCGCTTCGCCACCCGCGTCTGGGCGCAGGAACCGGGGGTCGGGGGCCTCATAGATCTGCCGAATCCGCTGCGCGGGGATGCCCAGCAGGTTTTCGACATCGCGCCGAGTGGCGGCCGAAACCGCAATCACGCGCTCGGCGCGCAGCAGTCCGCGCCGGAACAGAAACAACCGGAAGTCGCGGCGCATCTGCCAGCGCTGGCTGAACAGCAGACTGCTCATGTCGTGGATGGTGACCACGTAGGGGCGGGGCATGAGGAGGGGCACCACGTTGAGGGGAACATGAATCAGATCGGGCGCAAGTTTCTTCAGGAACAAGTAGAAGGCGAACTGGTTCACCCAATCGGTGTCGGACCGCCCGTAGACTGCGGTTTCGAAGTTGGGCGGCAACCCGCCAAGCTCCGGCTCGTCGGCCCGCGGAGCGACCAGCACGTAACTGTTCTGCCGGTCCAGGCTGGCCAAACCATGCAGCAGGTTCCGGATGTAGGTGCCGACACCGAAATCACCGATCCGCCGGACGTCGATAACGATTCGAAGAGGCATGAGTCGCCTCGAAGTTCTCCCCCGGCAGGCGAAACCGCCTGCCCCACGTCAATCCATCTTCCAGGCGTACAGCGGGAACCGCTGGGTCAGGACCTCGACGCGGCTGCGCACGGCGGCGCGCGTCTCCTCCGAAGCGATGTCCCGGAGTACCACGGCGATCAACGAGGCGACTTCCCTCATCTCCTCCTCGCCGAATCCGCGCGTGGTGACGGCGGGGCTGCCCAGCCGGATGCCGCTCGGGTTCAACGGCGGGTTGACGTCGAACGGGATGGTGTTCTTGTTCACCGTGATAAACGCATCGTCGAGGGCCTTCTCCGCCTCCCTTCCCCGGATGCCCTTGGAGAAGACGTCCACCAGCAGCAGATGGGTATCCGTGCCGCCGGACACCACCCGGAACCCGTCCTCGGTCAGGCCCGCGGCCAGTGCCTTCGCGTTCGCCAGCACCTGCTTCTGATAGTGCACGAACTCCGGCTGCATCGCCTCGAGCAGGCACACCGCCTTGGCCGCAATGACGTGCACCAGCGGCCCACCCTGTATTCCAGGAAACACCGACTTGTCGATGGCGGCGCCGTACTTCTCCCGGCACAGGATGATCCCGGAGCGCGGCCCGCGCAGGGTCTTGTGGGTGGTCGAGGTGACGATCTCGGCGTACTCACAGGGGTTGGGGTGCAGACCGGCCGCGACCAGCCCGGAAAAGTGGGCCATGTCCACCAGCAGGATCGCACCGGCCGCATCGGCGATCTCGCGGAAGCGCCGGAAATCGATGATGCGGGGATAGGCGCTGCCGCCGGCGACGATCAGCTTGGGCTTGTGTTCGTCGGCCAGCCGCGCCAGCTCGTCGTAGTCGATCACCTCGTCCTCGCGACGCACGCCGTACGGGACCACTTTGTAGGTCTTGCCGGAGAAGTTCAGGTGGTGGCCGTGAGTGAGATGTCCGCCGTGGGAGAGGTTCATGCCAAGCATGGTGTCGCCGGGCTGGAGCACGGCTGCGTAGGCGGCCATGTTGGCCTGGGCGCCGGAGTGCGGCTGCACGTTGGCATGTTCGGCCCGGAACAACGTCTTGGCGCGCTCGCGGGCCAGCGTTTCCACCACGTCCACGTGCTCGCAACCGCCGTAGTAGCGCTTGCCCGGATAGCCTTCCGCGTACTTATTGGTGAACACGCTGGCGGTCGCCTCGAACACCGCCTCGGAGGTGAAGTTCTCGCTGGCGATCAGTTCCAGCCGCGAGTTCTGGCGGCCGAGCTCGTTGCGGATGGCCTGGTAGACGTCGGGATCCACCTCGGCCAGGCGCCGGGACATGAGTTCCTGTTCGGTCATGACGTAACTCTCCTCGGTCGGCGCGCCGTCTTGCGACTCCAGCGCGGCAACTTTGGCCAGCCGCCGGCTGTGGCGTCCGCCCTCGAAATCGGTATTCAGAAAGGCGTGCACGAAAGTCTCCGCGGCCCGTTCATCGGTGTATCTGGCGCCGAGCGTCAGAATGTTGGCATCGTTGTGCGAGCGGATCAGGAACACTTCCTCGACCGAAGTGCCAAGAGCCGCCCGGACGCCCGGCACCTTGTTGGCGGCGATGGACATGCCCACTCCGGTCGAGCAGACCAGGATGCCGCGGTCCACGCGGCCGTCGGCCACCGCGCGGGCGACAGCCTGCGCATAGTCCGGGTAGTCGCAGGAGGCCGGCGAGTGCGTTCCCTCGTCGACGACCTGGTAGCCCTTGTTCTCCAGCACCTGGCGGAGTTGTTCTTTCAGGAGGAATCCGGCGTGATCGGCGCCGATGGCGATCTTCATAGGAGGAATAGCCATTCTAACATGCTAAGATTTAAGACTCAGTCCCATTCCCCCTGTTTGGACACTGTCAATGCGTTGGAGTCAACTATTC
>Ga0187850_10004788_pt1 | contig 10561 bp, 8 predicted proteins | sample June2016WEW_4_15_FD_132436 | JGI IMG/M metagenome (GOLD analysis project Ga0187850, IMG submission 132436) | Peatland microbial communities from SPRUCE experiment site at the Marcell Experimental Forest, Minnesota, USA - June2016WEW_4_150 | ecosystem: Environmental > Terrestrial > Soil >... | reverse complement strand
CCTGATACGCTTGAGTGCTTCAATGGTGTCTTTACGCAGGCCGTTCTGGTTCGGGATGGCCGAGCCTTCGCCCACCCACATGGCGTCGTAAATGCAGCTCCCCAAGTGTTCGGTGAAGTGGCCGTAGATGTTGCGGTTGATCTTCCCCACCCGGTCGCCCCAAATCACGTCAAGGCGGGCGCGCTTCGATTCGGCACCAGGTGCCGGCACGCCGAGCGATGGATGGCTTCCCGCCTTCATCGTCAGCGCGCCCAGCGCCGCAAGACTGCTGTTACGAAGGAATCGTCTGCGATTCATCTTACCCTCCAGTGTGACATGCGTTCGGCGATCCTAGGGTTTACTCCATTCCCAGACGGATGTCCAGCGTTTTCAGCGCATCGAGGCTGACTATCAGGCTGGTTGACACCAGGGCCGAGCGGGGACGAAATATCGATAAGGCCTACCGAATGGGCATTGCGGCAATCAGCTCGAAGCTTCATGAAGCAGGTTGGTGGGAAACTTCGCCCAACCGGAAGCTGCATGGCTATCTCTGCCCTCGCCACTGCGAGATCGGCGAGGGGCTGGCAGGTTTCTGTTTCATCCGCAAGGACATTGGCGGGAGGCTTTATAACCTTGGTTATGCTCAGCCTGCTGTCATGCAGGTCGATCCCATCGAGAAGAAGCCGCTCAACCACTTCCTGCCCGACACGAAGATTTTTTCCCTTGGCACTGTCGGGTGATCACCGCCAATCGTCCCATCACCGGCACGTTGTCGAGTCGGAGCCAAAGCAGACTGCCGTCCGTGGCCCCTGCGGGAATCGTGTGCTTCTCAAGATCGGCCCGCTGCACAAAAGACTTGACGCAAGCAAACCCGGCTGGGCCATTGCATGCCAGAGGTGGTCAGGTGTATGTTAAGGTTCGGCCGGGAAATGAACACGCAGATTCCGGTCAGAATGACTTATCCTGTGAGTTGGCTTCTTTAGCGCGTAAGTAGCTTCGCCGAGCAAGCCTGAGAGTATTGTGAACCGAGTAGTATTCCGCACTCTGATCAGCGTCGCTGCGGTCGTGGCGCTGCTCTTCGTCCTCGATCGGCCTGCTGCGCAGCATGTCCCGCACGGAGCCGGTCTTCCCTCATTGCACCGAGCGGCGACTGCGCCTCCGGCGGATTCCTTCCTGTCTCCCAGACCTGGCGGCGAGCGGCTGGCCCCCATCACGATCAATTATCCGGCGGAGGGATCGATCTTCCCACCTGAGATTACACCCCCACGATTCATCTGGCGTGACGCTTCGGAGGGCCCCACGCTTTGGCTGATCGAGGTGTCGTTTTCCGACGGCTCGGCCGGAATGCAGGTGAAATCACAGGGCGAGCGCTTGCACATCGGTGAGATCGACCCGCGTTGCATCGCTGATACAAACAAACTGCCTGAACTGACACCGCAGGAAGCCGCGTCGTGGAGTTGGCTCCCAGACGCCGCCACCTGGGCGACGATCAAGAAGCACTCCGTGGAGCGTCCGGCCACGGTGACCATCACGGGATTCCGGGACAAGAACGCGACCCAGGCCGTCTCCCGGGGTCAGTGCATGATCGAGACCTCGAAAGACCCCGTGGGCGCGCCGATCTTCTACCGCGATGTGCCGCTCATACCCGCTCCCGGCGAGCAGGGGGTCATCAAGCCACTGCCGGAGAGCATCATTCCATTCATCAAATGGTGTCTGCGCAGTGTCGGGGACACCGAGAGCCGGACGCTGATGACGGGGCTCCACACCTGCGCGAACTGCCATTCCTTCTCTCGCGATGGCAAGACGATGGGGATGGATGTCGACGGCGGGGCGAATGAGAAGGGGCTGTACTCTTTGACCCCGGTCAAACAGGAAACGTCAATCCGCAAGGAAAACGTGATCAAGTGGAGTTCCTTTCGGCCTTTGGAAGACAGCGGCAACCTCCGGGTGGGCTTCATGTCGCAGGTCTCGCCCGACGGGCGCTACGTCGTGACCATGATCAACAATCCCGGCCCGAAACAAGGTGGCCCCCGCTTCCGTCCGCAGGACAGAATCTACGTCGCCAATTTCACCGACTACCGCTTCGGGCAGGTGTTTTACCCGACGAAGGGAATGCTGGTCTGGTACGACCGGGAAGCGCGCCAGTTGAACCTCCTGCCGGGCGCCGATGACCCACGATACGTGCAAACCGGCGGCGTTTGGAGTCCCGACGGCAAATACATCGTCTTTGCGCGTGCGCTAGCGAGGGACCCGTACCCCGAAGGCTGGAAGGCGCCTCGATTCGCCAACGATCCCAATGAGACGCAAATCCAGTACGACCTCTACCGGGTTCCCTTTAACAACGGCCAAGGGTGAGTTCCGGAGCCCATCGCCGGCGCTTCCCAGAACGGCATGAGCAACAATTTCGCAAAGGTCTCACCCGACGGCCGCTGGATCGTTTTCGTGCAGTGCCGCAATGGCCTGTTGATCCGTCCTGACAGCCAGCTTTTCATCGTGCCCTTCCAGGGCGGTCAGGCCAGGCGGATGAAATGCAACCTTCCATTGATGAATTCCTGGCACAGCTTCTCCCCCAATGGCCGCTGGCTGGTTTTCTCCTCCAAGGGCCGCTCGCCCTACACGCAGATGTTTCTGACGCACCTGGACGAAGAGGGCAACGACAGCCCACCGATCCTCATCGAGAACGCCACCGCGGCCAACCGCGCCGTGAACATCCCTGAGTTCGTGAATGTTCAGCCGGAGGCCTTTCTGAAGCTGGATGCGCCGGTCACCAAGTTCTACGACGTGTTCGACCGCGCCATGGCTCTGGAAAAGAAGGGGCAACATTCCGCGGCCGTGGCCGAATGGAGAAAGGCCCTGGAACTCGATCCCGAGGATGCCAAGGCCAACAATAACCTCGGCCTCGGCCTCACGCGCGACGGGCGGCTTGACGAGGCGATCCCGCATTTCGAGAAGGCCGTAGAGGGCGACCCAAGATTCGCCGAGGCTTACAATAACCTGGGGATTGCCCGCGCCCAGAAGGGACAGGTCGAGGAGGCCATCCGGCATTTCCAGAAGGCCGTGGAACTCGAACCCGATTACGGCAGCGCCCACAACAACCTCGGCGCCGCCCTTCTGCAAAGCGGAAGAATCGACGAAGCGATTCCGCATTTCCAGAAGGCGGTGGAGGTCATCCCCGATTTCGCCGACGCCCACAACAACCTGGGGATGGCCCTCTTGCAGAAGGGAAACGTCGACGAAGCGACCCCGCATTTCCAGAAAGCCGTGGAGGTCAACCCTAACTTCGCCGACGCCCACAACAACCTGGGGATTACCCTGTTGCAGAATGGAAAGGTCGACGAAGCGATCCCGCGTTTCCAGAAGGCCGTGGAGATTAGCCCCGACTTCGCCGACGCCCACGACAATCTGGGCATGGCCCTCCTCGAGAAGGGAAAGGGCGACGAAGCGATCCCGCATTTCCAGAAAGCTTTGGAACTTGATCCCAGGCGGGCTCAGACTTATTACAACCTCGGTGGCGCCCTTTACATGCAAGGAAAGGTCCGAGAGGCGCTGGCACGCTGGCGCGAAGGGCTCCGCGCGGACCCGAACTCTCTGCCGCTACTGAACCAGACGGCCTGGGTGCTGGCTACCTGCCCGGACGCGTCGGTCCGAAATGGTCCTGAGGCCGTCGAACTCGCCGAGCGGGCGGTCAAAGTATCTCCCGGCCCTGACCCTGGTCTTCTCGACGTGCTGGCCGCAGCCTACGCCGAGGTCGGTCGTTTTCTCGAGGCCGTACAAATTGCACACCGAGCCTTGGATCTAGCTACCCAACAAAACGCCCAAACCTTGATAGAAGGCCTGAAAGCCCGGATCGCGCACTACGAATCCAAGTCTCCCTTCCGAGACAGGCAGTAACCGTCTCCTTCCCTCGACCTCGCGTCCAACGCTATCTCCTTTCCTTTCAACAACTTTCTTGCTTCGCCCCGATTACCGCGCAACCTGTGTATTTTCGTCCACATAGCCGGGTCAATCGTTTTCAGTTTCAGCCTCCACTTTATTTTCAAGGATATAGCCGGGTCAACCTGCATTTCTAACATCTTTTTGGCTCAGAGCCCCGTTTCGGATCTTGATCGGCGTGTTGGTGAGCCGCCACAATTTTGGATTTCACCAACAGTGGGGGACGTAATCCGGGCGGGCCAAGGCGGCGCAGAGGCCGTCCGGCGACGCTACCTGGTCCGGGCGTTAGAGGTTCTCTGCACGCTACCTTCGGCTTCCCCCCTTGAGCGTTTGACCTCTGATGCTCGAACCCTGAAACCGACTTCTCAATTCACCGTCAGCGTCAGTGTGAGGTCGTGCGTGAGAACCGTTGAGCCGGATACAGAGGTACCAGTAACGGTTAGGGTATACGTTCCTAACGGGGTGCCAGGGTTCCCGCCACCGCCTCCTCCACCCCCTGGTCCACCGCCGCCACAAGCAGCCCAGACCGTTACAACGAGGATTATGAGTCCTAAACCGATCTTGGCCGGGACCGGGACCCGGCGAAGTTTACTTGATAAGCTCAAGGCGAGCAGGACACCAATCAGGGCTAAAGCCCAAGCCCACAGCGGTGGAAAAACTCTGAAGGCGCGGCCGTTTGTAGGCGTGTTAAAGGGGGTGCGGACAACAAGCGATGGGGCAGTTGTGGTAACTGTCACAGTAGCGGCAACGGCAGCCAGCCGACGACCGTATCGAGCGGGATGTCCTTGGTGGAATAGGCCGGGAGCGGCACCGACCCTAGCGCCCTTCGCGCAGGTCTCCACTTTCTCCACAACAGAGGCCGCATGAACTTCTAACGAGGAAAGATTCCTGCACCTTCAAGAGAGAAGAATCCCTTCAAATCCAAGAGAGAATCTACTCGCTACTTGCCAACACGGGGCTTGGCTCCTGGGGGAACCAGTCCGGGTCTGTCCCGCCAAGTTTCTGCACCATGCCCTCGCGGGCCGTGCGCTGGAGTTTGACCTGCTTTAGGATTGCTGGCGGTGCTTCCGAAATTGTATTCTTCCGGAAGTCGTAAACTAGCGTCCTCTTCGACCCGGCCAGCAACAGACCGGTGCCGTCTGGGGTGAGGCCATCGAGATGAAAGCTCCCTTCCTCTGGGAGATCCATCTTGCGCTCCACTTTGTTGGCGCGAACTAGGACAAGCGTGGCGGGCGGGCGGAGGTCTAGGAAGGCCAAGTACTGGCAATCAGGTGTCCATTGCAGTGGAACGTGAATATCGGGTATCCCATCGATCGCGTCGGGGAATCCGAAACCCATCTCTTTGTCGTTCACTTGTAACTGCATCGATCGATGCGTGGGAAACACAGGAGTCCAGAACGCGACCCGTCCCATCGTCGCACAAGTCGCAAAGTTGCCTCCACCATAACCACCCATCCTACCGGTGCGAATGTCAATCGTCCGGTATTCAACTACGTACGGGTTGGCACTCCCGGCAGCGAAGACGTGATCAAAGTCGTACCAACCTATGAGCTCCACCCCGCGCATGCCGGCAACCGGGGTCCCGTCAGGGAGGGTGACGAGCACGGAGGCCGAGCCTGCTTGCTCCCCGGAGGTATTGATGATCCGGATCGTGCCCCTGCTCTTGGGAGTGGCACGCATATCGCCTTCAGTGAGATATGCGATTCTCTTACCCTCCGGAGACCATTTGGGCCATTGCTTTCGTTTGCCGTCGAGGGTTATGCGGCGAATATTGGAACCGTCTTCATTGGCCGTATAAATTTCGCTATCTCGCACGAACACAACACGGCCGGACGTTCCAGCCGTACACAGGACATTGGCGCACATTGCCAGAATCGTTAAAAGGACGCCTGCTTTCATAAAGCCTCCCTACTCAATGGCATATCTGGGGCATAATGCGGTCGGGGTGGATGGACTGCAAGCGCCAACGACGATGCTGTTCGAGAATCCCGAACACACGGAGTTGCCTATTCCCTTGTAAATATCCAGGATGTATAGCGTAATCCCTTGGCCAATGTCATTGGCAGCGTAACTACCACCAGGCAACTGAACAGTTATACTGGGGGCAGTTTTGGGGATTATGCTTCTATCGCGCGCGAGGGTTTGGTTAGCGACAACGGCGGTGCCGTCTGCCCCCACGTACTGCGTGATCACCTGGAATGTCCAGTTCGGCTTGCTTCCCGAGACCCATGCTATCTTTGTTCCGTTTGCGGTCAGCCCGCTGCCGTTCAACCGGACCATTCCGAGGAAGGCATCGCAATAGGTTCCCGCTGGCAATCCGGACGGGTTCGTATCAGTTCCAGAGTAGAGGGTGCCGTAGATTGTGATTTGTGTGCATGCACCTCCGGATATGTAGTCAGTTTCTAGCTGCGTGTTGTAGCACGACAGCCCGAACGTGGGCACGTAGAACTGCACGAACGGAGAACCCCCCGAGGTATTGTAGGTCGCCGTCAGTATTGCATATCCCCCTTGCACCACCGAGCCGCCCGGATTAGAAGGAGCGTTGATCGAAGCGGTGTTCGGGTTCGCATTCGGGTTTTGCGTCGTATAGGAGGCAATGTTACCTCCGCCGCCGCCGTATGCCGCGGCGGCGTAGGTGAACGCAGGATTAGCCGCAGCAGAGGAGGGGGAACCAGTGGCCGAAGTGGACGTGAGGCTCTGACGGGTCACGGTAATAGTGGGATTCTGCACGCTGCACGGGGTGTTGCCGACGATGGGCACCCAACTGCTACACTGGCAGACCGCTCCCATCATGTACCACGCCTGGCATGCGGTCGTCCCTTGAGCGAGCGCAGTGGCTGCGCCCCCGCCGATACCGGTCAAGAGGCCTTTCGGATTGCTGTTGTTCAGCGTGAAAACGTTGGTGTTGGTCGAACTCCAACCCAAACTAGTGGTCATGTCGAAGTAGTAGTAGGCCCCTCCACAAGCGGGCGAATACCACACCTGGCCGTGGACCTGGTCGCCGACCGCCACGGTGATGGGACAGGTGATCACGGGTATGAGCAGAGTGTAGCCGTACTGGCCGGGACACCCGCAAAGGCAACAATCGTAGCTTGAAGCCATACCACCGTGCCGGGTGATCACCGCCAGCCGGCCCATCACCGGCACGTTATCGAGGCGCAGCCAGAGCACGCTGCCGTCCGTCGCCCCCGCCGGAATCTGGTGCTTCTCCAGGTCAGTCTCCTGCGCATCCCGCAGCTTGCGCAAGTCGATCATGCGTGTCTCGTGGGGAACGAGCTCCAGGCTGCCGAGGTAAAAGATTTGCCCGTCCGCCCACACCTTAAAGCCAATCCTAACGGGCTTGTCGCCCATGTTGGTGAGAAACTCGTAGCTCTCCGTGTCCTTATCCAGATGCCAGGGGTTGCCCCCCGAACCCACCCAGCCGTTCGCCTCGTTTTGAAGGTGTCTGTCCACCACGGGGTTACCCCTCGACTCGCTGCTCGAGACCTCCGCCTCGACTGATCCCGGCGGCCCACTGTATAGCATGCGAACCGAGCAGAAGGGGGAGAGGCAGCGGCAGGTCCCGACACATGGCGCACCTCGTCGCAGTCGCAGACATCACAAAGAAGGTGTGAAAAAATAAACAATCTCATCCCGCAAAGCGGGACCAAGGCGCAAAGACTTGCAAAGAACAATCGCTTTGTTTTCTTTGCGCCTTCTATGACCTTGCACGTTTGCTTCAAATGCTTTTGCTCATCTAGGGATATTTCACAGCTTCAAAACGATGTCTGTGCTACCGAGCGAGCAGGCCCGCTAGGGAGTGACCGTCACTGTAATCTTGTTTGATCCGACCAAGCCAGCCTTTTCATTTGTAGACGAGATTGCCCTGAACACCTGGATGACATACTCGCCCGGTCGGGTCATGTCATATATCCGGGCAACGTCCTGGCCCTCGGTCCGCGTCTCGCCGGGCCTTACGGTGCAGTCCATAATAGGATGTCCTTCTGCAAGCTCCGGGTGCGGATACACTCTCTTCGGGACCAAGTGCCCGTGGTCGTCACGGACATCGAACCTAAAATACGGGTCCTGCCCGGTAAGGTCGCTGATATTCGCGCTGCAGCTCAGGGGCTCAGCGGAGGTATTCTTGAGAAGAATCTCTATGTCTACGCCCGTACCCACCTTCACCGTCTGCCCAGCGGCGATGATCTGAATCATAAATGGCTCCTTAGGTGGATGGCCTTGAGCGGGGCCAAGCGCGGCTGGCGCTGGTGGCCGCACCCCCGTCACCGCTATAGCCCTGCGCGATATAGCCCGCGGCGTTCGGCTGGGCACTGCCCGCCACCGTGGTGATGACTCCCGTAACCGCGTCCACACGGCGAACGCGCTGGTTGTTACTATCCGCGATAAGGAGGTTGCCGTGGGTGTCGAAGGCCAAACCACCGCCTGGAAGACCGTCGAATGTACCGACAAAGAGACTGGCGCTGATAGCCGGCCCCCGTCGCCGCTGTACCCCGCTATATGATTTCCGGCAAAAGTGGTGATGATCCCCGAGACCGCATCGACACGCCGGATGGCGAACGCGTCCACGAAGAAGAGGTTGCCCAGCGCGTCCACGACCATACCCCCAGGGCCGTTCAGACTGGCTTTGGTCGCCAGTCCATTGTCGCCGCTAGACCCCACAGCGCCATTGCCCGCCACTGTGGTGATGATCCCGGTCACCGCATCAACGCGGCGGATGCGGTTATTGTTGGTATCCGCGATGAAGAGGTTGCCCTGAGTATCCAAAGCAACGGCGATAGGGAAATTCAAGAGCGCACTCGTAGCCGGTCCGCCGTCACCACTAAAGCCAGGAGCGACAAGGCCGAACTGGCTATTGCCTGCCACCGTAGTAATGATCCCGGTCACCGCATCCACACGTCGGATAACGCAATTGCCCGCCTCAGCAATGAAAATGTCGCCCTGGGCGTCCACGGCCACGCCGGAAGGGTAGGCGAGGCTGGCCTGCGAGGCCGGCCCGCCATCGCCGCTGAGGGCATCGATGCCCGTGCCGGCCACCACGGTGAAATCGCCGGCGGGAACGACCTTAAATACCTGGTGCATCGCGTGTCCGGCGATGAAAAGATTGCTGCGGGTGTCTGCCGCCACAGATACAGGGGTAATGTCCGCGGACAGCGCGAGCGTGCTGTTGGGCCCGCCCCCCGCAAACATGGTGATAATGCCCTGCTGGGGGAATGTATTTGTTGGTAGTCCTGTAATTAACAATATGAAGAAGAGAAATCCTGTTGTCAGTTTCTGCCATTTGCGCTTCATGATCTCCCCCCTTTCTACTTTGTCGGAATGGGAAGCATCCAAACTGGTTGCCACGTAGAGCTACACAGCCAGCACCCGCCGCGGCTGAAAGTCCGCCGATCCTAATGGTAGGCGGGTCCTTGAAGGCTACGGCCTGTCGTTACCCAAGATCGAGCCGCGGAGTTGCAGAACAGCTCCGTCGGCTGCCGGTGGTCGAGCGCTTCGCGGCACGGAAACCCGCCACTTTGCACCAGCCGCCCGAGTGTGCAGTCAGAATGGAATCTCTACAATCGAGTTCAGGGCGGCCAGGTGTCCCTCCTCGGAGTCTTGCACCACCTCGCGGATCAGGTACGTTCCCGGTCTGACGGCAAAAGAGGTTTCCCGGTTGATGCCGGCTTGCTTGTCGGGCCCGAAGGTGGAATCGAGGTGATCGGCGAGTCGCAAGGCGACGTCGAGCAAGGAGCGCTTGCCCGTGGCTCGATTGTGAGCCACGGCCGCCTCGAAGAGCGAGCCGCGCAAAACAGTTCGTGGTTGAACGCCAAGCTCGTCCACTTCAGGTCCGGGAGATTCAGTTGAATGTATGTATCCAGATAGCCATCTTTCTGCTGGGCCGCCGCGATCTTCGCAATTAACTCGTCCACTTTGGGTTCGAGTCGAGCATCCGGATGCAGGGCGCGTTTGAGGTAAGCATCGTCTTGAGCTCCATTCTTCTCTCCGAACTCTTCCTTGCTTGGAGAGATTGAGTGTCTGTTTCGCACGATTTGCACGGCTCACCGCTGTGATAACACTCGAACGGGAGACTCCGAACGTCCTGCTCGCGTCGGAAATGTCTGGGCCTTCACGATCCCCCGTCCTTCTTCGAGCGTGATCAATTGATTGGCGAGGACGTTGCGGAAAGACTCCTTGAGACCTGAGGGCCAGGCAACTTCCACCAAGTCGGCTGCCTTTGCCTGGCCCAGGCCAAAGTGCAAGCGCAGGTCGCTTTGAGAGAGGAAGCTGGACCCGCTGATGACTTCCTCCATCTGCGCGTGCTGGCCGGTAACAACTCGGACCCGAGCCCCAATAGCACTGCGGTTCGAACGAGTACCCAGGCACTTCACCAGCAGCCAGTTGCGTTTGTTCCCGCCGTCATTGCGCAGGAGGGTGGGCGGTTCGTTATTGTTACTGACCAGGATGTCGATGTCGCCATCGTTGTCGTAATCCGCGAAAGCACACCCATGGCTGGAAGCAACGATCTTCAGGCCGGGACCCGCCGTCGATGATACGTCAGCAAAACGGCCGTTCCCCAAGTTGCGAAACAATACTTTGGGCTGTTTGAACCCGGGGATGCCTGGAGTTCGGTCCGCCTCAGGGTAGACGTGCCCGTTAGCCACGAAGATGT
>Ga0187850_10004786_pt1 | contig 10561 bp, 5 predicted proteins | sample June2016WEW_4_15_FD_132436 | JGI IMG/M metagenome (GOLD analysis project Ga0187850, IMG submission 132436) | Peatland microbial communities from SPRUCE experiment site at the Marcell Experimental Forest, Minnesota, USA - June2016WEW_4_150 | ecosystem: Environmental > Terrestrial > Soil >... | reverse complement strand
CCAGAGGAACAACGGTGATTACCTCTTCTTCATCGGCTCCGGCTTCCTTTGCCAGGCCAATGATTCTTCCGCCTGTCCCGCGGTGGCGAAGTCGGCCGACGACTCGACCTATGAATTGAGCGGCGCAGGCACGCTCGCTCCGCAAAACAAGTCGGTCACCGCAGCCGGAACTTTCACCCACAAGTCCACGGATGGCGTGGTGCTGGCGACGGGTGTCTGGATCGCGAGCGAACTCGTCAGCTTTGATTCCTACGGTGTCGCGCCGGGAGCGCTCACGCGCGAAGGCCGGGCATTAGGCCCGCCGCAGTTCGGCCCCAAGCGTTTGCCAATGTTCTCCTGCTCCATGCCCACAGGCGGTCGGGCCGTGCTGCGCATCCGACTGATTCCGGTGTTGGGGTTTGCGAAAAACGCGACGCTGCAAGTGAACTGCGCCCTCGGCAAAGTGCCTCCCGAACACCAGGTGGAAGGGGTCAGGCTGACATTTGAGAGAGGCGGCGTCGAATTCGATGAGGAAATCAGCGGGCGTGCCCTGTTCCTCTTGACGAGGCCCGGAGCCAGCGCTGCTGCGAAAGCGCCCGCTCCGGAGGTCGATACAAACCCTGCGCCCAACGAGGTCCAGCAGTGAATTGAATATGTGAGGAATTTAACCGAAACCGACAAAAACAGGTCAGGGTGGAACCGAGCCAATTTTCTCGGGTCCGTGATGCCTCTGGCGAAGTCGAAGTGCAAGTCAAGCTCCAGGATAGCCCCCACTGTCCAATGTAGGTCCTGTGTAACGGCGTGTGTTTACCGATGGCACCGCCGCCGATTCCTTGTGAAAAATCCCCACCCCACCAGCGGTTTTCAGGTGATCGATATCGCCGGAAGCGGATTGGGAATGAAAAGTCGGCTTCCCGTCAGGAATCGGCTGACTTGCCCGACTTGGCGCAAAGCTCGTTTCTCGTTGCCAATACGCCGTTCCAGCCTCCACGACGTCCCGAACCGTGACCTCAAGCGTGGGGCACGCTCCATCAGGTAGGCCGTTACGCTTTCGGGTGATGCGGGTGGGCTGTCCAGCCGACCTCCCAGAATGCCGCTTCGGGACAACGATGCGTGTGCTCCGCAATAATTCCGGTCCGCGAAAAACGTCCGTTACACTGAGTGGCTCTTAATAATGTTTAGAGCTCGCTCCTAAGTTTTTTAAACCGCGTGCGATGCAATTTTGGCGAGGGACAGCCCCCCAGGGCGGGAGCAGAATGGCGATGACCGCGAATTGTTCAGCAGCCTTCTGGTACACTGGAAATGATTTTCTCGACCGCGTCCCCGGGTAGTGGTGTCATTTGCGAGACACGCGCGTTCCAGGCCGCAGTCATTCCCGCGAAAGCGGGAATCCACTCTGCAAACCTTCGGAAACGCGTTTCCCCGGACTGGATTCCCGCTTTCGCGGGAATGACCGGCTTCGTAAGGGATGATATTCCAAATGACACCACTACCCGTCCCCCCGGGTTAACTTGATCACGCCCCCAGGACGCGGCTATCATAGAAGCGATGAAGCCAACCCTCGCGCCGGCTGGCGCAGAGCGCAGCTCTGCACTTTAGCGTGCTATATTAGCGCTGGTCATGCCCACCCACAAACAGCATTTTGCGCGCGGACGCTCCAACCCCTTACCAGCAGCGCCTATCGCCGCGCCAAGTTTTTTGAGAGTGATCGGCTCGCCTGATATCAGTCTTGTTTGGGGGGCCGCAGAGCTGTGCTCTGCGCCAGCCCGCGATTGCCAATTTGCCCTTGGATTCGAAAGCGCGAATCTGAGGAAGAACCGCGGACCTCAAAGACGGAGGTCTGCGCTACGCTTGCTCACGACACGGGCTCCGTCAACAATACTCTCAAATCAGTCTTCCAATCCCTGTCCTTGTATTCTCCCTCGTCCAGCACTTGTATGCGAAACGTCTGATCTGCAAAATCTTTGGCGAGCCTTTGCCACGGCACCTTGTGCCCAACCTTCCCAAAATATTCCGCTACGTTTCTTTTGTAGTTGGTGTCCTCGCTTCCCCTGAGTTGTTTGCCCTTGCTTTCGATGACAAGCACGGAAGCCACCGGCTTTTTGCCCCTGCCACGTTGAACAACGAAATCCGGATAGATCTTATTCCGCCGGTATCCTTGAATGGAGAAGCACTCGGGGCCGACCAGGTTTCGGTACCACCAGAGTACCTCAGGGTGGTTATCGAGGTATAGAGCCACAGACCTTTCGTATTGGTTCAGTTCATCGGGCACGCGGTCAAACAAAGAGCGCTGCAGGGGTTCGTTATCGTCGCGTGCTAACCATCGCGTTGCGCGAATATTGACCCTGGGAGGAATCTCAAACCGCGCTTCACGGCATTCGAGGAAAAAGCAAAGATTTTTCTTGTTGAAAAGTCCTTCAAATACCACGCGTGTCTGCTCATCTGTCTGGCGCTCGATCAGCCCAGTAATTTTTTCCCGAATCGGGAACTTCACCATCCCCAATTGCCCCACAATCTCGGGCATGCGTTTCGCCAACTCTTGTGTAGCCCTCTCAACGATTTGGCGCAATTGCTTGTAGCTGTAGTAGTCAAACGACAAGCTGGCGACCAACCAGCTTTTCACCTGGTCATCGGTTTCGAGCGATGCAGCTTGGCGTTGCTCAACCGGCTCGATGACGTCCTGATCGAGCGTGATTCGATAAAAGGAATCTTTGGCGCCGGCAAGTTCTTGGGACAGATTCCAATCTGCGTCAGCATAGTCAAACTTAGCCACGTCAATCTCGCTAATCAGGTGGCGAAAGTAGTCCAGGGCCTCATAGTCATCGTCTCGTTTCACGCAGAAGCGGGGGAGATAAACTTTTCCGTCGAACTCCCGATAATAGGCGCGAAATTCTTTGCGCATCGCGGACTCACGCTCAGGGGTGGGGTGGCCCTCAGTGTCGCTGCGGTCCACAACGCTCATCAGATCACCTTCATACCCCTCTTGCTCCAGCGCCTTCTTCACTTCTCCGGTAATCTCTGCCGCTCGACGCCGTAAGCAGAACACGTAACTTTCATTCAGTTCATCAAACCGTGTTTTCTCCGCGTAAGGTTGCCGCAGGACTCTTCCCACGAGCTGGGTCATGCTTTGCTGCCGTCCCGTATTGTTCAGCGACACCAGAATGTAAGCGAAGGGGCAATCCCATCCCTCCTGTAGAGCCGCTTTGGTAATGATCCATTCCACCGGGCAGTCCTCGGCAAGCAGGTCGATGCCCTCGATGTCATCCTTCTCTGAAGTCTTGATGGCAATTGCAGATTTAGGAACATCCAGCCTTTCGATCAGATGTTTCTTCACCTGCTCACTGTGGACCAACCCCGCATCGAGCTGGTCCTTGCCGGTGCGCTCTACTTGTACCAGCACGATCGGCCGAATGAGGCGTCCACCTCCCCCGTAGTATTTCGCCGCCAGCTTGGCGAGTTCAGATTGGCGGTCCCGCGCCTGTGTGAGGCAGTCTTGCCAAGACTTTTGGTTCGAATTCGCAACGTTGATAGGGAGCTTGATCATCTGCTCGCTAAGCAGTTCCCGACCGGAAACCCTTACTAAAATGTTTGCCTCTTTTTGCGGGGTGGCGGATAGCTCAACTACGATAGAAGCGTTAAAACCCTCGATGGTCTCGCGCGCCAATTTGCTAGTTGCCTTGTGCCCTTCGTCCAGGATCACCGCGGGCTCACAGAGCCGGACCAAGTTGCCGAGCGAGGTTTTGATCAGGTACTGATCCCTTTTCTCATCCTCGGCCAACATATCCAGGTTGGGGATGCGCGCTTTGAGTGCCTTGTTTTTTTCGGACTCATTCTCGGCGGGGAAGTGCTGCACGATGTTCCCCCCGCTGTCGCGAAAAAATTTAAGCTGTTCTCGCGTCTCGCGATTGGTGCTGGCGAGTTTCAAAACCAGGATATTCAAATTGCTTCGCAGTTGGCCCGGCGTCAGGCGGGCGATCTCATGCTTTTCCCAGACCTCAATGCGGCGAGATACGGCAAATTCCAGTGATTCGCGATGGAAATTCTTCCGGTCCCGAAGTGCCTTGATTGTGTCTTTGTAAATCTGATCGCTGGGGACCACCCACAGGACAAGGCCCGATCCGCTGCGCTCCTTCAAGATGGTTTCATAAATCGAGCCGAGAATTTGGGTGGCGAGCAGAGTCTTTCCGCCGCCCGTGGGCACTTTAATGCAGAAGGTCGGGAGATCCTTGCCCAGGCCGTTCTTGCGCGGCCTGTACTGGCCGGGCAGGTCGAATCGGGTCTTGGCAACGTCCCACGCGTCTTCGGAGGCGTGTTTGTTGGCCGAGGCCTGCTGCGTTGCCAATGCCTCAAGGAAGGCCTTAACTTCACGGACGACGCGTTTCTGGTAATCTTTGAGTTGCATGGTTATCGCGGCACTTTGTTGTAGCGGCGGGTTTATCCCGCCACTTTTCACGCGAACGTGGCGGCGTAAAGCCGCCTCTACATCATCCTGTTCTTATATCGGCGGGTTTACCCCGCCAATTATCTCCCAACCATGGCGGCACGAATTCCTCCGGCGGGGCGACTGCCTTCTTCCAATCGAACATCCACGACCCGCTGTAAGGCCAATCACGCGGATCCTTCACCAAACCTCTTCTTACCGGATTGTTGAAAATATACCAGGCTACGGCGTCCGGGTTGTCATCTGGTCGGAGGATATGATCGTAGAAACCTTTCTGGAAGGGATCATTGAGACCTAACCGGCGCAGAGGAACGGTGCTCGTTCCCTTCCAAGTCCGCATGAATTCGATCAAATCAGATTTCGATGCAAGGCCCACGGGTTCAATATGGACATGATCGGGCATGAAGCAATATGCATAAATATCGAACGCATGTTTCACGCACGCAGCGCGCAGTGTATCCAGAAGAACACTTACCACAGGCCCCTCGCCGACAACCGGCTGGCCATCCTCTGCGTTAAGCGTTATGAAATACCAGTTTTGCCCAATGTAGGCGTCTCGTGGCAGGCGATTCCGTTTGCGCCGAAACATGGGCATTTTTCCATTTCCCGTACGATGGCGGCGTAGGGGCGGGTTTATCCCGCCATTCTTCTCCCGTGCGTGGCGGCATAAAGCCGCCGTTACCGTGACGGCGGGTTTACCCCGCCATTTGTCTCCCAACGTGGCGGCGTAAAGCCGCCGCTACAACGCCATCGTCATTTCAGGTTGAACGGCACGAGCATCGGCCTCACCTTGCGTCCGCTTTCCGCCTCGAACTTGGCCAGATCGTCCCGGTGAACCCAAATCTTTTCGCAATAAACTACGAGCTGACGATTTTTCTCCGTCTTGTCGAGCGCCGCGAGCCACCGCAAATCCATTGGCCGGTCGTGATTTCCCTCCGGAGTGTAGAGGAGGTAGTAGCTGGTCCCCGCGTGCTCACCAATCTTGCCGGTCTTTTCATTCATTCCCTTGCGGTCAAACTCATGGCTGGTTTCTGTATAAAAGATGTATTTGGCCAGTTCCTCGTAGGGCGGAAGCTTTTCGCCCATATCTCGATACTCGCCGAAGAGAGGGGCACCCAGGCGAGCGTAGGTGAATGAGCCGCCGAGACCTTTAACATTGTTTTTCTCCCCTTTCTGGTCGGTGTAGGTATAACCGTTCAAGACGCGTCTTATCCGCTCTGCTGTGATCCTTTGGCAGATGTTGAGTTTTTCTTTCTCGTTTTCTTTCGTGTCGAAAGGCTGCTGGACGAGAATGAACTGGCGGTTCCCGCCATCTTTCTTGTTCAATTCCAAAACCGCGTGTGCCGTCGTTCCGCTGCCAGCGAACGAGTCGAGAATGATTGAATCGTTGTCTGCGGATATGTGCGCAATGCGGCATAGCAGTTCAACCGGCTTCGGCGTTGTGAAGATGTCCTCACCCGATTGTTTATCGAGGAGTTGCGAAAGGTCCTGCTTTGCGTTTCTCGTACTCCCAACATCTTGCCATGACCAGATAGTTTGAGGGACTACACCCTCTTTGACCTCCGACAGGAACCGTTTGATGCCCGGTCGGACATCGCCCTTCCCCCACCAAATTCGCTTGTCTCGGTCCAACTCATCAAATTTATCTCGACTCACCCTCCAATAGCTGCCAGCTGGCGGGCCGGAAATGATTTTGCCAGACGGTGTTTTGATTTCGTAGAGTCCCTGTGAGTAAGGGTTCCTTGCGGCAAGGTCGCTAAGAAGCCACGGGCCACGGGGGTCGTTGTCCGGGTTTTTGTAGCGGGCCTTCATTTCCTCGTTTCGTTCAATCAAATTTGGCGACCAGTTGGCGACGCTCTTGGCGTAAACGACGATGTAGTCGTGATCCTCGCTAAAGAGGATGGCTGTATTTTTGGGGCTGTCCATCTTGTGCCAGATGATAGTGGCCACAAAATTCTCCTCCCCAAACACCTCATCCATCACCATTCTGAGGTGCGCAACCTCGGTATCGTCAATAGAAATGAAAATGGCCCCGTCGTCGCGGAGTAATTCCTTCAAGAGTTGCAGGCGCGGATACATCATGCAGCACCATTTATCGTGGCGCGTGGCGTCCTCTCCCTCTTTGCCCACGGTTTGATCGATCCACTCCTTGAATTGCGGCTGATTGAGTTTGTCGTTGTATACCCAGCCTTCGTTTCCGGTGTTATAGGGCGGGTCGATATAAATGCACTTGATTTTTCCAGCGTGCGTCGGAAGCAGAGCTTTGAGTGCCAGGAGGTTGTCCCCTTCGATGATCAGGTTGCCCTCGAGACTTGGCTTGTCGCCCTTTTCCAGCACCGATAACTTTGTGTCAAACTCGAGGGTGTGGTGCGCAACGGTATGGTGGTAGTTCTCGATGGCGGTCTTACCCTTGAATTGCAATACTGGCATTTTCCTTCAACCTCCACCGCTCGCAGGGGCGGGTTTACCCCGCCATTTTTTGTTTGGACTCTGGCGGCTCTGGCGACTCTGGCGGCGTAAAGCCGCCTCTACATCTAACGGTCCGCTATCTTTGCGCCTACTCCCAACTTGTCTGATTCTACTCCAGTCGATGAGCTTTCATCCAATTCTTCGGCAGAAATCGAAGCCCGCATGAGCGCGGCGACTCAGGCTGTTTGGAAATCAGCCGTCGAAGTTAGGCGGGCCAATCCATCAACGCATGAGCCCGGAATCAAGCGTAGCGGGGACCTGTTTTGTAGGTCCGCAGCTTTTCGCGGGTGGGGCCGACATCCCGCCTTGCGGGACCGTCGAGAAGGCAGGACGGGCCATGAATAGGACGCCGTGACACAGGTGTTGCGCGTGTCCGTGGGGCGCCCCGATGCATCGGGGCGCCACCCGCGGACTCCTCGCTGTTAAGCAGACATTTGAACAGACGCTCGCCGCCAAAGGCATTCGGCATGAGTGGCAAGTCACGCCGGGCTACGGACACTGGTGGACGCTCTGGCGCGTCTGCTTGCGCGACCTCATGCCTCGGGTGTTTAATGATTGACGCCTTCCAGGCGGGACCGGGGATCCGCCTTGAGGCCTCATAATTCTGACCTATGCAACCCGCGGGTGGCGCCGACATCGCCTTTTATGTCGGCGACCGTTAAGAAGCCAGGACAGGCCATGGGCAGGACGCGGTGACACGGGTGTTGCGCGTGTCCGTGGGGCGCATACATCAAAGACAATGTATGCGGCACCCGCGGGTCGGCATAATCAGAAGAAGGGTTGGGAGCCTTCTCATGAGACTTCGCATGAATCCACTCTTGACGATGTTGACCGTGTTATCGCTGGGTGTGCCGGTGCCTGCTCAGCAACCGGGCGCGTCCGGAAGAGCCGAGCCGCTAGTGGTCAGCATCGATGCAAGCAAGCTGAGCGAGCCCATCTCCAGATATGACTATGGGATGTTTATGGAGCACCTGGGCAACCTCATCAATCATGGGCTCTGGAGTGAAATGCTCGACGACCGGAAGTTCTACTATCCGGTAACTTCGGCTGAGCCTAAGGGGGCCGCTCCCGTCCTCCCCTTCCTGCCCAGGCCTCGCAGATGGGTTCCCTTCGAGCCTGATGACTTCATCGCCATGGACCGGGATCACCCCTACGTTGGCGACCACACACCACGGATCGCCCTCGAAGGGCAAACGCCTCATGGCATCCAACAAGCCGGCCTCGCCTTGCTCAGGTCGAAGGAATACATCGGGAGGATCGTGCTGGCGGGCACGCCCGAGGCAAAGATCGAGATCAGCCTCATTTGGGGGCCCGGCGCCGGAGAGCATCAAACCATCGCTATCACAAATCTTCAAACCACCTACATGAAGTATCCGCTCGAGTTCACTTCCGGGGCAGATACTCGTGCAGGAAGGCTGGAGATCGTGGGCCGAGGCTCGGGGTCCTTTCACGTCGGTGCAGTTTCGCTTATGCCCGCGGATAACATCCATGGCTTCCGTCCGGATACCACTCGCCTCCTCCGCGAGCTCAATTCCGGCATGTATCGCTTGCCGGGAGGAAACTTCATTTCTGACCACGATTGGCGCGATGCGATCGGCGATCCCGACAAACGGCCGCCAACCTGGGACTATGCCTGGAATGCCGTGCAGCCGAACGACGTGGGGTTTGATGAGTTGATGACCCTCTGCCAACTGCTCAAAGTCGAACCGTACATTACAGTAAACGCCGGGCTCGGAGACGATCATTCCGCCGCGGAACTCGTCGAGTACTCGAATGGGTCCGTCGATACCCCCATGGGTGCTCTGCGCGCCCGCAATGGGCATGCGAAGCCCTATGGCGTGAAGTACTGGAACGTAGGCAATGAAATGTATGGCTTCTGGCAAATCGGCCATACGGCCCTGCGGTATTACGTGCTGAAGCACAATGCCTTCGCCAAAGCTATGCGCAAGGTTGACCCCTCCATCACGATCATTGCCTCAGGGGCCATGCCTGATGAAATGACCGTGACCAGCAACGCACGCATGGTCACCGGAAAAGTACAGGCGGAATACGGCACCGCGGCTGATTGGACAGGAGGTCTTCTGGCTCACTCCTGGGGGTACTTTGACGCCCTGAGCGAACACTGGTACTGCCAGGCTGGAAAGCGATTCGACATGACTCCCCACAAGGATATCTACGATCCTACCTACGATACCAACGATGCTTACGTGCCCGTGGAGGAATCGCTCGTCGACTGGATACGCCGCCCGTCAAACCGGGTGCGCCTGAAAGCGGAGGCCTGGGAGGAGTATAAGAAGCGGTTTCCGGCCATCACGGACCAGAAGATTTTTGTTGCCATCGACGAGTGGGCCTATATAACGCGACGCACCAATCTGAAGCTCGCTCTGAGCTATGGGATGGTCCTGCAGGAGATGTTCAGGCACACAGATTTCATCAAGATGGCTGCCTTTACGATGGGCATCTCCGCCCTCGACTACAGCGATACCGATGCCACCTACAATACTAATGGACTGACCTTCAAGCTCTACCGGGAGCACTTTGGCACCATCCCCGTCGAAGTCACAGGTAACTCACCCCAACCCGCGCCAAAGTGGCCCATCGGCGGCGACCAGCCCCACGTGAACGCTGGCAGCCCGACCTATCCGTTGGATGTTGCTGCCGCGTTCAGCGGCGATCACAAGTTCCTCACCGTAGCCGTTGTCAATCCCACGGAGTCCGTCCAGCAAATGGATCTTACAGTCCGGGGAGTTCAACTCGGCGGCAACTCGACCTTGTGGCAACTGACTGGCCCCACTGTGGACGCCGCTAATGTACTCGGACAGAAACCTCAGGTGGAAATTGTGAGTGTGCCGCTGCCTGGAGTACCGAAGACATTGTCAGTCGCTCCCATTAGCATCAGTATCTACCAGTTCCCGGTCTCGTAAGCGTAGCTCTCCGGCCTAGCAAAGACGCTACCCGATACTGAAGTTCTAACGAGTGGATGATGACGCCTCATTCAATCCTCCGAGTGTCACAGATGAGGACATCTGCTGGGTGGCCCGGCTTCTCAGCCTTCCGAAGAAGGACTCATTGAAGCAGCTCATACCATTTCTCCGTCAACTGTAGAGCTTTAATCCCGCCGAAACCAGTAAGTGATTTAGCTGCTTCCGGCTGGGTGTCTCAAACCTTGGCAGAGGCAATCCACCCCGGCGCGCAGGGAAGGGAAGACGCCAAAATAGCTTTCGCATTCCCGAAGGCGCCGGAATCCAACTCTTTCTGATCTGACGTGGAGGGGATTTCCATTTGCGCCACTTGTCTCGTTTTTTTGAAGTATTCTGCGGCAGCAACCTCATGTTCGCGTGTGTTTTCAATAGGTTAGAAGAATGCTGGAGATATGCGGAAAAGTGCATAGGTGTGGCATATTGACACATTCCGCGCTTCGCCCGCTTAATACTACGCTATATTCATAGCCTATCCTAAGAAAGCGCAATAGACAACTGCATACATTCTTCGCCCACCCAAAAGCGGCGGGCGCAGAATGACAGAATGGTTCTGTCATGGTGATCCCGCTTCGCGGGAGAAGCATCTCTGTAGTTTGTATGTGGCCAGGGGGCAGAGAGAACAACTGCGGAGATGCTTCGTCCCGACAAGTCGGGACTCAGCATGACAGTGAGCGGGCGCTCTCGCGAACGT
>Ga0187850_10004782_pt1 | contig 10564 bp, 4 predicted proteins | sample June2016WEW_4_15_FD_132436 | JGI IMG/M metagenome (GOLD analysis project Ga0187850, IMG submission 132436) | Peatland microbial communities from SPRUCE experiment site at the Marcell Experimental Forest, Minnesota, USA - June2016WEW_4_150 | ecosystem: Environmental > Terrestrial > Soil >... | reverse complement strand
TCGTCTCTGAACGTCAGCCTCGAATTGTCTTCTGGCAACCTCCGAGAGACTTATTCTTTCCAGTTCGCTCCTGTATTTTTCAGCTAGGGTTTCTTGTCTTCTGGATTCTCTGTGATATCTTACGGCTGCTGAAGACGTTGTGATTATCGTTGCTACGGCGGCGATGGAGACCATCACGAGGGCAAGGCGGGTATTGGCATATTCTGATTCCGTCTTGCTATAGGTCAGACTCAGTGAATTGAACTGTGTTAACAAATTGTAGTAAGTGCTATTTGCTTCTTGATACGTCTGGTTGAGTGTCTCGAAGTTGTTCGAGAGCTGCACGTAGTTGGCCAGAGTCTTCTGATATGTTTGGTTCAATGAATTATACAATTCTAGGAAGGACTGAGATTGGTTTATGTAGGTCTGGTTCATTTGGTAGAAAGTTGAGTTTAGTTTTCGGAAGTTTTCCAGTAAGATCTCATAGTCGTTGAGTAGTTCATAGTAAGGTTCTGACAGTATTTTGATTTCCTGTACGCTTTGATTGTAAACAAAATATAGAAGAGTGTTGGAAGAGTTTGAAGTTGGAAGCACGGTTGTGTTGGCTTTTTTGTCGTCAAGCAGGACCGCATAGGGTCTGCCGGACAGTTCTTGAGGTATATCAATTCTGCAAAACCCTGCATTGTTGTTGTTTGTGACGTTGAAAGTCAGCATTTTGATTGTTTCGTTAAACTGGAATTGTGAGATTGTGGAGTTGCTTATGACTGGGACGTGATATGTCTTCTGTTGGTAGGGTACGAGAAAGTCTGTGAATGCTCCCATGAGGGGGTAATTGTCTTGGTTGTCTTTGTCAATTACGTAGGGTGTGTCGCCGATGCCGTCTTGGTCTTCGTCTGTTCCTTTGTAGTTACTCCAGTAGTTGCCTTCTAGCCCGTTGTCTAGATGGTTGGTCGAATTAACGCTTGCTAGCGTTCTGGCGCCGTCACCAATGCTGTTGTGGAAAATTGTGTTGTTGTTGGAATAGAAAAGAAGAATTGCGCGCACCACGTTTTCCGAAATAGTATTGCCTGCTATTATGTTGCTGTCGGAATATTCTGAATCTATTCCAAACTGGCTGTTCGCGAGAAGGTTATTGTTTGTCAAGGCGTTGGTCGTGGAATTGTCTATGAGGATTCCGGTTAGGTCGTTTGAGAACGTGTTGTTGTTCACGAAGTTGTTGGTGGATTGGATTAGCCGAATTCCAGACTGTGTATTCGAGAAGGCGCTGTTATTGAAAAAGACGTTGTTGCTAGAAGCAAAGACGTAGAAACCGTCCGTGTCTTGAGAGACATTATTGTCTGCGAACGTGTTATTGTCGGATGCTAGAAGGGCCACTCCGAAAGTGCTTCTTGTGATGCTGTTGTCTGCCACGGTCACGTTGTTGGAATCGCTGATGCGTATTCCCGTGTCTTCGTTTGAGGAGACGGTGTTTTGGGTGATGCTGTTGCTGTTTGATGCGCTGAGAGAGATTCCGTAATAGTTGTTTGAGACGTCGTTGTCAGCTAGGGTGTTGCCGTTCGAATCCAAAAGGCGGATTCCGTTGTAGTTGCCTTCTATTACGTTTTGGCTAATGTCGTTGCCTGTGGAACCAAGTATTGAAACGCCGCTGGAGGTTGGTCCGCCGTTTCGTACTGTGAACCCTGTAACGTTGACGTTGTCGGCTTCTATCGTGATAGCGTCTCCTGTCTGGTTTGCGTCTATGACCGTGAGATTCTTGTCTTGACCCTGAAGGGTCACAGATTTGGTGATGCTAAGCTGTTCGTAGTATGTTCCGTTGTACACGAAGATTGTGTCTCCGTTTAATGCCTCTGTCAATCCGCTAGTGATGTTCTGGTAGGGGTTCTGTATGGTTCCGTACCATGGGCCCGGCCATTTTTCGTCAACGTAAATGATTCTGGGACTTGCCGCATGAACTTCGGAGTGTAGCATGAACGCGACGGTTAAGAGCAATAGAAGAGCTATTTTCAGAAGAGGCCTTCTCATCATTATTCCTTTCTGTTCTCTTCTATTGCACCTTAAAGCTTTTTGCATATCATTCCGTATCCATGTATGGTCTAATTTGATACAAGAATAGAACTAAGAATCGTTAGTTTTATATACATGTGTGGATACTCTGTTATATTGCACGCTTCGGCGTGACGGAAATAGGAGAAAAGGAGAAAATGAAAAATACTAAAATAGCAGCTACGATAATCGTTCTATCGCTTTTCCTAGCAACATTCGCAGTCTTACCGATAGTTTTCAAAGCCAATGCAGTTACAATGTATCACTTGGATGTGTACACAAACCCCTCAGCTATACCGGTGCCTCCTGGAACAAACGATTATACACCAGGAACATATGTGCAGCTAAACGCAACTGACCCCGTCATTATTGGCAATACGAAATACATATTTTCGTACTGGGATATTGACGGTGCAGGAAGCTACGGCAACCCGCTACAATGGGTGCTCATGGATGCATATCACAACGCGACTGCTCACTACAATACCCAATACAAGGTGACAATTGCGGATCCTGGACTGCCTGGGGTCACAGTAGGCATCTACGTTGACGGTGGCGGCTGGGTCACAGAAACCTCAGCATGGGTAGACTCAAGCCAAATCTGCTGGGTAGGTGTACACGGGTTGTGGTCAAGCCCAGCCGGCGTATACTTTGACCCGCCCACTGACGACAAATGGATATACTTGGTCAACTTTACCGTCAATGGCGTACAGTTTGGCAACCACGTGAGCGGTGCAGATCCTACTTGGATGTGCAGCGACATGATCACTGTGAACGGCTACAAGGCCGGAGACACAGTTTGGGCCATGATGTACCAACTACACGTATCTAACACCCTCAACCCGCCAGTGCCAACCCCAGGAGGGGCTGGCTGGTACTATGCCAATACAATTGTGCCATTGATTGCTCCGGAATACAACCCAGGAGGAGGACGACGCTACATACTCGACCGTTGGACGGTTGACGGAAACCCAGCGAGTGTCAACGGAACTGGTTGGCTAAATGTCCTAATGGATAAGAACCACACTGCAATCGCCCTTTACAAGAGGCAATCGTTCGTGTACCTGCTGGACAACCTTTTCAACGCCTCAGGCATAGAGGACACCGGCAACTGGTACGACGATGGGGTTGTCTACACGTTCGGTCCGCCACACGTACCACAAGACGTTTCGGTGGGTCTCAACGTACGTTATGATTTCAGGTATTGGGACAAGCCATCTTATGTATGGACAAGCAGCAGCTTCCCACTGAGCATAGCCTTTGACGCGTCATGGGACGGGGAACACCTCAGAGCAAGATACCAGACACAGTACTATTGCGTCATCCAATCTAGCCCAACAGTAGGAGGATACACGTATACGGACAGTCCTGTGACTGGTTGGTTTGATGCGTGGAGCCTTGTTACCCTGAAGGCGAGACCAGAGGTCGACGTTGGATCCCAGCAGCGCTACATCTTCCAAGACTGGACGAACCAGTTCGGCGCAGGTCCGGCTGGAGTGAACAACCTCACTGTGACAGCCGATCAACCATACGTTTGGACGGCTGTATACCAGCTGCAATGGCTGATTACTTGGAGCCACTCGCCTTCATCGATAACTGTCACAGGCTCGCCGGGACAGGATTGGCGCGCCAACGACACTGTCGTTTGGTACAACCTACCCCTGACCGACACAGGCACCCAGTTCCAGTTCTACTACTGGACCATCAACGGCGTAAACTATACTCAAGGAGCGAACAACGTTCATGTGACAGACCATCTTGCAGGTCCCATTAGTGGGACTGCCTACTACGCCAACATGACAAAGATTTTCATGTCGCCAAACATTCAGCCAGAACAATCGCCTGCCTACTGTACCTTGTTCAACGTCACTGCCTACGCAGCAAACTTTGATGCGAATCGCCTGGATACTTTCGGACACCCGATGGACATATACGGTTTCGACATCAAAGTCAAGTGGGACCCAACCCTCTTGGACCTGAAGAGTGTCACATCGAACCTTGTCGCCTTCTTTGCGCCCAACGCTTACTACGTCGCCGTGAACAACACTGACCACGTCAACGGAGTTTACGAGTTGGCTGCAGCCGTGAAGGGTAACTACACAGGGTTCTCCGGCACAAAGGCAATGTTCACGATGCTCTTCCACGTCATCTACGACGCCTGCTATCCAAACGCGCCCGGATGCTCAATATACTTCCTGTACGGCAGAATCGAAAACCACTTGGGCCAAGACATACAGCCTGAACTCGGCTGGCCTGGTTGCTGGTACCAATTGAACACCGTGCAACCCATGTTAGACGTACGGAATGCAGCGGACAAGTCACACCTGGTCAAAGTCGACATGAACGTTCCACAGCAATTCTTCGACGTTGAAGTGTACCTGTGGTACGGCGTCAAAGTCAGCGACTTCTATGTGATAATACACTTTGACTATACCCAAATCAACGCCCTCTCAGTTGCTATGGGAACCTACCTGCAACCTCCATACATAGTGAACGCCTGGTCCATCGACAACAACAACGGAAACGTGTACGTACAGCTTATACAAGATCCATCTGTATCTTACCAGAACGGGTCAGGAGTGCTGTTCACCATACACTTCGCGGTCACCAACCAGATCTACTACAAGATAGTTGGACCATTTACACTAAGCAGCGTCATCTCAGTGTCCTACGGCGAATTAAGTGCTCACTGTCCAGGCCTAGTGTATCAGACAACAAACAACCTATATCTCGGAACGACACCCTGCAACTACGTTTATAACCCATTGCCAGGAGACCTGAACTTCGACGGATATGTCAATGTCCTAGACCTGCAACTGATAGCGGACAACTGGGGCACAGGCAACTATAACCTCTTCGGCGACGGTAGATGCGATTTGAACGAATTAGTCTTCGTAGCACTACGCTTCGGAAACAAACTGCCTGGCCTTCCGTAAGAGCCTACCAAAGGCCAAAACAATCCTCCCTTTTTTTGTATCTTGAGCCTATTGACATAGTCGACCGGAGCAATCGCACATACCCCGTTTATGCTCCCAAAGAAAATATGCTCGAATGGATTAGGAGAGAATCTGTTGATGTTCCTCCGATAATCTCTATCGAACGATTCTGTTTGAGCGACGTGACGCTTTCCAACGGCATCTGATTCTACGAAAGTCGGCCTATGGACTGTGTTCTCCGAACGTTTTGCCATTCCTGCAAGGTCTTTGAAGGTGATTTCACGGTCGCGGTTCATGCAGCGGTATGGACTCTATATCTGCGGAGTGTAGACTCCTGAAAAGCTGCCGGAACAGTTTGCAGCAACGGATAAGTCTTGGCCATCAAGCCTTTCATCTGGAACAAAAATCGCAAGCGTTTGAACTTCTGCCATTCAAATCAATCCGCGCCGCGCGCTAGTGTCGCAAGTTCTATGTGTCCACCACTTTTAATGTTCCACGTGGGCCACTAGAGGATATTTTCACAAGCTTTATCTTGCAGATGCGGCGCTAAACACTGTTGAGGGCGCAAAGGCGGCATTGGAGAAGGGAAAGTGAACAGGTTTTCGAAACGAGCCTTCACTCTAACGGTAGCCTTGCTTATTGTATTTTCTATTCTTCTTTTTCAGCGCGTTGTTCCCGTGTACGCCTCCGAACCCAGCCTTACGGACATTTTTAGCAGTCTTGGTTTCACCAACGTCAGTCCGCTAACGGTTGAAACGTTTCCATCTGGAACGTACAACATCACTCTGTACGCAAAGTTCGGCGGCAACAACTATGATCACGTTGACGTAAACGAACTGAGTTACTACCAGATTAATGCGAGCAGCTTTAACGTGTTGTTCACACCTTCAGAGCCAACCATCTACGGGTACGTCACTCCAACACTGACGAAGACGTTTTCTGCCGAATACCAGTTCGGCCTTTCCCTACTCTCCTGGCTGGACACCAGATACTTCACTGAAACCGCCCTGAACCCTGACGTACTTCCCCATGCGAGCGTGTACATCAACCTGAACAACCCGAACATGCTACTGATTGGGTTTGATGAACGCTCGTACTGCACCAAAATGGGCGACGGGGATTTCAACGATATGGTCTTTTCCCTCCAACTGCAATACTATCTCAACGTGTCCTCTCAATACGACACCCCGGCAGGCCAGGGATGGTACTACAACGGCACAAACGCCTACGCGTCCTTGGCAAACGGCGTGGTCGACCATGGAAATGGAACTCGCAGAGTCTTCACCCACTGGAACAACGACGCGTCTGGAACAGACTACACACAAAGTAACCCCATCTTCATGAACCAAAACAAAACCGCAGTAGCAGTCTGGAACACTCAGTATTACTTGACCGTTAAAACGGACCCGACCGGCACAGCGACGATTACTGGAGAAGGCTGGTACGATGAAGGTACGAACGCAACTCTGACGGCCCCAGCAGTCGCCGGCTACGCCTTTGCTTACTGGGACGTTGACGGCACATCTCGAGGCAACGGAATCAACCCGATCACGGTCAGCGCGAACGGGCTGCACACAGCCACGGCTCACTACTCAAAAACCTACACCCTCAAGATTGAGTCCACCCTAGGCGGCTCAACCAACCCACTTCCAGGAACCTACACTCCCATCGTGAACTCCACAGTTCAGGTGACGGCCAGCGCGAACGCAGGCTACGCGCTTGACCATTGGGAACTCGACGGAGCAAACGCTGGATCCGCAAACCCCTATTCAATTCTGATGGACGGAAACCACACCCTAAGAGCGGTTTTCAAAGCTCTACCTTCCATTTCGGTGACAATAAACCCAGTGTCAGCCACGGTCTACCTGGGTCAACCCGTAACGTTCACATCAACAGTCAACGGAGGCACACCACCATACAGTTATCAGTGGTATCTCGACGGAAACCCTGTTTCGGGAGCAACCTCAGACAGCTGGAAGTTCACACCGTCCACAGCCGGGATCCATTACATCTACTTGAAAGTCACAGACTTCAACAACAACACAGCGCAATCAGAAACGGCCAAGGTTGAAACGTCAACTCCAGTAGGAGGATATTCCGTTTCACTCAGCAAGCACACAACGGTAGAACCTCTGGCCCTCAATGCCAGCCTAGTCGCAGGGCTGGCCATATTCCTCATTTCTTTCAAGCACAAAAAGAAGAAAAACTTGAATGGCGCCCGCTAACTCTACGTTGCTTGCGTCTGATTCTTAGCGCGCGCACCTTCTGTCAGGGCCGCTCTCATTCTACTCAAATGAAGCACGGGCCAACGCATCGTTTCGATCGGACAACACCTTTCCTGCAGGACAACAGTGCCGCGTCACGCTGAAACAATAACACCACTCTTTCCCCGTTTCATCCCTAAAGACCATCTCAGTGCCTTTCATTGATCGCACAGGCTTATCTGAATATGACATTATGGAAGATTAAAATACTCAGAATCTGAAGCAACACTCAGGTCCAAACACATGTCAGTATCTAAACCTGTTCAGGTTCTTGAATGTCTGACACTCATGCTCTTCCTAACAACGTCGCAAGGTGCAACAGTCCGTGCCAGCTTGACGCGCGTTTTTATAGATCCGCCGAGCCTGACTATTGACGCCGGAGATTCTTTCACAGTGAATGTCAGCATAAGTAACGTGTCGAGCCTGTACGGTTGCGAGTTTAAACTGTACTACAATTCAACCGCGATGAATGGGACGCAAGTCGCTGAAGGTTCTTTTCTCGAAAGCGGCGGCTCAGTTTTGTTCCGGGTGATGAACTTCACCGATCATTATGATACAGCTCAAGGTCTAGCATGGGTTATCTGTACCTTAGTGAGAAGCAACGTGTCTGTAAATGGCAGTGGAGTGCTGGCAACGATGACGTTCAAGTCCCTCTCTGCAGGCGAGCCCGCTCTCCTCCATTTAGCAGACGTCTCACTTCTCGATCCCAGCTATTCCCCAATTCCCTATGAAGACGTCGACGGGACAATCACTGTTATTCCCGAGTTCCCACCGCTCGTTCCAGCTCTAACTCTGATTGCTGCCTCAATACCCATCGTTCTCGTTCGAAAGCGAACAACACGCAAAGTCTAGGTCTAGGTTGCCCGCAACTCTAGAAAATCGAGACGCCCACGCACGCCCTTCAAATAGCGCGACGGAAATAGGAAAAAGCGGAGCATGCGCGGGCACTGGATGTATGAGTGAGATTGTATTTATGAGTTATTCTGATTTCTGAGTGTCTCGCATTGTCGGCCAAAACCTTGAGAACTGCGATCAATCGGAGCGCCATATTCGACCTTGAAAAGCTTTCTTGTCCCCTTTTCTGCGTGGCCTGTGATGCTCATTTGTCATTGTCGTTGATTTCACAGTCATTATGCCCTTTTGTTGCATAATTTCGGCATAAAAAATAGAACATTCTTCCATACGAAATGAATATAGCGTAGAATGTGCAAGTAATACCAAGAGAGGAAGGGGAGATAGCAGAATGGTTAAGACAAGACCTGTAGCTGATATGATTTTGTTTGTGTTGATTATGATGCCGGTCCTCAGTGTTTTCAGCTTCCCGTCCCGGGCTAATACTCAAGCAGACCCCACAATTTCGCTTGACCCACAGTTTACTCAAACACTGGTAAACTCAACTTTCGTTTTAGACTTGGACATAACGGGTGCACATGACGTTTGCAGCTGGCAAGCCTACATATACTACAGGAACGACGTTCTTGAGGGAGTATCCTATTTTGAGGGACAATTCCTCCAGTCACACGGTTCCACACTTTTCGACGGCGAATTCCACAACGACTACAATCAAACTCACGGTCAACTCTGGATGTACGGCCTGAGAACGTGGACAGGAAGCGGCGTGGACGGCGACGGAACACTAGCAGTCATAACGTTCAGAGGCAAGAATGGAGGAACTTCACCCGTGAACCTAGCAGACACCGTTCTAGGAAACGCAAGTGCACAACCCATTGACCATACAACCAGAGACGCCGAAGTTCAAGTTGGCGGCGATGACATCGCCTTGCTCCTTGTGTCTCCAAACAAGAACATTGTCGGACAGGGCTTCGAGATGAAGATTAACGTCACAGTTGCAAATCAAGGTTACAATCCCGAAACATTCAACGTCACTGTTTACGCAAACACGTCCTCGATAAATTTGCAGACAATCACCCTCTCGAACGGAAGTTCGACCGTTGTGACTTCTAGTTGGAATACTACCGGCTGGTCTAAGGGCAACTACACCATGAGCGCCTATGCCTGGCCCCCTCCAGGCGACACCAACACGGCAAACAACAACTGCACTTGCACGATCCCAGTTCACGTGGGTGTTCCAGGCGACGTGTCCGGCACGACTCCAGGAGTGTACGACGGAATCACGAACATGAAGGACGTCGCCTACCTGGTCAGCCTGTTCAACACTAAGCCGAGTTCGCCGAACTGGCAGCCCAACGCAGACGTCAACGACGACGGCGTCTGCAACATGAAGGACATAGCAATAGCTGTAGTCTACTTCAACCAGCACGAGTAGTTTCAAACTGGAACTCTGATTGTGAATTGAATCAAGACGGCATAGTGAACACGAAGGACATAGCCATCATGGTGCTCAACTTCAACAAACACTGCTAAACAATCCCTCTTTTTTTCTCTTAACTCAACGATTCAGCGCGTGCGCTAGATTAAGAACACTATCAACATTAAGGATACCTGCGATCTGATTGTAAACAACTTCGTTTATTGTGGCTGTCGTGCGCGCTCGGCACCTTCTTCATTTGCTGCTTATAAGTGGTTTCCGTAGTTCTGTACTATTAGGACTCCGTCTTGTTTATCCACAACTCCGTCTCCGTTGACGTCTGCCTGCGGGTTCCAGTTGGGGTCCCCAGGATGGCTTCCCAAGGCAGCGTTCCAAGCGTTCAAGTCGTTAATGTCAACGTTGCCGTCTCCGTTCACGTCCCCTACCAGCTTCAGCTTGACCTGACCATCCACATAGACGTTGTTCGTCGCGTTCGTCTCGTAAGGCAGGACTTCAGCTTCAGCCTTGATGCCGTATGGACTCATGCTTGGTTGGAAGTCTGACGTGTTCCAATCGTACACCACGTCTCTCGTTTCGCTAGGCAGCAGGTTCTGAATCTGCAAAGCTGAGATGTTAATTCCGCCTGCGGAGATTGTTACGGTGAAGTTTTCAGGCACGTCGCCGTAGTCATGCAGTGTGACCACTATCCTCACGGTTCTGCCCACGAAAGTCTCGTTCGTGTACGAGACATACGTGGCTCCTGTGACCACATACGTGACTCCCGTGACCGCTACGTCGTGCTTGATGATTGCTATGTAGCCGTCTTGGGTTTGGGTTGGAATAATCTGGCTGTTGCCGTCTTTGACGGTGATGTCATGGAAGTGCAGTGTCGTGATTCCATAGTCCACCACTGCAAGGTTAAGGATTAAGAGTGTTGCATTGCCGTTGACCGTGACGGGACTCTTGTACGTGAGCCTCATGTACAAATAGCCTAAATAATCCTCAATTTCGCAGTAGACTGACGGAATTCGGCCTTGGATCGGCTGCTTCGCCACTTCCACGATGTAGAAGAT
>Ga0187850_10004780_pt1 | contig 10565 bp, 12 predicted proteins | sample June2016WEW_4_15_FD_132436 | JGI IMG/M metagenome (GOLD analysis project Ga0187850, IMG submission 132436) | Peatland microbial communities from SPRUCE experiment site at the Marcell Experimental Forest, Minnesota, USA - June2016WEW_4_150 | ecosystem: Environmental > Terrestrial > Soil >... | reverse complement strand
GGCCTGGTGGCCCGCATGGAAGAGATTCGCGCCGGAGCGGTCTCCGCTTTCCACGAGCGCCTTCGCGAGAGGCTGGCCGGCCTGCTCCAAGGCGCCGGCCTGGACCCGCAACGCCTGGCGCAGGAAGCCGCCCTGCTGGCCGACCGCAGCGACATCGCCGAAGAACTGGTCCGTCTGCGGACGCACGCCGCCCAGCTCGACGCCCTGCTCTCCAGCGACGGCGAGGCCGGCAAGCGTCTCGATTTTCTCCTTCAGGAGATGAACCGCGAAGCGAACACGGTTCTTTCCAAGACCGGCGGCCTGGGCGACCTCGGCCTGACTATAACCGACCTGGCGTTAACCGCGAAGTCCGAAATCGACAGAATTCGCGAGCAGTCGCAGAATTTGGAATGACCACTGTCTTCATCATCTCCGCCCCCTCCGGCTCGGGAAAATCGACGCTGGTTTCGCGCCTGCTCGCCAGCGTTCCCGGCCTGATGTTTTCCGTCTCCTACACCACCCGCAAGCCGCGGGGCGCCGAGGTTGACGGTCACAGCTACCGCTTCGTCTCCCGCGAGGATTTCGAGGCCATGATCGCCCGTAACGAGTTCCTCGAATGGGCCGAGGTGTTCGGCAACTATTACGGCACCCACCGCGGCATCCTCGAGGAGGCCCAGGCCCAGGGCAAGGACCTGGTGCTCGACATCGACGTGCAAGGTGCGCGACAATTAAGAAGTCAGATTCCCGAGGCCGTTTCGGTCTTCATCCTGGCTCCTTCGCGGCAGATTCTGGAACAGAGGCTTCGTGCGCGCGGCGAGGACCGGGAAGACGTGATCGAAAGACGGCTGCGGATCGCGGCCGAAGAGATTCGGGACTACAAGCAGTACGATTATGTTTTGATTAACCGGGACCTGGCCGAGTCCGACGCCATTCTAAGCGCGATCGTTCGCGCCGAGCGGGTGCGGCGAGCCAGGATCGAAGAACAGATCCGGCCTATTCTGGACACATTTCAAGCTTGAAGAGGTATTGACATCATGGGTGACAAGACGCCACGGAACAACACGCACTGCACCATCCCCGACGACGCGGAGCAGAGCACCTATCGGTTCATCATCGTAGCAGCCAAGCGGGCCCGGCAGTTACAGGGCGGCGCGCGTCCCGTGTTGCCCACGTCTTCCAAGAAGCCCACCGTGATCGCCATGGAGGAGGTGCGGCGCGGCCTGGTGAAGTACAGCCTCTCCGGCCAGGCGCCGGAGGGACCGCAGCCCGAAGTGGTTCTGTAAGTTCCATGAAGATCATCCTGGGCGTCGGAGGCGGAATCGCGGCCTACAAGTCCGCCGAGCTCGCGCGGCTGCTGATGCAGGAAGGCCACGAGGTCCAGGCGGTGATGACCCGCGCCGCGCAGGAATTCGTCACTCCCCTGACCTTCGCCGCCCTCACCGGGCGCAAGACGCTCACCGATCTGTTCGCCATCGAGAGCGCTATCGAGCACGTTTCCGTGGCGCAGGAAAACGAGCTGCTGGCCATTGCTCCGGCTACCGCGGACCTGATCGCCAAGCTGGCCCATGGCCTCGCGGACGACTTCCTCACCACCCTCTACCTGGCCTTCACCGGCCCGGTGGTGGTGGCTCCGTCGATGAACTCGAACATGTGGCGGCACCCCGCCACCCAGGCCAACCTCGAAACGCTACGCCAGCGCGGCCACCGCATCGTCGAACCGGACAGCGGCTACCTGGCGTGCGGGATGACCGGTCCCGGGCGGCTTGCGGATCCCGGAGCCATCGTGGAAGCCATCCAGCGCGAATCGCGGAGGCGTCAGGACCTGGAAGGCGAAACCGTGCTGATCACCGCCGGTCCCACCCAGGAGCCGCTCGACCCGGTGCGCTACATCTCCAACCGCTCGAGCGGCAAGATGGGCTATGCGCTGGCCGAAGCCGCCGCCGCCCGCGGCGCGCGCGTGATCCTGATCTCCGGCCCCGTGCACCTGACGCCCCCGCGCGGTGTCGAGGTTATTCCCGTGCGGACCGCCGCCGAGATGCGCCAGAAGGTGTTCGAAAACCTCGCGCCCGCCAGCATCGTCGTCAAGGCTGCCGCGGTGGCCGATTTCCATCTGAGCAAAGTTCCGGATCAGAAGGTCAAGAAAACCGCGGCCCGCATTTCCCTGGAACTCGACCCTACCCCCGATATCCTGGCCGAGCTCGGCCGCAAGAAGGGGGACCGCCTGCTGATCGGCTTCGCCGCGGAAACACAGAACCTGCCCCAGGAAGCCCGCCGCAAGCTGGAATCCAAGAACTGCGATATGGTGGTGGGCAACCTGGTGGGCGGCAGTGAGACGGGCTTCGAATCCGACGAAAACGAAGTTGTGCTGGCGCTCTCGACCGGCGAGCTCATGGCGCTGCCCCGCGCCCCCAAGCGCGAGATCGCCGACCGCATTTTCGACGAAGTGCTGAAACTGCGCCTGGCCCTCGATGCCGCCCATGGACGCTGATCTCCTCCGCGGCTACCTCGAGTTCTACCAGGACCTCGGGATCACGATGCTATATCGCCGCGCGGTGCCTGCTCCTGATGCCCATCCTGAGGCGGTGGTGCAGGAAGAACGCCCTGCCGACCTTTTCCCCGTCGTGGCCCCCTCCGGCGAGACTCTCCCCGACATCATCGCCGACATGGGCGATTGCCGCCGCTGCCGCCTCCACGAGGGCCGCAGCAAGATTGTCTTCGGTGTGGGCCATCCCACTGCGCCGCTGGTCTTCGTCGGCGAAGGTCCCGGCGCCGATGAAGATGCCCAGGGCATCCCCTTCGTCGGCCGCGCCGGCCAGTTGCTCACGCAGATGATCGAGAACACGGCCAAACGCGAGGGTATCGCGCTGAAACGCGAGGACGTTTACATCTGCAACGTGGTGAAATGCCGCCCGCCCGGCAACCGCACCCCCGAGCCGGACGAAATGGACATCTGCGGGCAGTTTCTAGTCCGCCAGCTCCTGGCGATCCGCCCCAAAGCCATCTGCGCTTTAGGCGGCACCGCCGCCCGCGCTCTTACCGGTCACAAGGAAGGCGTCACCAAGATGAGGGGCAGGTGGTTTCAGTGGCGCGATGTCCCGGTGATGGTGACGTACCACCCATCCTACCTGCTGCGGCCTTACAACCAGGACGCCAAGCGCGAAGCCTGGGAGGATCTCAAGAAAGTCCTGCACTTCGTGTACGACTGACGATGCGTTGGTGGGGCATGCTTTAGCTTGCCCTCAAATCATCGAAAGACTGAGAGGCTCTGGACACTCGGTGGGCTATCTATCACCAGCGATTTTGCGTGCCCTATGGCCGAGTATCGAAGAAGGTTGCCGCATTTTCATCCGGATGGTGCGCATCTGTTTGTGACGTGGCGGCTGCGCCTGAGGATTGGCCATGGTCAAGCGCCGCATGGGCAGGCTAAAGCATGCCCCACCGTCCCGCCCTCGACGAATCCCCCCGCGAGCTGAGCGCCAGCCATCCCACGTAGCCCGCCAGCGGGATCGCGGTCGCGATCCAAAATGCCGCGGAATACCGGTGCAAGTCGAAGAGGTGTCCGAAGAGCGGCATGGTCACCGCCACCATGGCGCTCCACGACCCCGCCCCCGCTCCGGCGATCAGGCCCGCATGGCCCGCCGAGTAAACGTCGGTCGCGTACGCCACCGATAGAACGATGAATCCCGACGCCGCGAACATGGCGAGAAACATCCCGAGCATCACGCTTGCCACGTTGGGCAGCCAGGGCACCGCCCCCAACGCCAGGCTCAGCGCCGCGCACCAGGCGAGCATCCGGCCGAGCGCCGCCACGCGTGGCTGCCCGCGGCGGGCGGCGCGGTCGGAAAGCCATCCCCACAAGAAGTAACCCGCCTCCCAACCGAGCGGCGGAATCCACAGCACCTTGCCGATAAATTCCTGCGAGCGCCCCAACGGATGCGCCAGGTACAGCGACGCGCTGTACAGCACGAACCCCAGCGGCAGCGCTCCCATGGCGTACAAGCACATGAACGCCCACAGCGGCGCGTCGTTCAGACGTGGCCCCGGGGTTGCGGCTGGCGTCGCCACCGAAACCTTCCGGACATCCGGCCTCCGCGAAACCATGGCCCATACCGCCAGCCACGCCAGGCCGATCAGCCCCGTGAACCAGAAGGCCCCACGCCATCCCCACCATAGAAAGACGGGGGTCACCACCAGCGGCGTGATCACCGCGCCCAGCGACCCTCCGCTATACGCCACCGCCAGCCCGCGGCCGCGTTGGTCCGGCGGCAGCGTCTGCACCACCGTGCGCAACCCGCCCGGAAACGTGGCGCCTTCGCCGAACCCCAGCGCCGCGCGCGCCGCGCCGAACGACCAAAACCCTGAAGCGAACGCGTGCGCGATCGATGCGCCCGTCCAGCAGGCCACCGCCGCACTCATCCCCCGGCGCAGTCCCGCACGGTCGAGAATCCGCCCCCACAGCGGGTTGGCCAGCATGTATGCAATCGAAAATGCCGCAATGATGAAGCCGTACTGCTCGCCATCGAGCCCCGTCTCCCGCAGGATGACCGGCGCCAGCAGCGCCAGCGTATTCCGGTCGATATAGCTGATCAGCGAGACCAGCAGCATCGAGGCCGCCGGCACCCAGCGGCGCCATCTGTCCCCGCTCGCAGACATAAGCTCAGATCATACCCCATACGTGATAAACTACGCTTTCGCCCACATAGAATGCTGCTTGCAAGAGAATTTGTCGCGTACCTGTCCCGACAACTCGTCAAGAGGCTGGTGCCCGGCGTCATCGAGACCACCACTCCCGACCTCGTAGCCCAGAAGATCGCCGAAGTCATCACCCAGGAACTGGCCATCGAAGACCGTCTGAACGACGAGGTGCGCGACCTGCTCAGCCAGTACAGCGACTACATGCGCCGTGAGAGCGTCAGCTACCAGGAGATGTTTCGCCGCATCAAGAACACGCTCATCTCCCAGCGCAAGGTCATCCGCGCCTCCGGCCGCGACACCGGCGACGCCATGAAGCTCTCGCGCGACAAGGTCACCGACATGTCCCACCGGATCGTCGACATGCTGCGCAAGAGCCGGGAGCTGCGCCTCAGGGACAAGGACCCCAACAACGTGCGCCTGGAAATCCTCCGCCACATGACGGAGCTGCTGATGGCCGAAGATAAGGTGGACCGCGCCGCGCGCCAGAAGATCCGCTCGCAGAAACGCGAAATCCCCGAAGGCAGCGAGGAGTGGGACCTGCTGCACAGGCGCTACTACTCCGAGGAGCTCAAGAAGCTGGGTATCGACCTGGCCAGATGATGTACTCGCGCCCGGGGCGGCGGCGCTTACCTCTTATACCCGATCATCCTGAGAAACGCCCGCCGCTTCTCCGCGTCTTCGGCCGTCTCCACACCTTTTGGCGGGAAGCCGTCGATCACCCCCAGCACGCCGCGCCCCAGCTCGCTTTCCGCCACCACCACGTGCGCCGGGTTGGCGGTGGCGCAGTAGATCGAGCAGACTTCGGGGACGTCCTTAATTCGTCCCAGCACGTTAATCGGGTAGCCGTCGCGCATCGCCACCACGAATATGTGGCCGGCCGCCACCGCCGAAGCGTTCCGCGCGGCCAGCGCCTTGAGCGCATCGTCGTTCCCGTCCACGCGCGTCAGGCACGGCCCGGAAGCCTCGTTGAACGCCACCCCGAATTTGATCTGCGGGACAGTATTCACGATCGCTTCGTAAACGTCCTCGACAGTCTTGATGAAGTGCGTCTGGCCAAGAATCAGGTTCCCGCCCTCGGGAATCTCGAGCGCCACAATCTTCAGTTCCATAAGAGCCATCCTACTCCCTTGTGGCGCCGGGCCCAGGGGGCACCCCCTTTGCCGCCGGTGGGGTTGTGCGAGATGAGAAGAACACCGGCGACAAGATCGCCGGCGCTACCGCGCGGGCGGTCATAATAGAAGTAGTGCCGCCTTTGACATTTACCCAAGCCCGCGAGACCGTCCTCACGACCGTACGCGCCGCGCGCCAGGTACCCGTTATCGAACAGATCGGCCTGGAAGCCGCCGCCGGACGCGTGCTTGCCGAAGACGTGGCCGCCGACCGCGATACCCCCGCCGTGGCCCGCTCGGTTCGCGACGGTTATGCCGTGCGCGCCAGTGACGTGCCCGGCGAGCTCGAAGTCGTCGGCGAAGTGCGCGCCGGCGAGCGTTTCGCGGGCGTGGTTGGTCCCGGCCAGGCGGTCGAGATCATGACCGGCGCACCGGTTCCCGCGGGCGCCGACGCCGTGGTGATGATCGAGCACACCGACCGCGAGAACGGCCGCGTCCGCATCGGCGTCTCCGCCGAGCCGCGCCAGTTCATCAATCCCCAAGGCTCGGAAGCGGCGGCCCACGAAATCGTCCTGCGCGCCGGCAAGCGCCTGGACTATAGCGACGCCGCCATGCTCGCCGCCTTCGGCCGCGCTAACGTCAAGGTTTACCGGCGACCGGTGGTCGCCATCGTCGCCACGGGCGACGAAATCGTCGAAGTGCACCAGGTCCCCGAGGAATTCCAGATTCGCAACTCCAACGCCTGCTCGCTGGCCGCGCAGGTGACGCGCGCCGGCGGCGTTCCGCAAGTTCTGCCGGTGGCGCGCGACAACCCCGCGCACACCCGCGAAATTGTCGAGCAAGGTCTCGCCGCCGATCTCCTGCTCCTCTCCGGCGGCGTCTCCGCGGGCAAGTACGATATCGTCGAGCCAGTGCTCGCCGCCCTCGGCGCGGAGTTCTACTTCGACCGCGTGCTCATCCGGCCCGGCCAGCCGCTGGTCTTCGGCCGCGTCAGAGAGAGATTCTTCTTCGGCCTGCCGGGGAACCCCTCGTCCACTATGGTGACGTTTGAGATTTTTGCCCGCGCCGCCCTCGAGCTGCTCTCCGGCCAGGAGGAGATTTCGCTCCACATGCCCTTGGCGCGTCTCACCCGCGAGTTTCGTCACAGTACCGGCATCACGCGCTTCCTTCCCGCGCATTTGAGCGCCGATGGCGCCCAGGTCACGCCGGTCGATTGGCGCGGTTCCGGCGATATCCCCGCGCTCACGCGCGCCAACGCCTTCCTGGTGGCCGATCCCGACCGCGCCGAATACCCGCGCGGCGAGCTGATCCGGGTGCTCCTCAAATGAAGAAACCTTCGCACTACGATTCCGCTGGAAGCCCCCGCATGGTGGACGTTTCGGCCAAAACGGAGACGCGGCGCACCGCGCGCGCCCACGCCTTTGTGCGCATCGCGCCGGCCACGCTCCAGGAACTGCCCCACAATCCCAAGGGGAATCCGCTGGAGATCGCGCGCATCGCCGGCATCGCCGCCGCCAAGCGCGCTTCCGAGCTGATTCCGCTCTGTCATCCGCTGATGCTCACCCACGCGGATGTCCACGCTACCGTGGAAAAGAAAGGCGTGCGCATCGTTGCCACCGCTGCCACCACCGCCCAGACCGGCGTCGAAATGGAAGCGCTCACCGCGGCTTCGGTGGCCGCGCTCACGGTTTACGACATGCTCAAGGCGCTCGACAGATCCATTGAAATCCAGGACCTCTACCTGCTGGAAAAGACCGGCGGAAAAAGCGGGGACTTCCGCCGCAAGAGGAGCCATGACTAGCGCCGCGGTCCTGACCATCAGCGACTCCGTAAGCGCCGGGGCGCGCGCCGACCGTTCCGGCCCCGCCGTGCGTGAACGGTTGGAACAACTGGGCTGGATCGTCTCAGTCATGGAGGCGATCCCCGACGAAGTTCCCGAGATCAGCGCCCGCCTGGCCACCCTGGCCGACGGCGGGCAGGTCTCCGCGATCTTCACCACCGGCGGCACCGGCGTGGCCCCGCGCGATGTCACGCCCGAAGCCACGCGAGCCGTGCTGGACCGCGAGATCCCCGGCCTGGGAGAGCTTATGCGCGCCCGCGGCCGCCAGGCCACGCCCCTCGCCGCACTGTCCCGGTCGGTGGCCGGCACCCGCGGGCGGGTCCTGATTGTCAACCTTCCCGGATCGCCCAAAGGCGCGGTCGAGTCTCTGGATGCTATTGTGGAATTGGTGCCCCACGTGCTGGAGCTACTCAGAGGGCGGACCGAGCACGCGGTTGGTAGTCAGGATTAGCATGCATCGACTTTTTTTGTGGGTGTTTCTGTGTGGATCGCTTGCCGTGCGACAGGGCGCCGCGGAGCAAGGCGGCGCGCAGTCACAGGACCAGGCGCCGCCTACCAGGATCGTGACCACCGTCGAGAACGTGGTGGCGCCCGTCCTGGTCTTTGATCGCGACGGGACGTATGTTAATAACATCCGGCCCGACCAGTTTCACCTGTACGACAACGGCAAAGAGCAAAACATCAACGTGGACGTAGTTTATCAGCCCATCTCGCTGGTCATCGCCATTCAGGCGAATTCCCACGTGGAGGGGCTGCTGCCGCACGTCCAGAAGATCGGCAACCTGGTCAGCCCGCTGTTGATGGGCGACCAGGGCGAAGCGGCCATCCTGGCCTACGATGCGCGCATCCGCGTCTTGCAGGACTTCACCTCCGACCCCGACAAAATCGCTCAGCAGGTCAAGAAAATCTACCCCGGCAGCACTTCCAACCGGTTGATCGACGCCGTGGTGGAGGGCACCCGCATGTTGGGCACGCGCCCCAAGAACCGCCGCCGCATCCTGGTGCTGATCGGCGAAACGCGCGACCTGGGCAGCGAGAGCCGCTCGCGCGAAGCCCTGCTCGGCTTGCAGTTTGCCAACGTGTTGTTTTACGGCGTGGACATGTCGCGCTTCATGACCACTCTGACGGCTCCGCCCCCGGTCCCGCGCCCGGACAACCAACTACCGGCCATGCATCCACTGCCATCCGGCGTGCCGGCCACTCCCACCACGGTGGCGCAGACTTACGGTCTCAACGGCGGCCGCGCCGAGTTCATCCCCATGATGGTGGAAGTCTTCAAGGACGTCAAAGCGATCTTCAAGGACAACCCGGTGGAAGTTTTCACCAAGGGAACCGGCGGCAGCGAATTCGGCTTCCACGGCCAGCGCAGCCTGGAAGAGGCCATACAGAAGGCCGGCGAAGAGTTGCACAGCCAATACACCCTTAGCTACAGTCCCAACAACAAGGATGAAGGCGGCTGGCACCAAATCACCGTCGAAATTGGCAGCCACCCCGAAATCAAGAGGATCCAGACCCGCCCCGGCTACTGGCTCGCCCCGAAATAGCCGCGGGCGACTAGGCCAAAGTGGGGCGGACGCCCTCGTCCGCACGCGACCCCCTGGTCGCGCTCTTGCGCTCACTGCAAACTCTTACGCAAGGCAAGACAGCCGACGCGAGGTCCTCGAAAGCCGCGGCGTCAAATTCCAAGTTTCTCGACGGCTTGGTCAAGCGAGAGACCTTGATGACGCTGCTTCGCCTGCAGGAGGCGGCGCTTCATCGCTTCCGATTTCAGGAGATACGCGGTTTCCCGTTCCGATTCGATTTCGCGCCACAAAGAGATCGGCACAATCACCGCAGTCGGCTCGCCACCCTCGTTCGATATGTACTGGATATCAGCCCCGGTCATCAACTACAGTGTACTCCCCTTGAGGACCCGAAGGCTGGCGGAGCGGTCAGAAGGATTCAGACCCGCCCCGGCTACTGGCTGGCGCCGAAGTAGCGGCGGGCGCGGAAGGGCATCGCCGCGCTATCGCCCTAGTAGAGATCAATGAGTCGCTTGGCGTCAAGCGCGACTTTCAGTTTCACTTGTCCCGGTCAATCCGGCGCTGCGCGGCCAGGATCTCGTCGAAAGCAGGATCTGGGGTCCACCCGCCCGCGACGTCGTAGAAGTCCGCTCTGCGTCGGCCGCCGATGGCAGCTCTGGTCAGTTCGTCCAGAACCATCTGATTGAGGCTCTGCTTCCGCCGTGTGGCTCTCTCGCGGAGGACGCGGTCCACCTCCCGCGGAACGCCACGAATCGTGTATCGGATTGACTCCGCCTGCTGCTTCATGCCTCGCCCTGGTACTCAGTCGTCCCCCGAAATTCGCACCAGGCTCTCCGCCGCCGTTCCGTTGGCCACCTCGGCGGCCTCTTCCGCGGTGAAGCTCTCCACCTTCGCCGAGATGTTCATGGAGCAGAACTTGGGCCCGCACATGGAGCAGAAGTGCGCGTCCTTGAAACCCTCGTCGGGCAGCGTTTCGTCGTGCATGGCGCGCGCCGTCTCGGGGTCGAGCGAGAGATCGAACTGGCGGTTCCAGTCGAAGCGGTAGCGCGCCCGGGAAAGCTCGTCGTCGCGGTCGCGCGCTCCCGGGCGGCGCCGCGCGATGTCGGCCGCGTGCGCCGCAATCTTGTACGCGATGATCCCCGCCTTCACGTCGTCGCGGTTGGGCAGGCCGAGGTGCTCCTTGGGCGTGACGTAGCACAGCATGGACGCGCCGTGCCAGCCGATCATGGCCGCCCCGATCGCCGAAGTGATGTGGTCGTAACCCGGCGCGATGTCCGTGACCAGCGGCCCCAGCGTGTAGAACGGCGCCTCGTAGCACATCTCCTCTTCCTTGCGGACCTGCATCTCGATCTGGTCCATGGGAATGTGGCCCGGCCCCTCGATCATCACCTGCACGTCGTATTCCCAGGCCTTCCTGGT
>Ga0187850_10004779_pt1 | contig 10567 bp, 9 predicted proteins | sample June2016WEW_4_15_FD_132436 | JGI IMG/M metagenome (GOLD analysis project Ga0187850, IMG submission 132436) | Peatland microbial communities from SPRUCE experiment site at the Marcell Experimental Forest, Minnesota, USA - June2016WEW_4_150 | ecosystem: Environmental > Terrestrial > Soil >... | reverse complement strand
GACCTCTCAGGATAATGATAAAGGCGCAATTGACCCTAATGTGATCGTGGTTTCCATTGGTGAATCTGCAAAAATTGCCATCAACAATGAAGAGACAACCATTGGGCAACTGGGATCGAAACTTCAGGACATCTATAGCAAGCGCGCGAACAAGAACATGTTCGTCAGCGCTAGCCCCAAGCTGGCTTATAGCGACGTCGTCAGAGTAATCGATATTGCCAAAGGGGCCGGCGTAGGTGATATCGGTCTCCTAACGGAAGAAGTCCATTAGGATTTCCGAACTCGCAATCAGTTTAACTCATAGTATGGAGGCCACAATGAGGCTGAACAGCAAGTGGCTAGCCGTCTTACTTATCCTGGCAGTGATCCCCATGTCCGGCTGCAATTTCCTGTCAAAATTGCGGGCTCGGGACAACATGAATAAGGGAGTGAAGCAGTTTACTGACCAGAAGTACGATGCGGCTGCACAATACTTCGAAAAGGCGGTTGATCTGGATCCCAACTCGGAGTTCACGGAAACCGCGCGCATGTATCTGGCGATCGCCTACCAATCGCAGTTTGTTCCCGGTTCGACCGATCCCAAAAGCGAGGAAATGGCGCAGAAGGGCATTGCCATTTTCAAACAGGTTGTCGACAGCGCCAGAGATCCGGCTAACCCTTCCGATAGCGTCAAGAATGCGATGCTCAGCATCGCCGGGCTGTATTACCAGCTGAAGAAATATCCTGAATCCAAAGAGTGGTGCACCCAGTCTCTGAAGGTGGATCCGAAGAATCCGGAAGCCTATTATCGGATTGCAGTGATGGATTTTGATGATTCTTTGGATAAAACGGGAGTCCAGGGCGAAATGGTCGATATGATGACTCCCGACGAAAAGGCCAAGGTCCAAGCCAATATCGAGGAGGGTCTTACTTGTCTTGCGAAGGCTCTCGAATTTCGCCCCAACTACTTCGATGCCATGCAGTATGAAAACCTGCTCTGGCGAGAAAAGGCCAAGTTTGAAAAAGATCCAAAAGCCAAGGCTGAACTCGAACTCCAGGCAGACAAGGTGTACCAGAAGGCTATCGCTCTCAAGCTGAAGGCTGATCAAGAAGAGGCCCAGAAGCCGAAGAAGATGGGCGGTCTGAGCCACACGAAGTAGTTTAAAATTGCAGCCGGACTACAGAACCGCAGCAGTTTGCGGAGACGTATCCGGTACTGAAAGCACCACTAAAAAGGGCGGAATTTCTCCGCCCTTTTTTTTGGTTGCCGGAGCGGGGCGTGTGCCTGGAAGTCCGGGCGTCCCGCCCGCAATCCTGGTTGGGCGAAACAGCGTCGCGCCGAGACGGCCGCGCTCCTAGGAATCGACATTTGCGAAAGCTCTCTCTTTCATGATCCTTCCTCTATACCTTATAATCATCGGGAGCACTCAACTCCCATGATACGTTACGAGGACCTCGCAGAAAAAGTTAGCCGATATCATCCAGATGCCTCTTTGGAACTAGTTCAGCGGGGGTACGTTGTTTCTGCGAAATACCACAAAGGACAGGTGCGGATGAACGGGGAACCGTACCTGACTCACCCTCTCGAGGTCGCCAATATCCTTGCCGAGCTCAAGCTGGACGCTGTGACTGTGACGGCGGGGCTTCTTCATGATGTCCTTGAAGATACCCTGATGTCGCCGGAAGAACTTCGGAAACAATTCGGAGATGAAGTATACCAGCTGGTCGACGGTGTTACCAAAATAGCCCAGGTCTACTTAACTTCCAGGCAACAGAAACAGGCCGAAAATTTTCGCAAGATGCTGCTTGCCATGGTAAGCGACATCCGGGTTCTGTTTGTAAAACTGGCGGACCGGTTGCACAATATGCGCACATTGCAGTATCTGCCGCCCGATCGCAGAGAGAGAATCTCGCTGGAAACACTGGAAATTTATGCTCCACTTGCTCACAGGCTGGGCATGGCAAAAATTAGGGGTGAGCTCGAAGATCTTGCTTTCAGCTTTCTGGAGCCCACCGCTTACCAGAAGACAGTGGCGCTGATCGAAGCACGGCGCGCCGTAAACCAGGATTTCGTCCAGGAAGCCGAACGTATCATCGCAAAGGAGTTGGCGGAGCACAATATCCCCGCCCGCCTGGAGAGCCGTACCAAACGCATTTACGGCGTCTACAGTAAAATGAAGCGGCAAAAGATCACCATCGACGAGGTGTTCGATTTCGTCGCCATCCGGGTTGTTACCGACAGCGTCCGGAACTGCTACACGATCCTGGGTATTCTTCACAATCTCTGGAAACCGGTGCCGGGCCGAATCAAGGACTACATTGCCATTCCTCGTCCCAACCTGTATCAATCGCTGCACACCTCGGTTGTCGGCCGGAATGGACAACCTTTCGAGATTCAAATCCGCACCCAGGAAATGCACCGAATCGCCGAGGAGGGGATTGCCGCTCACTGGAAATATAAGGAAGGAAAACTGGGTCCCGTTGAAGGGGAGGAGCAATTCCGCTGGCTGAGGCAGTTGATAGAATCGCAGCAAGACATCAGCGATCCCAGAGAATTCCTCAGCCACCTTAAGGTCGATCTGTATCCGGATGAGGTGTATTGCTTTACGCCCAAGGGAGAAGTGATCACGCTCCCCAGGGATGCCACCCCCGTGGATTTTGCCTACGAAATTCACACGCAAGTCGGCCACCATTGCGTTGCGGCGAAAGTCAATTCGCGAATCGTTCCGCTCCGGCACAAACTCAGGAATGGCGAAATCGTGGAGGTCGTTACTTCCAAAGAGGCATCTCCCAGTCGCGACTGGCTCTCATTCGTAAAAACGGCTCGTGCCCGGGGCAAAATCAAACACTGGATCCACCAGCGGGAAAAAGAAGATGCGGTAGAACTGGGACGAAAATTAATGGAGAGGGAGGCCCGGAGATTCAAGACGACCTGGAAAAAAGTGTTGCTTATGAGCGAACTGAACGGAGTGATCGCCGAACACGGGCTTCAAAAACCGGAAGACATCTATCCTGCCATCGGCTTCGGAAAAATAGCTCCGCGCCAGATACTCTCTCCACTGTTTCCCGACTTCTCTCCTTCCTCTGAAACAAAGTCAAAAGCGTCAGCCATCCCGGCCGTTGTTCGAAGAGTTTTCAAACAATCGGATTCCACGATTGCCATTAAAGAGCAGGACGGATTGTTAGTCTCTCGAGCCAAGTGCTGCAATCCCATTCGGGGAGACGACATTGTGGGCTATATCACGCGGGGTAAGGGAATCTCGGTTCACACGACCTCGTGTCCAAACCTCGAAAATTTCCTCGGTTCGGAACGAGTGACGGATGTGGAATGGGTGAACGTTCCGGGAGACGAGGTTTTCGGCGTCCGTCTCGCGATCGCTGTCGAAGACCGGCAGGGGATTCTTGCAGATATCACTTCCGCAATATCCAAACTGAAGACCAACATTCGTGAATCGCGTTCTTTCAGCGATACCGGTTCCAGAAAGGGGACGGTCGAGATTACCGTCGACATCCTCGACGTAAAGCACCTTCAAAGAGTCATTCAGGAGTTGAAGTCGATCCGCGGCATCCAGGATGTCGAACGCGTCAGTCGAATACCCTAAAATCCGTTTACGCGCTTACGGGTTTACGTGTTAACCCGTAAACGCGTAGACCCGTAAACGGGACTTTCTATGCGAGAAATGATTGAGACAAAGAATGCACCGTCGCCGATTGGCCCATATTCCCAGGCTGTTCGCGCCAACGGTTTTGTATTTGTATCAGGCCAAATCCCCGTCCTGCCGGACACGGGATCTGTAGTGGAAGGAGGCGTCGCAGAGCAGACTCATCAGGTGATGAAGAATCTTTCCTCAATTCTCAATGCTGCGGGAACCGGGCTCGGAAAGGTAGTCAAGACGACCGTGTTTCTCTCAAACCTCGATCATTTCTCCGAGTTCAATCAGGTTTATGGGGAATATTTTGGGGATGCAAAACCCGCGCGCGCTACCGTTCAGGTCGCGCGCCTTCCCAAAGAAGTGTTGGTCGAAATCGACGCGATTGCTGCGGTTTAAATTGCCTTCTGGACTTTACCGGATCTCAGGCAACGGGTGCAAACACGGACACGCTTCACGGCGCCGTTTTCCAGAATGCGCACGCTTTGGAGGTTCGGATAAAACTTCCGCGAGCTAACATTGTGAGCATGGGAGACGGTATGGCCAAAAGTCGGACTTTTTGAGCAAACATAACACTGCATCGGCATGGGTGTACTCCGTCAAAGCGGCGAATAGTATCAACAGGTGCGGCTAAAGTCAATAGCTGCCAGCCTTCGGCGATCAGCTAGCCGTTGCTGCCTGAAGGCTGATAGCTGAGGGCTATACAAGATCTTCTCCCCCATCCACCTTTATAATGTTGCCGGTAGCCCACGTCGATTCACACAGAGCAAGCGCTACCAGGACCTGTGCCACATCCTCAGGAGTAGTTAAGCGTTTGCCGGGATTGAATTCAATTGCCCGTGCGAACATCTGTTCGCTGCCGGGAATTCTCCTGGCCGCAGGAGTATCCGTAACGCCTGCCTGAAGAGCATTGACCGAAATGCCGAAAGGGGCAAGCTCAACCGCCAGTTGGCGTACATGCGATTCCAAGGCAGACTTGGCAGCCGAAACTGCTCCGTAGGCCGGCCATACTCTGTGACCGCCGGCGCTGGTCATTGCGAATATTTTGGCTCCATATTTGAGCATTCCTGCTTGGAATAGATCTTGAGTCCAATAGACCAGACTGTGAGCCATTACGTCCAGCGTCATGTTCATATCAGCCGGTTTGATCGAACCTGCGGAATCTTGAGCCAGGTATGGCTTCAGGGTGCCGAAAGCCAACGAATGGAGCATTAAATGGATTCCTTCCCAGCCCGTGTTCCCTCCACCAACTTTCCGACACGCCTGGATCACCTCGGCCCGGCGTTCAGAATCGGCGGCGTTGACGTTGAAAAAAAGCGCCGTGCGACCCAGGCTCCGGATTTCCTCGGCAATTTTCTCCGCATTCTGAGCGGTCGACCTGCGATCGAGGTGAACTCCAACAATATGAAAGCCATGACGCGCCAGCGCCAGGCTGGATGCAGCGCCAAAACCACTGGAAGCTCCGAGTATCAGAGCCCATTTTTGCGATTCTTTGGATGTCACAGAAGCCTCCGGATTAATTTATCTATCATAAGATGGTCGCATCGGAATCGGAATCGGAATCGGTATCGCAGGCGCTATCGAGATTCGAACAGCCGATTGCGATACCGATTCCGATACCGATTCCGAACAGGGTGTTAGTCGTGGTAGGATGATTCAGCTAACGAACAAAACACTGAGGTCGCGGGAAAGCGCGAGAGATTTTGTGGCTCAAATCATCATTCTACGATTAGATAGATGGATAACAATATTTGACTTCACATCATCGGAAGGGAAAGCGTGATGGCAGACGAGCGGATCAGCAAAAATAAAGCAATTGATATGGCTCTGACGCAAATAGAAAAGCAGTTTGGAAAGGGCTCCATCATGCGACTCGGAGACCGCATTGATACAGCGGGCGTCCAATCCATATCCACAGGATGCATTTCTTTTGATGCGGCATTAGGAGTAGGGGGATTTCCCAAGGGACGTGTTGTGGAGATTTTCGGTCCGGAGTCTAGCGGCAAAACCACCATTGCACTTCATGCGATCGCGCAGTCGCAGCTAAGCGGAGGATCTGCCGCTTTCATCGACGCCGAACATGCCATGGATGCCAAATATGCCAAAATGCTTGGTGTCAACACGGACGAATTGCTGGTCTCTCAACCCGATAGCGGCGAACAGGCACTCGAGATTGCCGAAGTCCTTGTGCGCAGCGGCGCGATCGATATTCTTGTCGTCGATTCCGTCGCGGCCCTGGTGCCGAAAGCCGAACTGGAAGGAGAAATGGGGGATTCGCTTCCCGGCCTGCAAGCCCGGCTGATGTCGCAGGCTTTGCGCAAGCTGACCGCCATCGTCTCCAAATCAAATACCTGCATGGTTTTCATCAACCAAATGCGCGAGAAGATCGGAGTCATGTTCGGCAACCCCGAAACCACAACCGGAGGCAAGGCTCTGAAATTCTACTCGTCCATTCGTGTTGATATTCGCCGGATCGGCTCCATTAAAGAAGGAGACGTGGTCGTTGGCAGCAGAACGAGAGTCAAGATCGTCAAAAACAAGCTTGCGCCTCCCTTCCGAGAGGCCGAATTCGATATCCTGTACAACCAGGGCATTTCCTATGAGGGAGATCTGGTCGATCAGGCTGTCGAGCGAAAACTGATTGAAAAAAGCGGCGCCTGGTTTTCTTATAAAGGTGAAAGGCTTGGACAGGGTCGAGAGAATGCGAAGCTGTTCATCCGTGAGCACCCGGACGTTGCCGAAACTTTGAATCTCAAATTGCGGGAGATACTGGGACTCGTCAAACCGGCCGCCGCAGCTGTGGAAAAGGCAAAAAGCTAAAACGCCACCGATTCCACGGATTTTAAATCAGTGAAATCCCTGGAATCCGTGGCGTCTTTTTAATTTCCGGGAAGCAAGAAGCGCCGGAGTCGGACATAAGCCGAATTCTGTTTCTCTGCAAAGCAGAGACGGCAATCATTCATCTGGTCCCAGGATCACTCCTGGGATCAAGCGGTCTACCCAAAAGCATCGGACGGGCCGCCCTTCATCCCTTTCGGGATCGCTTTTCTATTTGACCTTGCTCCGTGTGGGGTTTGCCCTGCCATCCCTGTTGCCAGTGACGCGGTGCGCTCTTACCGCACCTTTTCACCCTTACCTCGCCGAGCGAGGCGGTGTATTTTCTGTGGCACTTTCCGTAGGGTCGCCCCTCCCTCGCGTTACGAGGCACACTGCCCTGTGGAGTTCGGACTTTCCTCGGCCTGATTAGGGCCGCGATTGCCTGGCCGACTCCGGCGATGCAATTGTAAGCTATTCTTCGAAAGAATGATACATGGAGGAGCCATCCTGCATTCAGTAGCCGGCGTCCTCCATCTGCATAGGTTTCAGTCTGCCGAGAATGTGACCCAGGTGCACTTTAACCTCGAATTGGATTGGCGTCTTCTTGTCGTCAGCCGAAAGCCAGATTTTAAACTGGCCCACTTCTTTAAACAGTTCACCCATCAACGAGACGGTATTGACTTTCCACGCGGGCGCCTTCCCTGCAGTGCCTGGAAGCACTTCTTGCCTTTCCACCGTAGCCCGCACTTCCCTTATTTTGGCGTCGTTCGCGAGGGTGAAAGTCTGGGCGTAGTGGTCTTGCAGTTGCGATTTTCTGAACAAATAGAGAGCCGAGAGCGGGTCATGAACGCACTCAGGAATATCGTTCTTTATTTCATCCTTTTTAAGCTTTGGGGGGGATGTGGATTCATCGATCTCCCGGATGTGAAGCTGGCGGTTCTCGCGCAAGTATTCAACTTCAATTTGACGTTTGCGCTTCCCCTCCCGGATCTTTGCCGAACTGCCCAGCGTGCAGAGTGTCTCGGGCTCGGTAAAGAAGACGAACTCGTCCTCTATCTGGATCCCGGACAATTTCACGAGTGTTCCGCTTGAATGTGCTTTAAATCGAATCTGCAGCGCCCTCTTTCCTTTGTATTCGGTTTCTCCGACCAATTGAACCTCGGCCTCGCCGGCTTCCATCTGAGGGAAGAAAAGAAAATACCAGGGAGGATTCCATTCGATTTTATAGACCAGATGCTCTCCGGAAAATTGCATGGCATTGCGCGCCCCGGTGGGCGCAGATTCCTGAAATGCGGGCGTAAAGACCGCCGCAGCCGCGAACAGGCACAATGCAAATGGCAACTTATGGCGACGCAATCGTGACGTCCTCCCGGATTCCCAAGCGTTTAACGACACCCGCAAATACTTCGTCCACCGAAATGTCCATACACTCGTCATTTCTGGAGCAGCTTCTGCCGTAACAGGGGGCGCACGGCAGCGCGCGTGTGATTACCTCATCCCCTTTCCTCCACGGCCCATTTCTCACGGGAGAAGTGGGACCGAAAATTCCGACGACGGCAGTTCCCAGGGCGCAGGCAAGGTGGAATGGCCCGGTGTCTCCGCCAATGAACAGGCGCGCCCCTTTTAGCAATGGGATCAACTGCAGGAATGAGACCGGAAAATGCCGCGGCGACGGAACGCCGCAGGAATCTGTAATCGCTCGGAAAAGGCCCTCCTCGCCCGGACCCGTGGTCACTACCACTGGAAGACCAAGTTGCTGAATTTTTTTTGCCAGCCTGCCGTATCTCTCCGGATCCCACCTTTTTGTCGCCCATCCGCCGCCCGGATTAATGACGACAAACTCCTTCAACTGGTTTCGAATCAGAAGCGATTCAACATATTCATTATCCTCGGCGGGAACGGAAAAATCCACCATCGATGGTTCCCGACGCGCTCCCGCCAATTCAGCCAGCATCTGATTCAGAACCAACACATGGACCTGATTCGGTGGCCCTTTCAGTTTTCGATTATAGAACCAGTTTGCCGGGCGCTCCCGCACCAGCTCTTTCGCAAAACCGATCCGCACGCGCGATCCGCTGATTGCTCCCAGAAAGGCAGTTTTCAGCAGCCCCTGGAAATCGAGCACACAATCAAAGCGGCAGGCTCGCAGTTCCCGAATCAAGCCCCAGAACTGATTCCATGCCGGCCGATCGAGCGGAAAGCGCAGCAGGGAATTGGTGTCCAGAACATGAAGCCTATCAATTCCCCGGACCGCTGTGGGAAGGAAACTGCATTTTTTTGCAACGAGCCAATCGATCCTTGCGTCCGGAAACGTTGCCCGCAGGTTCGAGAATGCCGGCAGGGCATGCAGGATATCTCCCAGGGAACTGAGCCGGATTATCAGAATCTTGGGAGAAGCATTCATGAAGGGAATTTGTTTATAATTTCTTGAATCAGATCTCTTGTCGAATGATCCTTGGGATCGCCCGTAATGGCCACCTGGCCGCCGTAAGCAAGAACAGTTTCGCGCTCAGGCACGTTTTCCGGAGCATAGTCTGTTCCTTTCGCGTGCACGTCCGGCATCATTTCTCTTAGGATATCATCCACGGTAGGCGCATTAAACAAAAGAACATAATCCACGCACTCCATCGATGCAAGGATCTCGGCGCGGTCTCCTTCGGACTGAAGCGGACGTCCTTCCCCCTTCAGCGCGGCCACGGAAACATCGCCATTTACTCCGACGATGAGCATATCTCCCAGCTTCCTGGCAGATTCGAGATATCGGACGTGTCCTGCGTGAAGAAGATCGAAGCAGCCGTTCGCAAATACCACTTTTTGCTTCAAAGCGTGGGCTTTGGACACGATCCCTTTCATTTCCTGGATCGATTTGATTTTTCGCTTAGGATCTTTCCACATTTCCAGAGACTTGGTCGGGAGCGCCGGCGTCTCGCCGGCTTTTTCACACAAATACAATAGACCAGGATTGTTCAAGCGCAGCGACCCCGCAAAGAGCCGGCGGGACGCCGGCGCTCCCGGCGCAGGCTATTTTTTCTTATGAATCATTCCGGCATCCGAATTTACCGCCGCCCGCAGCTCGGAAAGAGTCACCGTCGCTGTCCCCCTCTTCATGACGACAATCCCGCCGGCATAATTGGCCAGGCGGGCTGCATATTCGGGCGCCGCTCCGCAGGCAAGCGCCAGGGAGTACACGGCGATTACCGTATCACCCGCGCCGGTGACATCCGCCACTTCATCCGTCCCATAAATCGGGATGTGCAGCGGGTCTTTTCCGCGTTCAAAAAGCGTCATTCCATACCGCCCTTGAGTAACAAGGAGGGATTGCAACCGTTGGTTGCGCAAAACCCTCCGGCCGATCTTCCGCAGCATTTCTTCATCCGCGCCGATCGAAACTCCCAAGGAAGCCTCGATCTCCGTGATGTTGGGCGTAATCGAAGTCACATCGGAGAACTCCGACATTCGAAACCTCGAGTCCACAACGAGGGGGATGTTTCGGTTTGATGCGACGCGGCGCAGTCTCTCCATCAGAGGGGAAACGATACTTCCATACCCGTAGTCGCTTACGATAATTCCATCCGCAGATCGAGCGCTTCGCTCCAACAAATTCCATGAGATCTCGGCCGGGAATCCAGCGTTCCGAGCGCGGTCCACGCGCACAACCTGTTGCGGGGCGGAATGGTGCGCTCCAGCCAGAATTCGCGTTTTCACGGGCGTCGCATAAGAACGGATCCTGCGAACCGTCCGGACATCCGCGCCTTTTTTTTGCAGAACAGCAATGAGATCCTTCCCGGATTCATCCTGACCGACCACTCCGGCAATTGTGACGCGACAGCCCAAATCCAGCAGGTTGTTTGCGGCGTTCGCCGCACCTCCGGGCAATCGGACCAGGTCGCGATATTCCAGAACCAAAACCGGAGCTTCCCGAGAAACTCTTGCGATCTGGCCGTACAGGAACTCGTCCGCAATTAAATCCCCGATTACCGCAATCTTGCGGTTGGGGAATCGATCCAGGGTTTCCAAGAGATGTTTTTGCATTTCAGGTGCGGAATTTAGCAGATATTTCAGTCGAAACAAAAGCATAAAAAGCCTGTTTACAAGTTTACGGGTTCACGCGTTCACGCGTT
>Ga0187850_10004775_pt1 | contig 10574 bp, 10 predicted proteins | sample June2016WEW_4_15_FD_132436 | JGI IMG/M metagenome (GOLD analysis project Ga0187850, IMG submission 132436) | Peatland microbial communities from SPRUCE experiment site at the Marcell Experimental Forest, Minnesota, USA - June2016WEW_4_150 | ecosystem: Environmental > Terrestrial > Soil >... | reverse complement strand
TTCAACTCATCGACCATAACAATGCATTCTTTGACTGGGCAGACTTCGGCGCATCTGCCACATCCCGTGCAGTAGTCATAGTTGATATCGTATAAGCCGTCTTGGGTGGGATCGAAGCATTCATCCGGGCATTCATACCAGCAGAGGGTACATTTAGTGCAGATATCAAATCGTACGACTGGCCTTTGAGTTCTGTTTGTTCCCGTCTTGAAGTTCGGATTTCGGTTCTGGCCCTTGGGGCCCATCTTGAACCCTCTCTTGATGGCGGGGACGGCGATCCCTTCCTCAAAATTGTTCCAGGCAGGGAGAATAGGCTTTGCAAAGGGCCAAACTTTGCCTTCTGTAGGTTGGACTTCGCGGACAGAAACGGAATCATAGCCCTTCTGCACGGCTTCAACCTTATTGGCCCCGTACGTCTTTTTGACATATTCCTTTGTCTTATCCAACGATATTATGTCAGGGGCAACTTTTGCAATGGCCCCGAGAACTCTCACATCTGTGCCATCATCCCTGTAGTACCAAAGCCCAGCGAAGCTAGCGTTACCCGGCAAAATTGCTATTTTGTAAGTGAATGTTTTCTTCTCGAGGAACCGCACCAGTTCCTCCGGCTTCCGTTTCGAAACAACTAAGAGAACGCTTCCAGGAATGGCTTTCTGGTTTATCGGTCTATTGCCGTAGTGGCCCCATGGTTCAACTCCTTTCACCATGGTATCGTCTAGCACTACTATGACATTCGCCTTATCAATGTCCATCGCAGCGCTCGCAACTGCCTCCAGTTCCTCCTCCGACATAACATCGGAGATGTGTGCAAAGTTCGCGCATGGGATACCATTTCTCTGTGGGTCATCACTGTACCTGCCATTTGAAAAAGCCGTCTTGCCCTGAGAATGAGCTACGTATACAAGATCCTTGGTCACCCTCTTCGCCAATGACTTTTGGAAAATGCCACGATAGTTAACCTCAAGTCTCTTCACGCCTACTTCAAGAGCGTCCAGATCTGCTTGACTTAACCCTGACAACTTGCTCAAAAGAAATCTATGAAATTTAATCCCCGTGCATATTGTATTAAGCATTCTCCTAAAGAACCAGTTTTTTATCTTACATTGTTCATAATTAAAACCAGCTTCCTGAACAATGTTCGTTAGAATGTGTGCCTTTATGACAGCGACTCAAGTCAAAGAAAAAGAACTAAGCGAATTAGCAATCGACGAAATCGATCGAAAAATCTTGGATATGATTAGATCCGATGCAAGGATTTCACTCACTTCAATGTCAAAGAAGCTGCGCCATTCCAAGTCTGCTGTGAAGTATCGCCTTGATCGGCTAGTTCGGTCTGGAGTGATTAGATCTTTCTTCGCATTGGTTGATTCCGCCGTTTACGGTTTGAAGTTGTCTGTTGTATTCGATTTGACAATTGAACCTCAAATGATTGAAGAGGCTGCAAAGAAGCTGTGCGCTTATAGTGAGGTAATGAGAGTGTATGAGCTTACGAACAGTCCTGAATTACATGTCCATGCGCTCTTCACGGATAATCATCAACTGGAACATTTCATTCACAATAAACTGTATACCATCAAAGGAATTCACGTAATCAAATCTGGAATGATAATGAAACGCTATAAGACGGAGCTCTCATTAACAATTTGATTGCTTGTTATTTCAATTTTGCTTGAGACCACAGCTTTCGTAAGGCGTCGGCAAATCTCTCAGGCTGAGACATCTGTGGCGGTGTTAACGCCAAGGTCTTCTGAATGCCGGGCGCAAAAAGGGTGAACGCATATTGGTAGTTCGAGATAACAATCATAGCAATCAGTCCAGCAATAAGTTGTATCCACCTATTGCCAGCTATAGGACCGAAGGCTTGCTTCGCTAGATCCGTGCTAGCTCCGGGCTGTCCGCCAGAGCTTGCGTGGAAAGAAGTCTTTGAGACAAACTCACCCTTTACGGATTTGTCTAGCAAAAATTGCGCCAATGATAAATACAATTTGTGCGTTTAAAAAAGTAACTGTCGATATATCTACAATTTTCGATTATGTTGTGAGAATATTGCACAATAGGCGATTTACTCCCTCTTGATAGCGTGCAAGTTTGAAATATTGAACTACCGAGTCTAGTTGACCAGGGGCTTGCTCGATGCGTAGGGTTAGTTCGAAGAATTTCGTCTATATGATGAGTCCGAAGAACAAACATATTCTCGCGGTAAAACCTGGAGAAAGCATAGTCTTCGAAACTGAAGACGGATTTGGAGGGATCATTAAACACGATGAAGATCCTTTTCCCATCATAGACTTGGATCACATAAATCAGACCACAGGACCAGTCTACGTTGTGGGTGCTGAGCCAGGAGACACCCTGATTGTAAAGGTGAAGCGTATTGTATTACCACGACAAGGCGTGACCACGATCCTTCCAGGATTCGGAGTTCTTCACGAAGAATTCAATCAAAACTGGAAACGAGTGTGCCCAATCAGAAACGGCAAAGTGATGTTTCCTAAACAGATCAAACTTCCCGTTCGTCCGGTCATCGGTACAATGGGAGTGTCCCCGGAGGTGGAAACAGTTGGAAATCTATACCCAGGCACTCATGGAGGAAACCTGGATGTGAAGGACATTACCGTGGGAGCTAAAATATTCTTTCCAGTTTTCGTGCCCGGCGCACTCTTCTCTTTAGGAGATGGAAAAGCCGTGATGGGTGACGGTGAAACTAATGGAGTTGGCATTGAAGTTGCAATGAAAGTTACCATTACCTTCGGACTTCTGAAGGGAGCAAGCATCACGCGTCCAAGGCTTGAGAACTCGACCCACGTGATGACAATAGCATCTTCGAAAACCGTTGAAGAGGCTTCCAAGCTTGCTTTGAGAGATATGTTGACTCTTCTTACGAATGAGACAACTTTATCGCGAGAAGAGGCTTATGCGCTCCTGGGAGCTATCGCTGACGTTAAGATAGCGAATCTTGTAGATCCCGAAATTACAGTGCGTGTATCGGTTCCGAGGTATGTGTTGAAGCAGGCTAAACGAAAGCTTCGATGAGATAGGATCTTCTTGCTGCAAACCAAAGTTTCATTGATTCTTGTTGTCTGCTTCTGCCCAGGCGAACTTGGTTACTAGGGTTTTTGGGTAGTAGTTCTTCCAGTCATAGTTGACTTTGCGGCAAAACTTGACTGAGACTCTTGGATCGATGTAATTTTTGAGTGATGTACCAAGGTTCCATGTTTTGCTGAGCTTCATTTGGGTGAGGCGAAGTTTCAATGACTGTTTACGTTTGGCCACTGACTTACTCTCTTTTCCCTTCAGTGACCTGAGCATTTCGAGTCGTTTCTGGTAGGTTTCCTGCCACTTCTTTGGCACTGCTTTTTGATGATTCATCAATTGTGCCACCGAAGCATTTGCCTCCATCAGCGCCATCTTCTTCTCATTATCTGGGCTTTCTGACGCAATCTTGGAAGATTCTAATTTTTGTCTGTAGAGTTCTGTGGCTGAGTAGGTGCGGAATACTTTGGGGCTCAATCGTGGCATAGCTTCAGATAGGAATTCACGCACTTGTTCAGTGGTAATTCCGCTGAAAACTCGATCTCCGTCTGAAATGAATTCCTCCAAGTTTCGGTAAGCGGCCTCTGATACTGCATACTCTCGCTCAAAGAGTACGGAATCTTTGCCGAGGAAATGCAATCTTACTTTTGGTGGGCTGTCGTGGATTAAGCGAATGTGTTCTCGTTTAAGACTTGTAGCACCCACAGTTCCACTTTCTGTCTCCTGCTCATCGCCGACACGAATCTTAAAGACGTCAATCAAGTAGGCGACGGTGGCTACCTTTCGCCGCTTTACATTGTCAGCAGTCAAGTTTTTCTGAATATGTGCCCGAACTTTTTTTACTCTTGATTCAAGCTCAAGGGCAAGGTCAAACTTCTCCTGCGCCCGCTCCTGCTTCATCGGAGTCGCGTCATGGAACCACACATACTTTACTTTCCCGGAAAGCTTGTCGGCCCATCTTGCTATCCAAAGTTCAGCCGGCCTCCATTCTCTGCTCGCCCACTCGTGTTGAGGGTTGGGAGCGTCGGGGCTAAGGTTCAGCGTAACATCCTTTGTTGCTATGGCGGGTTTCCATCGTCCTCTGTCAGGGTGTTTGCCTCTTCCCATGAAGATGCTTGGAGGTTCTACCGTATAGTTGGCAATCTCCATTCTCGCTCCATCGACGGTAGCCCAACCGTAACGTTCTTTCCGTTCTTCGCGAACTTTCTTCCTCTCGGAGGCTAGTTGTTTCTTCTCTTCCTTTGACATGTTTGCCTTTCGTGCTCGCTCAGCCTCGAGCCATCGAGTGATTGGTGACCAGTCGAAGTCTTCGCGAGTAATTTTTTCCTTAAGGCCTAGGGCGGCTGAGAAATCTTTCATGAAATTAGAGCAAAAGATGGGATCTTCTACGTAGGGGGTGATGAATTTTTGCGCAAATCTTACCGCCATCTCCTCTTGTAACGGATCCAAAGCCAATGGTTTTCCGCGGAAGGATATTGTGAAGCCTTGAGGCTTATAGGGATCGGGAATCAAGACGCCGTTGTGAATTAATTGTTTGAGTTCCCGTGAAGCCATTACTTTGACCCTACCAGTTCGTTCCTAATTATATCTTCAATCACTCTAAATGGGCCAGATATACATTACAGTCACTCTAGTGATAATTAGCCCGACTGCTAGACTAGTATATCAAACCGCAGCTGATTTAGCCGAGTCCACTTGAAGCAGGACATGTTCTAGCATGACTAACTCTGCTCTCCTTACTATTACCTTCTTCTGGACTTGGCAAGCTATCAAAAAGTGTTCATTTTGAATGATTTGATGATTGCAGCTAGGATGCATAGAATTGGTGATAGGCTAACCATCGATAGGGTCGAAATTCCATCAGTCACCTCTCAAGATGTACTGGTGAAAGTGAGGGCTAGCGGGATCTGCCACTCGGATCTAAACTACCGCGGAGGAATAGCTCCTGTCGGTAGACTCCCTATAACTCTTGGACATGAAATTGCTGGAATCGTAGAGAAGAAGGGGAAAAAAGTGAGCGAACTATTTGAAGGCGATAGAGTTCTCGTACACTACATAATCAGCTGCAAAAGATGCCGATACTGTAAGACTGGCCTGGAGAATTATTGTAGCGAATATCAAATGATTGGCAAAGACGTGGATGGTGGTTTTGCCGAGTACGTACGCGTTCCCGCTAATAGTATTGTGAAGCTGCCTAAGACGATTCCATTCGAACAAGCTGCCATAATGGGGTGTGCGGTGGCAACTGCTTACCACGCTCTTAGAAGAGGGCGAGTTCGTCGGAGAGATGTTGTGATGATAATTGGAGTGGGAGGTCTTGGCATGCATGCCGTCCAACTTGCATCTAAGATTTTCAAGGCCGGATTAGTGATAGCTGTGGATCTTGTGGACTGGAAACTCAAGATGTCCAAGTCTTTCGGATCGAGTGAGGTTGTTAACGTGAGCAATCAGAATCTCACGGATGTAGTTGCGAAAATCACTGACGGGAAATTTGCAGATGTTGTATTGGACTTTGTCGGGCACAAATCGACAATTGACAATGGAATTACGTGTCTCGGGAAAGGGGGTAGAATGGTGTTGGTGGGTATTGGCGCAAAATCTATGAAAGTTTCGCCATACTCGATAATTATTGGTAGAGAGATTGAGATTGTGGGTGTAGATGATCATTTGAAGACTGAACTACTTGAACTGGTTAGACTTGTGCGTTCGGGAGGGTTAGATCTTTCTCGATCTGTTACACACCGGGTAGGATTGGAAGACGTTAACCATGGTTTTGAGATTCTAGAATCTGGACGCGAGCACGTTGTACGAGTAGTTACTGTGAATGAGCACGCTTAATGCTTGTCGTCAGATGCTGCTCCTCTCTTTGGTTTACTTTAATTAGGAATTTAGGACATTGACGTTCTTTTAGTATCGAGGCACCGATGGGTCAATTTCAGCTGCCCAGGCGTCGATTCCTCCTGTTAGGTTCTTGACTCTTTTGAAGCCGAGTTGGCGAAGGATGGAGACTGCTCGAGCGCTTCTTACGCCGGTGTGGCAGTGAAAGACATACTCATCGGTTAAGTTGAACTCATTGACGTGGTTCGAGACTTCGCTTAGAGGAATTAGTTTGCTGTCTTTGATTCTGCAGATGTCATATTCGTGCGGTTCCCTGACATCGATCAGGTTGACGCGTCCAGTGTCCATAAGTTGTTTTAATTCTTTAACAGTGATCTCATTTTCCTCGCTCAACGCTTCCGTTTGATCGAGCCCACAGAATGCTTCATAATCGATCAATGATTTGATTGTAGCATGCTGACCACAGATTGGGCAATTGGGGTTCTTTTTGAGTTTGAGCTCTCTAAAGTTCATGTTCAGAGCATCGAATAGAAGGAGTCGTCCAACAAGGGACTCGCCTTTCCCGAGTATGATTTTGATTGTTTCGACTGCTTGAAGTGTCCCCACGACCCCGGGCAAGATTCCGAGGACTCCTCCTTCAGCACAGGATGGTACCATTCCGGGAGGGGGTGGTTCAGGGTAGAGGCATCTGTAGCATGGACCATGTTTCGCGTCGAATACTGAAATTTGGCCTTCAAATCTGAAGATGCTTCCGTATACGTTCACTTTTCCTAAGAGCACGCATGCGTCGTTAACGAGGTAGCGTGTAGGAAAGTTGTCCGTGCCGTCCACTACAAGATCGTAATCTTTGATGATTTCCAATGCGTTTTCTGAGGTAAGTCTAGTTTCATAACTTTCCACCTTGACATTTGGATTGAGTTCTAGTATTCGATCTTTCGCTGCTTCGAGTTTGGGTCGACCAACATCACGCACTGAATAGATTACTTGTCGTTGGAGATTACTCTGGTCGACTACATCGAAATCCACAATACCTATTCTGCCGATTCCGGCTGCTGCTAGGTAGAGGCAGAGAGGTGACCCTAGTCCGCCAGTTCCAACCACTAAAACTTTTGCGGCTTTGAGCCGTTTTTGACCTGTCAGGCCGACTTCAGGCATTATGAGGTGACGGCCATATCGGCGTATCTCTTCTGGCGATAGTTCACTCGTTCGTGATTGTTGATCTGCAAAATGCATTTTTACAACCAATGGTCTCTCACTCGGTAGAAGTATTCGCGTAGCGGCTCATTGAATGCCTAGCCTCCCGCGACGGCTGGCAGTATTAGTACTTCGTCGCCTTCGTTTAGAGGCGTCTCCAGATCCTTTAGGTGGCGTATGTCAGTGTTGTTGACAAAAATGTTGATGAATGCTTGCGGTCCACCTTTGGAGTCAAGTACTTTTTGTTTGAAAGAGTCGCCGTAATTGTCTGCAAGACTGGTTAAGAGCTCTCGCACGCTCGACGCGTTTACCTCGGTTGTTTTCTGACGTTTGGCAGCTTCCACGAGGGCGCCGTAAAATTTGACATTCACTCTTGCCATGTTATCATCATCTAACCTATCGCTGCGGTTAATGCTTGAAGGGTTGGGTCCAAGGTTTGCCATAGTTCAGGTGATGGGGATACGGCATCTACTGCTTTCAATCCGTTCCCTGTGACGTAGCACACCACGCTTTCATCAGGAAGAATTTGCCCAGCGTCAACCAAATTCTTGAGTTGAGCGATGGTGACAGCGCCCGCCGGTTCTGTGAATATTCCTTCCTTACTTGCAAGTAGTCTAATTGCTTTTTGAATATCGGGGTCTGAGATTCCTCCTATTTTACCGCCAGTTGTCTTGGCTACGTCTATAGCATAATTTCCGTCGCCGGGATCACCGATCGCGAGGCTCTTTGCTATCGTGTCAGGTTTAGCAACAGGTCTGATCGCCTGCCCAGACTCGAATGCAGTTGCGACGGGGGCGCAACCCGATGCTTGGGCACCATGTATGGATGTCTCCCGATTTCTAATTAACCCGATCTGTTCAGTTTCGTTCAATCCCTTCCATATGGCTCGCATTAGCGCACCGCTTCCAATAGGCACGATCATATGGTCCGGTGGTTGCCAACCCAATTGTTCGCAGACCTCGAAAGACAATGTTTTGGAACCTTCAACGTAGTATGGTCTCATTGTTATGTTGGCGATGGCCCAGCCGTAGCTTTCCGAAGCCAAATATGCCAAGCGGTTAGCGTCATCGTAAGTTCCTCTGATAGAAAGTACGTGTGGACCATAAGCTTGGATTTGAGCGATCTTGCTTGGTTCTATTCCCTGCGGAATGAATATGTAACATGGAATGTTAGCCTTGGCAGCATGGGCGGCTACTGCCGCTGCGAGATTTCCTGTTGAGACTGCTCCGACTGTCTTCAAATCGAACTCAACAGCCTTTGAAATTGCAACACTCGCAGGTCGATCTTTGAATGAGTTGGTTGGGTTTAGGCCGTCGTTCTTAACGTATATTTCCTTTAGCCCCAGTAGCTTCTCTAGGTTCTTGCAACGGTGAAGGGGAGTGAAACCTGCATTCAGATCAACAATATTTCGCTGATCTTGAACTGGCAAGAGTTCTCTGTATCTCCATAACGTTCGCGGGCGCGAATCGAATGAATCATGAGATAGCTGAATTGAGTCATAATCATAGGTCACATCCACAGGCGCGAAGCATTTTGGACATGAAATCAGTTTGGTAGGCGGACTTTCTTCATTACATCGGCGACAGACGAGCGCCTGAACTGTTCCCATCTCATTGACACCAGATCAAGTTTGAACCGACCATGACGAAGCGGTATTAAGGCATGGTTGAGAAGGTTATTCCTATAAGAATATCTCTTACGTAAATTATTCCATTAAGAATGCATAGTCAGGCGCTGATTCTCTAGCATCTGCGCATCTATGGTTCTGAGTGATACATGAAAAACATCTTCAAAATTACGCTTTACAGAATCCTTGACCTTGTCGAAATCTACCTGCACATCAATAATTGTTTTCATTGAAGTCATGGTTGAGCTTGGCATACCACAGGGATCAATCAGATCAAAATAATGCATGTCTGTATTCACGTTCAAAGCGAATCCGTGGAAAGTAATCCAATTCCTTACTGCGGCTCCGATGGAGGCAATTTTTTTCTTTCCAATCCAAACACCTGTCTTACCTCTGCCTTCCACTCTGCCTGCTATGATACCAAACTCTTCAAGCGTTCGCACCAATGTCTCCTCCATACTCCACAAGAATCTATGTATATCACGCCCTCTCGCGTTCAAATCCAAGATTGGATATCCTACGAGTTGACCGGGACCGTGGTAAGTCCATTGGCCTCCTCGTTCAATCCGAACGACGGGGACGCCGTCTACATGCGATGAAACTTCGTCAGAAACTGCCTTGCCGACAGTGAAGACATGCGGATGCTCAACCATAATCAGCGTATCTGAAATTTGATTCCTAGCTCGAAGACTAACAAGTCTACGCTGCAGATCCAAAACCTCGTTGTAATCCCGCCTATCCAAGTCGAGCAAGTTTCCCGCGCTTTGCTGATACGGAGTGACTGACATTAGAGTCTCAATTACGAAAACTCAAACGACGTTTAAATCTTCATCGCGTCAGAAAGATTTGACAATAACCCTTCAATCTATTAATTCATGTCCTTTTAGCTCGACATGGCTCCTTAATTCTCAACGGTTTCTCTGGTACATCATAACTAAATAGCATCATTTAGATTTCTGCAACGCATGTCAATTCGTACCTGACATAATCCACGGCTTAGAAGCTTGATTTCGCGTACATGATCGTTAGGTGTTGCCTGCTTAGTTCTTAAATCCACATCACGCTACAAGGCAACTTGAACGTGAACCATAAGATGAATGACAGGAAAAAATTCACTCTGCCTGACGTAACCATTCCGGAGATGGTACCGATCGCGATGCTACGTTTCACGGAATACTTCAAAGGATTCGAAAAAGTGCCGGCTGTAAGAGAAATATTTGGCGAGAAGACTGAGAAGATATTATCTGAGTTGAAGGTGGAATTCTTTAGTTCCAAGTTTGGTTACATGGGTGTCAGCGACGAGGATGGACATTTGATTGTCAGTGCATACTACTTGAAGACTGGTGAATCGGTAAGCAAGTACCTTGATGTTTTGCATGAGCTTGTTCATGTTAGGCAGTACGGAGAAGGCAAGGAACTCTTCGATGAAGCCTTCGAATATCATGACCGGCCGACTGAGTTGGAAGCTTACAAACATGCGGTGAAGGAAGCTCGAAGACTGGGGATGTCAGATTCTGAGATCTTCGAATACTTGAAAGTGGATTGGATGAATGGGGATGAAGTGCGAAAACTAGCTCGTAACGTTGGAGTAAAGCCTCCTCCCAAGAGGGTTATTGGAGAACGAGTGAGATAGTTTTTCATTCTCGTTGATAACCTGGGCTAGACGAGTTACAGATTATCCTACGAACGTTGTGAGCCTAATCGGAAAAGGGTAGAGGAGTTGAACGGTTTGCGTCATTTTCGCATTATGTGTATTGCTTTTCCTTGAGCCGCTTCCGCAGCTTCCATAATGGCTTCAGGCAATGTTGGGTGTGGATGGATTGTAAAGCTGATGTCCTCAAGCGTCGCGCCCATTTCAATTGCTAATGCTGCTTCACTGATA
>Ga0187850_10004774_pt1 | contig 10577 bp, 13 predicted proteins | sample June2016WEW_4_15_FD_132436 | JGI IMG/M metagenome (GOLD analysis project Ga0187850, IMG submission 132436) | Peatland microbial communities from SPRUCE experiment site at the Marcell Experimental Forest, Minnesota, USA - June2016WEW_4_150 | ecosystem: Environmental > Terrestrial > Soil >... | reverse complement strand
TCTTCACCTCAACAGGCTTAACCTCAACAACAGGCTTCTTCACCTCAACAGGCTTAACCTCAACAACAGGCTTCTTCACCTCAACAGGCTTAACCTCAACAACAGGCTTCTTCACCTCAACAGATTCGATTGGTCCCTTTTTCTCTGGCTTTTTTGCCCTCGTTGTCGTCGAGCGTTTCTGAGTTGCTTTTGTGGCTGTCTTCTTGGCTGTCCGCGGTTTTGAGGCGCGTTTTTTAGTGCTCATTTCTGTTCTTCCGCTTTGATCTTTGTCTCAACCGTTGAAAAGTTGGTTCCAAGTTCTTCTGGTTTGAGGTCATTCTTCAAGTATACTGCGAACAGTTTCTTGTAAACTTCAGGTTGGCTTGATATTAATTTGGAATAGTTCACAATATGACTTCCACGTATTCGGTCATTTGAGGGTAATGCATTCTCGCCTATTGGGATGACCAGTCCAGCGTCCAGAGCCCCTTTAGCTGCTGCGAAGATACGGGAACCTGATCCGCGAGTGTTTAGGCCAATGTCTAGTATCGCGTTCCCAACTCCTTTCGCCTTCGCTTTCTTACCGATTAATAATCCGGTTAGGTATGCGGCGGGCATGTTTCCGCATGCTGCTTTCCAACCTAACTCTTTGAGTTCCGATGAGTGTGCTGAAGCCAGCACTATGTCACCTGAGGACTCTGCACGAATCAGTTGTGCAGTTACATGTTTGTTTGTGGGTCGGATAACCAGTCGTGGAGTTCCTGACAATACTAGTCGTCTTCTGGTTCTATAGTCAGTTCGGCCCTCTCTCCGTCGTCTGAAGGGGAGATTATACTTCGGTCCTTTTGCCATTTCTTGATCTACTTCTTTTAACGCGCTGATTCGAATTCCGAGATTGTGATGCAGAATTAAAGCGTTCCGAGAGGAAGGTCAATACACGTATGCCAGAAGTCTGCCGCCAGTCTTCGACGTACGGGCATCCGCGTGGGATACAACGCCTTTGGGCGTGCTCACTATTAGGACGCCTATATCACGTGATGGCAGAAATCTTTCCTCCCAATTTTCTATGTCTTGAATTTTCATTGCAAATCTTGGTTTAATTACGCCACATCGGTTGACTCGTCCTAGAAGCTGAATGCGATATTTCCCCGCTCTACCATCATCTATGAATTCGAACTCGCCCACATATCCGTTCTTTTGCATGACCCGCAACACTTGACCCATCAGCTTTGAGGCTGGCCAGGCAATGCATTCGCGCTTATGACGCCTTTCATTATTGTAAATCGTATTCAACGCATGTGCTAGAGGATCAACTAAAGTCGTCTGTCATCACCTGCTTAGGTTCTGATTGCTCTTTTTGCACGCCCTGTCTGACGTGCAGCAATCATTCCTACTTTCCTTCCGGGTGGAGTATTTCTCGAGACGGTTGTTGGCTTTCCTGAATGTTTGTGCCTTCCTCCACCGTGTGGGTGTGAAGCGGCAATCATCTTCTGGCCACTTGTCATTGGCCAAACGCGACCTCGGGATCTCATAAGCTTCTTCACAGTTCCAGCCTTCAAGAATGGTCGCTCAGTTCTTCCGGCAGCTGCTACTACGCCTATCATTGCCCTGCACTTGTCATTCATGTATACTGACTTGCCAGAAGGCAGCTGAATTTCTGTTCCCTGTGGGGTGTGAGAGACTATCAAACAATATGTTCCTGAAGCGCGCGCGAGACGCCCGCCATCGCCAGGTCGCAATTCTACACTTGAGACATAGGTGCCTTCGGGGACCTTTCCTAATGGAAGAATATTGCCAATGTCAGGTCTAGCATCTGAACCAATAGATATCCCCTGATTCAAAAATAGTCCTTCGGGAGCAGAGATACATGATGCGGTTCCATTGGAGTACTCAACGAACGCTAATGGGGTTCCTCTTCCTCGCTCATGCAGAAACTCTTTCACTACACCCTTCATTGCCTCTGAAGAGGCCATTGGAAATCTTACGGGAGCTATGCGTCTGAAACTTCGTGAAATGAAGACAGAGCCTCCACGTCCCCGGCGCTGCACTCGAATCTGCTTACCCAATGATCTTCAAATCCATTCCTAGAGTGAGTATAATGGTCGGCGAAGATTGCGACTTAAAATAAACATTGTGGTAGTTGATTGAACTTCTTTGGGTTACAATGATGCTTACGCACCATTTTCAGCACCCTTGGCACCTAGCGACTTGGTTACATACCGATAGGCGTAATTTGGACCGTAAGCAAGATTGCTGGTGAGTCTCAGGGCACGCTGAAATCTCCAATGTCAATAACGTATCGCCGCGGGAGGGTGGAAGATCTGCAGTGTTTGCGTTTTTCTGAAGATCTTGGGGTAGCGGCTGGGAGCATTGAGTTTAATGTAGTCGGAGTGGGTCACGAGTTTTGGATAGCTGTGGAAGACAGAACCATCTTGGCCATAACGGTTTTAGGAAGAGCTGCCTCCAACGAATTCACTATCATGTATCTTCGTGTTGCTAATTCTCGGAAAGGCTATGGGATAGGAAGTTCATTGATTCGAACCATATTGGAAGCATACTCCTCCTCTGAGATTTCCGTTGTCCCTTTTGCTGGAACAGAGCAGTTCTATGAACGCCTAGGGTTCAAGAGAACAGCATGGTGGGAAATGAGGCGAACCTCATCTGAACTGAAGCAGCCTCATGGATTCTTGAGCCAGTTTGACGGTAAGTGAAAACGATTGTCGTAGATTTTTTTTCTTGTTGGAGCGACTAGTGTTCTTCTCCGTTTATGTGACGCACGAGTTTCAAATTTCTTACAGAGGAGTAGAGTGAGACTGCTAACGCCACCACGATAATTGCAATTAGAATAACCAATGTAGCATAGTCAGCAACATGTCCAGTTGCGAAGAGCGTAATAGGCGCCATTTTGGATATATCGTCCTTGGTGTAGGTAATCATATTCGTTCTTGTATCATCACCAGATTGAATCATGTCCGCCGTAATGATTATGGATGTTACCTGACCTTCTGATGGGCCTAGGTTTTCAATCATGATTTTGTAGCGTCCTGACATTACTACGAGGAAATCTCCTTTCGCCGGTCCGCCAACATCAAACACCGTTGCATTAATTCCGAAGTCTTGTGATATGGTGGTGTAGCAAGATTGGCATTGCGAGACTTGCAGATGCATAACCCAGCCTGGCTGGAGTGAAATGTCGCCCAAATCTTGGAAAAAGTTCGACGACGCCGCACTTGAACTGGAAGTAGGTAAGCCTTGTAATGTGACTGCTGCTGGCAGGTTGTATAAAGTAAGAGAACGAGATGATGTTCTCAATGGGCTATAAGTGAAGGACTGAGCAGTAGTCTGGCTCGAAATAACTGGGTACCACGGTAACCACACCCATAGAACGATTGCCACCAACAAAATCGCGGTAACGATCAGCTGCACTCTCATCGAGACGTTTGCGTTCGATTTGAACAAATGTTTTTGCAGGATTGTTACCTACTGACTATTAAGATCTTAATATTGTTAGGAGCTCGAAAAGTGAACCTCTCAAAAGATTAAGAGTAATCATTAGACAACATCTCGTCTGTGAGTTTAGGGGCTCCAATCTGGTTTCTTCGATCACAAGTTACTCCAATACCAGCTTTCGTCATCGCCCATATAACTATCGAGTAACGCTCTTATCCTTGTTTTGGCCAGGTTCGACCTACCAAAATCTTCGTCGAAGTGCCTTCCTTTCCTGTTCCATTATTAGTTCGTATAAACGATCCGAGAGTCGATGAGAGCGCCGGAGAACAGATTTGGCATCTGTCACACTCAGTCTTCTCCCAGCCAAGATGTACGTTGCTATCTTGCCGTGCTTCTTTAGAAGCTTGCTCGAGCTTTCCAACTTGTCAATCACACGTTGTTCCGATTCTGAAAGTACTCTTCCGCGCTTCTTTCGAATCTTTTCAATGACTTCTGGCGTATCCGCCGAGATTCCGAGGTCTCCGTGACATTTTGGACATTCGAACTTGTCAGGCATGTCTCTTACTGTGAGAATTTTAGCATAGTCGAGAGATGTCGCGCAGGCAAGCAATCTTGCTTCGCTCAGGATTCGAACCTTTGTTGATTCAATGAGAATTCGTTTCATCTTCTCCGGTGGGATTAGATCAGTCTTTCGACTAATTCTCTCGATTCCTATTCTTGCTATCGGCGTGGGTTCGGTTCTTGAAGGGGTGAAGGAGAGTTCAATCTCGTGCCCTAATTGTTCTAAGACCTGTTTTGTGTTCTGAATGTCCAGATCTTTCTCGAGAGTCTCTTTGAATGCTTCTTCCATGATCACTGTTCCCTCAAGGCTTTTCATTATTTGCCGAAGTTTCACGCTTTGAAAATCAGCGTATCTAGTTATTGCGCCAAATCTTTTCGCGACGTGAACCAATCTTCTCTTGAACAATCCACTCTTCTTGGACGCTTCTCGAACCAGGTTCTCGATATCCATGGTTGAGAGTTGTTGCATGATTTTTGAGACTTGGACTGCTTTGGCAGAACCTGAGGTTTGGATCACGATTCTGTATGGATCTTGTTGAACTCCAATACTTACACCGACATCTTCCGAGAGAACATGCCCAATCAGCCTAGCGAGAGTTCTGTTCACCAACAGTCCAAAATGTGAGTTGATTATGACGAAATCTTCCCAATCTTCCAAAACAACTCGTTTGTCTGTTGGAACAACATTTCCACCTCGCACTTGTTCAAAAGTTTCAATGAGAGCTCGTTTGATTGTTTCCGGCGTTGCTGGATAAAGGCTGGAGAGTTCATCCGCTATAGCCTTCTCACTCATCCCTGAGTTTAGGGAGGTCTCCACCTTTCGCCGTATTATTCCTACTTCTTGTGCAACCTCGAAGGGTACTGGAATTTCTTCTCCGACCCAGCTTGGGATAGATCCTGTTGGATCTTTAATCGGTTTCACATAGATCTTGTCAGCGCGTATGCTTATCATCCGCCACGCGCTTCCGCGTACGATGAATTTTCTTCCTGGTTCGGCATATTCTGCTACAAAAGCTTCGTCCAGGACGCCAACCGCTTCGTCTTTTGATTGATCGATGATTAGGTACTGTTTTTCGTCAGGAATCATCGAGAGCTTTCCAAAATAGTACGAGTATAGCGCCGTCAATCTTCTGGGGCGTAGAATAACTGTATCTTGTGGAGAGTACCATGCAAGTCTAGGATATCGAGTGTGCATGTATGTGATGACGTTGATGAGATCCTGTTCGGTCAAGTTTCGGTATGGATATGCCTTGGTGACCATCTCCATTATTTCATACACGTACCAGCGGCCTTTCTGAATCAGCAAGCCAACGAGTTGATGGGTTAAGACATCGAGCGGCTTATCCGGTATTGTAACTGGCTCGAGCGTTTCTGAAAGAGCGCGTCGCGCTATGACTAGCGCTTCAAGTGTGTCGTCGGAATCTGATGAGACAATCATTCCGTCTGCAAGTCTTCCAATTCTATGTCCGCTCCTACCTATGCGTTGGATGAGGCGAGTTACTTGACGCGGACTCATGTACTGAATTACGTAGTCTATGCTTCCTACGTCGATTCCTAGTTCTAGAGATGATGTGGCTATAAGTCCTCTAAGCTGTCCATCCTTTAGTCCCCTCTCCGCGTTGATTCTTGACGGTCGAGCGAGAGACCCATGATGAATTGAAACCGGAAAGTCTTCATCCCAAACTTTCATTCTGCTCGTGAGAATCTCCGCGATGGATCTTGTGTTGGTGAAGAGTATCACAGATTGATGACTCTCAATAACCTCTCTCATCAGCCGCAGTCGAGCCGCAACTTCGGGGTGCGTGTAGAGCCTCGAAGATAGTTCGAGGTCTTGAGGTTTAGGCTCAGGGCATACAACTTCAATTCTAACTTGTCTTCCAACAGGTACGTGAATAATTGATACTTCTCTCCCTTGTCCGGCAAGGAAACTTGCTACTTTGTCTGGCGTGCCTATGGTTGCTGAGAGGCCGATACATTGAAAATCATGCATCGCGGCCCAGCGTAGACGTTCTAGAGCAAGTACTAGTTGGCTCCCTCGTTTGTCTTCAGCGAGTTCGTGGACTTCGTCGATGATGACATACTTTACTGATTTTAGGTGTTGTTTCATCACACGGCCTGTCAAGATTGCCTGCAGTGTCTCAGGAGTTAGAATGAGCATGTCTGGGGGGTCCTTTGCCTGCATAGCTCTCTCTTTGTTCTCGGTATCGCCATGCCTGACTGCTACCTTCAAGTCCAGTCGTTTAGCCCACCACTCAAGCCGTTCAAGCATGTCTCGATTCAGAGCACGGAGTGGCGTGATGTAGAGTATCTTTATTCCTCGATCCTCCCCTCGGTCGGTAACATACATACTTAACACGGGCAGAACGGCGGCCTCCGTCTTTCCGGAGGCTGTAGGAGAAATCAGCAGCACGTTCTTACCGGTCAATATTTCAGGAATTGCTTTCACCTGAGGATCAGTGGGAGACACAAAACCACGCTCCTGCAGCGCTTCGCGTATAGGTTTGGCAAGCGCTTCAAACGCGTTCGATTCCTGAATGACCATAATTGACTAGGTGCGAATGAATCTTGAATGTAAAAAGCTCAGCTCTCACGAAAGTTTAATGGGATCAAGTAACAGCCCTGATAATACCCCGTTCCCTATTGGAAAATAGTTTCCTGTAGGCAGCAAGAGGCTTGGTGTGAAAATTGACCATCCGACAGCCAATCGTCGTTGTACTGGGCCATGTTGATCACGGCAAGACGACACTCTTGGACAAATTAAGAGGGACGACTGTTGCCAAGCGAGAACCTGGGCTGATTACACAATTAATCGGTGCCAGTCTGTTGCCGCGAGAGATTATTGAGAAAATTTGTGGCCAATTGCTCCTACAATTCCATGTTGAATTGAAGGTTCCTGGCCTTTTGTTCATTGACACACCGGGGCATGAGACTTTCTCGAACTTGAGACGGAGGGGCGGATCTGCTGCGGACATAGCAATTCTGGTTATCGACGTGACGAAAGGAGTGGAGCCGCAGACAGTGGAGTCCATAAATATTCTCAAGAATAGAAAAACGCCCTTCGTAATTGCCGCTAACAAGATTGATGCTATCCCTGGTTGGAAACCTAAGATAGACACATCTTTCGCGGCAACGTTAATTTCTCAACTGCCTGAGGTGCAAACAGAGCTCGATAATAGAGTTTACACGATTATAGGCACCCTTTCGCGACTTGGTTTCAGATCCGAAAGATTTGATAAAATTGCTGAATTCAAGGAGAACCTTGCAATTGTTCCCGTAAGCGCCAAGACTGGCGAAGGAATACCTGAACTCCTGGCAATATTAACCGGTCTCACGCAATCTTATCTTTCGGAAGAACTGCAGGTAACTTCAGGTCCTGCTAGAGGTACGGTGCTTGAAGTTAAGGACGAACCGGGGCTCGGCACCACGATCAACGCGATAATTTATGATGGCAGTTTGAAAGTGCATGACACTATAGCGATTGGTGGGCGCGCTCATCCGATAATAACAGAAGTCAGAGCGATCCTCGTTCCTAAACCCCTTGACGAAATAAGAGATCCTCGAGACCGATTTACAAGCGTGAAGAGAGTTGTGGCGGCTTCTGGAGTCAAGATTGCGGCTCCAAATCTCGAGACGGCACTAGCAGGCGCTCCTTTGTATGCTGTGCCGAAAGGAAAGAACTCGAAAGAATATGCCAGACTAATTGAGGAAGAGGTTGAAAAGCTTAGAATAAAGACTGAGAAGACCGGAATAGTACTAAAAACCGATACTCTGGGTTCTCTTGAAGCCGTAACAGAATCATTATCGAGGCACGGCATTCAGATTCGACTCGCCGATATTGGAGATGTTTCGACGAGAGACGTCAAAGAGGTTGAAGCAGTAGGTCAAGAAGACAGACTGCTCGCGGTCGTACTCGCCTTTAATGTGAAAATTCTACCAGATGCAGAAGAAGAGGCAAACAACGCCGGCATTCCGATCTTCAAATCCGATGTTATTTACCGCATGCTAGAAGATTACTTACGGTGGAGCGAGGAACAACGAACCGCTGGCGTAAAAGCTGAATTAGACCTGCTGGTGCGACCGTTTAAAGCAAAAGTGATGCCTGGGTTCATCTTTAGGAGAAGTAATCCTGCAATCGTTGGCGTTGAAGTAGTAGCCGGCAGAATCAAGGCAAAGGCTCCGCTCATGAATCAATCAGGTAAGAAGCTTGGAGAAGTTCAACGGATACAGGATCAGGGAAAGGACATAGGTGAAGCTAGCGTGGGAATGCAAGTTGCCGTCTCAATCAAAGACGGAGTGGTGGGACGGAACATCAATGAGGGGGATGTGCTTTACACCGATGTGCCTGAAAGACATCTGAAGACTCTCCTCTCAAAGTTTCCTGGAGAACTCGACGAGAAAGAGAGAGAGACGTTTGATGAATTGATACAGATTAAAAGGCGTGAGAATCCAGTCTGGGGTTTCTAATTTCACTTCAACAAGTATTGTAGTTCAGTAGGCTTCGAGTAGCTCGTTTTCTCCGCTTCGGAGAAGAATATTGAAAGTTCTCGTTTCGCGTTCTCAATAGAATCTGACGCGTGAATGGCATTTGGAGTGATATTAAGAGCAAAATCCCCTCGGATAGTTCCTGACGCCGCGACTGCTGGATTTGTTGCACCTACGAGGTTTCTTGCAACGCTAACCGCGTTAGGTCCATCCCACACCATTACAAATACTGGCGCCGAAGTAACGTGAGCCACTAATTCCTGGAAGAAAGGTTTGCTGCTATGCATTGCATACAGCTCGCGGGCCTGCTTATCCGACATTTGAAGCAACTTAGCAGCAACAAGAAGCAATCCCTTCCGTTCAAAACGCGACACTATTTCTCCAATTAGACCTCTCATGATGCTTTCCGGTTTCAGGAAGGCGAATGTCTGCTCAGTCTTCACTATAGTTACTTGCCTCGTTCTTTCTTTCCATAATACAATGTCCACTTTAGCTTTCTAGGATCTCTGCGGTAAACCATCAAGCTCTTTCGGCATTTGGACGAACAGAAATATAGAATGGATCCGTCATTCTTAATGAACATCATTCCAGTGGCTTGCGGGAAACCTTTGCCACAAAACGAGCAAGTGTACGTTCTTGGCAACGGGCCCTTACCTGATCTTCTTTGCTTCCCGCTCGGTCTCGCGGAGCATCAATACATCACCAGTTCTTATGGGGCCTTTAATATTGCGAGTAATGACTCGACCCTTATCTCGACCTTCTAAAATTCTTACGCGCACTTGTATGACTTCCCCGGTTACACCGGTTCTACCAATAATTTGGGTGACTTCGGCGGGTGTGATCGCTTCCTCTGCGCGCTCCCTAGGAGCACTCATTGCTGAACCTTAACTCCACCCTTCCGTATCTGCTCCGTCGCGTCAATTATCTCATTGAGAGACTTTGAACCCTCGCCGCCTTCTAGTACTGAAATTGCTGCGCATCCAACATCGATCCCAGCAGAGCGGCCTAAGTCTAGCTTGCTCGGAACAAACAGGAATGCAATTTTCCTCTCCTCACACAAGATTGGCAGATGAGCAACTACTTGAGGCGGATCTACGTCTTCCGCGATCAAGACTAGCTTCGCTACCGCGCGTTCTACAGCCTTCGTTGTCTCGTTAGTACCTTTTCGTATCTTTCCAGACTCTCGCGCTATCTGTACGACTTGGTAGGCTTTATCCGCCAACTCCTTTGGAACTTCAAATTTAACATAGAATGATTTTGGCATTCGCTTCACCTAGCACATTTGCCAATGGGCTAGCGTAAGCAACGACAAGCCTTTTAAGAACATTTCTCCTGCCGAAAATTTCGGCTTCGTTGAACACAGACTACTTTCCCAATCCAAATCACGATTGTTAACATCTACCAAACTTGATAAGCACTTCACACCATTCGGATCATGTCATCGCTAAGCTGGATAATGGCTCCCATGATATCTGCGAGTGACGTTCTACAAATCCTAAGTGAATTGCATCAATATTCCATGATATTGATGGAGTTGAGAGATGCAACGACTTTAGGAATCGCTCACTCACCAGAAGGCAGACTAAACTGTTTCATCTATGAAGGAGCGCTAGACGCTAATGATCGGGCGAAACTCGTCAAAGAAGTGTCAGACGGACATACCTCCAAACTGCTACGCCTATTGCCTGTAGAACAATTTCTTAGCACAATCGAAGGAAAGAGGACAAAGCACATCTGGTTAGAGACGAACGGCTTGGATCACAAAGAACTAGCATTCGTCAGCATCGCTGAGTTGAAGGCTCATCTGCGAACATACTCAAAACGTTAAGCAGCTGATAGGCAGACAACGTTAATTAAACTCATTCAATCGTGTGACGTCACACGATAAGGGTTAATCCCATGGCGAAGTTCAAACTCATAATATCCGATCCAGGCACTGGCAAATCTTCAGTCAGTGAAGTAGAAGGTACTCGTGCTCAGGCATTGATAGGAAGGTCGTTGGGGGAGGTAATTGATGGTTCTGTTCTAGGGATAACCCATGGAAAAGCCCTCATCTCAGGGGGCTGCGACAAGAACGGCATTCCAATGAGAGCCGATGTGCATGG
>Ga0187850_10004764_pt1 | contig 10598 bp, 8 predicted proteins | sample June2016WEW_4_15_FD_132436 | JGI IMG/M metagenome (GOLD analysis project Ga0187850, IMG submission 132436) | Peatland microbial communities from SPRUCE experiment site at the Marcell Experimental Forest, Minnesota, USA - June2016WEW_4_150 | ecosystem: Environmental > Terrestrial > Soil >... | reverse complement strand
TTGTTTAGAAAACTTGGTGTAGTAATTGATACTGTACGGTATGAGTAAAAGCATCGATAATACGATAAAACCGTATATCACATATTTACTTCTAATGAAAGTAAGGATAGCTTTACACGAAATAGCTATGCCGACGAGATAGCCGGGAAGTAGATATAATAAATAACGTGAGGCCAGTGATATTTTATATGATAAGACGCCAGTTACCGCTAAAGGAATTATTAAAAATGCTAGCAATAATAGAAACTTCCCTTTATCCTGCCTAAAGAGAACTACTGCTCCGATGCAGAATAGTCCGAGGAAAAAATACATTATATAAACATTGCCTGCGGAGATTTGTAGTAGAGTATCAGTGACATATTTAAATCCATGATATCCCCAGGTAGGTGGTGTTGAAGCCATCTTAAAATAGGTTCTGACCATGACGATAAAGAGCGGAATACCCGTGATGATAAATGTGAGTAAACCGTAGCTTATTCTTTTAAAATCCTGTTTGACTTTCCTGAATCGAACCCAGGTGTAAACGTAAGCGAAGGCAAAAAAGATACAGATGGGAATTAAAGCATAGTAATGCGCCCAAAAAGCCAGCGCCGATGATATTCCGAGCCATACCCAGGACGCGGTGTTTCTTTCTTTTATCCCCCTCATTAAAAAGAGGAAGGCCAGGCTCACCAGAAAAACCATCATCGTGTAAACGCGCGCTTCCTGTGAATAATAGATATGGAAAGGATTAAAGGCAACAAAGGCCGCCGCAACAACCCCCACATTTTTATCGCTGATTTCTTTACCAATAACGTATACCAGAGGAATGGTCGCAATGCCGAATATCGCCGGTATGAAACGAAGGACAGATTCGCTGGTTCCGAATTGCAACATGATATGTTCAATCCAGAAAAATAACGGAGGATTATATTCTGTACTTACCGTCATATTCCAGATGGAATTCCACATATGAATAAATGAGTATTTCGCGTTGTAATAGGTAAGCGATTCATCCAGCCACAGGGAGTTATAGCCCAGGTGGTAAAACCGTAAAAATGCGCCGATGCCGATAAGAACCAGAAGAACATAGATGTATTTATTATTTAAAATATTGAGTCTATCTTCAAAATTCGCGGCTCGAGTCGCAACCGACTCATTTCCACGGACTTCTTCATTAATCATAATAGTTCACCGCCTGAAATTTTATTGCTCTCCACGAAGTATTCGCATCAACCCAGTCCGATTAAGAAGCAGCCAGTGACGACTATCACTATTCCGGCCCATCTAAGCAGCGCCACGTTTTCCTTTAAAAAGATAAGGGCCAGGACCGCAGTTACAATATATCCCAGACTGACTAGGGGATACATGAAACTCACATTCAGTGTAGACATAGCACCCAGCCATAGAAGCAGCGTCGCGGCATAGAGCACCACTCCAAGAACTACCGACCAGTTGGTTATCACTTTGAGCAGCGTATTTGGTGAAACTAGTTCAGAGATGCCATGAATTTCGCCTATCTGGTTCATACCGTGTTTCATCAGGATTTGCCCGCAGGCACCCAGCAAAACGCACAATGCCACCAGCACCAGAGCGAACATACGTTTATTCTCCCTTTTTTCCATTTGCCGGCCCGGCCCATCTTTGCCAAATTTTAAAAGCTTTCGTCCCCAGATGATTAATCGGCCGCGTCCGCTTACCGAATATCTTGACATTATTTTTAATAACGGCCTCTCTGATATCCTCAAGTTCCGTGATTATCCCGGCGTTTCCGATTTCGTTGGCAAAATGGGCGTCGCTGCCGGCGACAATCGGAAGGTTGTTTCTCCGGGCAAATTCCCGGGCTTTTTCGTTATAACTCTGAAACAGGCACCTTGAATTGTATACTTCAATGGCATCTATAAATTTTGCGTCTCCCTCTTCGGGACGAAACGCGGAATGCCTCATTTTATCGAAAGGATGGGGTACGATAACGATGCCACCCTGGTCCTTGATGTCAAAAATAACCTGTTCGGCGTCTCCGGGTTTAACTTCCCGAGACAGAAAGAGGCCCAGTATTTCACCTCTATCCGTCTTTATTTCCGAGCCGACAATAACCTTAAAATTTCCAGTCTCGTAATTCTTCGCTTCCAGTCCACCTCTGATGGTGTTGTGGTCGGTAACGGCGATTCCCCTCAAGCCGGCTTTCATGGCGATTGTTACAATTCTGGCTGGCTCAAGAACGCCGTCGGACGAGTATTTTGTGTGGATATGTAGGTCGTATTTCATTTCTCAAACTATTATCGTCTAAAATAAAGAATACCAGCGGACTTCACAACCTCTTCAAGGCTTGCGTACTAAGGATGGTAAGGGAGCAGGATGAGGAATGCGGTTAATACCCACAGAAAAATGTTGGCCATCAGGGGCTTGTCTTTAAACAGCACATCTTCGAGATTTCCCCCCATGTTCCTGACGTGTATCAGATACAGGTAGCGAAAAATTCCGTAGAGCACAAAGGGCACCGTCAGCATCATGGCGTGGTTCTTGGGCAGGTTCTCGGCGCTAAAAGTGTATAAGCAATAGCTGACCAGAGTGGCTGCGGTGACCAGAGCGATCATCTCGTCGATGAGCTTGGGCGTGTATTCAAAAAGCGACTGACGATGATTGCCTGAATTGCTACCCAGAGAAACCAGTTCGTGCCTTCTCTTACTCAAGGAAAGAAACAGGGCTAAAAGCAGGGTACATATATAGAGCCAGGGGGAAATAGGAAAGCCCAGTACCAAGGCTCCTGCTACCGCCCGCAGTACGAAGCCACCGGAAAGAGCGAATACATCGATGATAACTTGTTTCTTGAGAAATAGGGAATAGCTCAAGGCGAGCAGGAAATACATGGTCGCCACCACACCAAAACCGAAGCCTGAACCGATAGTCCAGCATATCCAGTAGCTCATAGGAATGGCAACCGCCAGCAAAAAAATAGCTACCGCCCAGGTCAGATTCGGATTAAGCTTACCTGAAGCCAGAGGGCGGTATCTCTTCGTCGGATGCTGGCGGTCAGCTTCAATATCGAGCAGGTCATTGATTAGATATTCGGCGCTGGAGATAAGACAAAAGAGGGCGAAACTTGCTGCAGTAATCCCCAGCAGATAAATCGCGTGTCCGATATTTCCGAGATTCCAGTGCTGGTTCAGTGAGAAGATAAGCGCCATGAAAAGAATCAGGTTCTTGAACCATTGTTTTGGTCTCATGGCCAAGAAAAGGTACTTGAGCTGGGTGCTCCACCTTATTGAAAAATCAAAGGCGCCTAAAAGGTCTGTTGGAACGGAGTCAGCCCTGGCCGTTTCGCGTTCCCTTAGCCCGACTTGAACATACTTGTTAGTCATTTCATATCTCTTTCATATAATTTTCATGTATTTTTATGCTAATTTGAGATATGTCGAACGTCAAGAGGGTCAACATAACTTTTCCTCCCAACTTAGTACTTTTTTCCTAGGACTTGTTTACTGCACCAGCTGCAACTGGAGGCGAAATACGGCCGCCTGACTATTGGTGAAATAAAGAGATTGGAGTGCTTTCTGGCAGGTGCTGGAATAAAATACAAAGAAGGGGATAAGTTGAAATAATTTTTAGGGCGCTAGAGAACGTGCTCCTATTGTCGCACGGGGCAGGAGTATTTTTTACCTCTGAAGAACAAAAGAAGCTGCGACCGGCGGAGAATGTCTTGAGCCATGGTCAGGCCATGCGCCTCAATCTCCCTCAAGCTCTCGAACAATCATATCGACGCAGGCCGGTACAGCCTCGTTTAATTCGGGTGTAAATTCCTCGCAAAAAGTGGTGACATTGGCGACCTCAATGGCAAAGAGGTCGATCTGCCGTGGTAATTTGAGCTTGAGCTGCCTGCCGAGCGCTAGGGCAGTGGCGAGGTTAATGCCGTGATAGGTGGCGGCATGTCGGGTCGTATCAAGCGCCGCAAGGTCAAGCCGGTAGATTTGGCCGACCTTGCCCTCTTTAGTCTGGATGGAGTCGATAATCACGGCTCTGTCGTAGCCTACGAGCACTTCGAGCGTGTCCAGTCCGGCCAAACCGGCCTCAACCACGGTGACATCCTGCCGCGTGAGCCTCCCCTTCAGCGCACTGGCTACCCGCGGCCCCACGCCATCATCGCCCAGGATCGGATTGCCAAGCCCTAAAACAAGGGTCTTAGTGTGACCCGTAGAGGTATTTCCTCCATTTAAAAGCCATATCTGTAGTCCGAGGTTGTCGATAATCCTATTCCCGGCTTATCTGTTCAATAATTTCCCTCTGGCTGTTGTAGATGACCACTTCGAGCGGCATCTGTCCTGGCAGCGTGTGGGTGGCACAGGCCATACAGGGGTCATAGGCACGAAAGGCCATTTCCACCATATTTAACAGTCCCTCTGACACTGTCTTGCCCTTTTTAATCAATCCTTGAGCTGCCTTCTTTACCGACATATTCATTGCCGGGTAGTTATGTGCGGTCGCTACAATGAGATTCACCTTTTGCACGATGCCCTTCTCGTCTGTCTTGTAATGATGTATCAGGACGCCGCGGGGCGCTTCGACAACGCCGACGCCTTCATCGGGCGTCGCCGTCGGTATCGTCCTGATATCCGGGCTGGTGATTTCCTTGTCCTGGCAGAGCTCTAAAAGACGTTCGGCGGCATACAGCAATTCGATGAGCCTGGCCCAGTGAAAAGCCAGCGTGGCATGCACCGGCTTGCCCCCGAGGGTTTTATAAAACCTTTCGTATTCAGCCTGCGCGAGGGGCGTGGCCATGCCGTCGGCGGCGTTAAGGCGGGCCAGGGGGCTGACACGGTAGACACCGCTGTCTTTGCCTTCGACAAAGCCTTTCCAGCCGACCTTTTTCAGGTAGGGAAATTTCAGGTAAGTCCACGGCTCGACGTGCTCCGCGATATAATCGAGGTATTCCGAGGGCTTGAACTTGGCCACCTCTTTACCTGCCGGGTCGACCAGGCGCAGGTTACCGTCGTAGAAGTTTACCTTGTTATTGCGGTCAACGAGTCCCATGTAGTAGCTCTTCATGGTATAGATATCGCCGGTGATAATGCCGAGATACTCCTTGTTTTTAAGCACCACATCATCGAAAAGTTTCAAGCTGAATTTGGCAAACTCCACCAGCGATTTTGCCTTTTCCACGAAGTCTTTACGCTCCTCCTCGGTAATTTGCCGGCTCATGCCTCCCGGCAGACCGCAGACGGGGTGGGTCGCCTTGCCTCCGATGACAGCCTGAATTTGCTGGGCATAGGCACGATGTTTTATTACCTCGCTGCCAATCTGGAGACCCACTTTGGCGACAACTCCCAGGATGTTTCTCTGGGCCGGGTCACTCATCGGCCCCAGGACGAAGTCAGGGGCGGCCAGAGCGTAAAAGTGGGCGATGTGGGAGTGGTTCATATGAGCGCAGTAGAACAACTCGCGCAGCTTCTTGGCGGCTGGCGGTGGGTCTACTTTGTAGACAGCATCTGTGGCCTTACACGAGGCCATATGGTGGGCCCCTGGTCAGACCCCGCAGATGCGTGGCACGATACGCGGTAGTTCCTCTACCGGCCGGCCTTCGCAGAACTTCTCGAAGCCGCGCAGTTCCGGTATCTGGAGATAGACATTCTCAACATCGCCATCTCCATTGAGGAAAATCTCTATCTTGCCATGTCCTTCCAGCCTGGTTATGGGGTCGATAGATATTTTGGGCATGCTATTACCTCCCTTCCACCTGCTTGGGGCGCTTTCTCCGCAACATTGAATTTGCCAGCCCGAATCTATAGAAAGTACCCGCCGGGTCAACTATTTCCTCCACCATTTTCTTTATCTCTGCCTCTCCCTCCCCCTGATAGACGGTGGCAATGGCGCTGACCATCCTGGCACCCTGGTCAAATACCCCGGGTGGTGGCCCGAAGCACCCACGGCACGGCATATTGGCTTTTACGCAGCGGAGGCCGCAGCCACCCCGGGTAGCAGGGCCGCAGCAGATTACTCCCTGTTCCAGCAGGCATTTTTCAGGGTCAGTCTTAATCTCATGGGGGCGGTAAATCCTGGTTATCTTCTTTTCCTCTTTTTTCCGGTCGCACTCGTCACAACATGTCTTGTCAGAGGCAACTACTGAACCTACTGGAGGTAGTTGTCCTTTGGCAAAGAGGTCGACTAATTTCAAAATGAGGTCGACGGGTGGGGGACAACCCGGGACAAAGTACTCTACATCAACTACCTGCTCCAGCGTCAGAACGGTATCAAACAATTCGGGCAGCTCCAGCTCACCTTCAGCCACCTTGGTCTGTACAAGTGGGATGGTCTTGCCCTCGTTGCTGTTTGATGGCGCCTCCAGGTAGACACGCTGGAATATTTCCGCGCGGTCGGTGAAGTTAGCCAGTGCCGGTATACCGCCGAAACAGGCGCAGGCCCCGAAGGCGACCATTACTTTGGACTTAGCGCGCAGCAGTTTGGCAATCTCCTCCTGCTCGGTGCTCCGGATGGCCCCGTTGAAAAGGCATAAATCAATGGTCTTATCTTCCATGGCCTTAACGTGATGGTATTTGAAGTCAAGGGCAATCGGCCAGAAGACGATGTCGACCAGATTGGCAATATCCAGTATCTTTTCGTTGGTGTCAAGGACCGCCACATCACAGCCGCCGCAGGCAGCCGCCCAGTACAAAGCTATTTTCGGCTTAGTCATTTTGCCTCCACCGTTTGGCCCGAACAGTCCCAGCCGTCAAGCCTAATCCTTCATGTCTCGTGCGATGTCGCCTAAGCCAGAGCGTCGACCATAGCTAATATCTGTTCCCTGGTAAAATGCCTGACGGAGATGGCTCCCGTGGGACAACTAACGGAACATGCTCCACAACCTTTACATAGTGCCTCATTAATGGAAGAAACAAGCAGCCCCTTGTCATTTCGAGCCACTTTGGGAGCTCGAAACTCACATATCTCTTCGCATCTGCCGCATCCCTGGCAAAGCTTCTCGTTCACCGCAGCCACGGCAGCTTCGACAGTGACGCTGCCCTTGTCAATGAGTGCTAAGACTTCGGAGGCTCCCGCCCCCGCTTGAGCCACGGTTTCCGGAATATCTTTAGGCCCCTGGCAACAGCCCACTACAAAAACGCCGTCCGTAGCTGTGGCTACCGGGTCCAGTTTAGGATGTCTTTCCAGGAAGAAGCCATCAGCGCTTCGGTTTATCGTAAATAGTCCGGCTATCTGTCCAGCGTCGGCCCTAGGCTGCAGCGCCGTGCTAAGAACCACCATATCGACTTTCAGCTGCCGCTGGCAATCCGCCAGGGTATCTTCGCAGGTGACTTCAAGCTTACCATCTTTTTGAGTAACCTCGGCCATGCGACCGCGTATAAGGATGACCCCTTCGTCGGTTACCCGGTTGCAAAACTCTTCGTAACCCTTGCCCGAGCTTTTCAATTCGTTATACAGTTCGTAGACTTTTGCCTTGGTCTTGTCCCTGACGAGATGAGCAATCTTCAATGAGTACATGCAGCAAACTTTTGAGCAGTACTCATGATATTTCTTGTTGCGACTACCCACACAGTGAATTATAGCGACACTTTTTGGCACCTGTCCGTTCTTTAATAGAATTTTACCGACAGTGGGCCCCGAGGCGTTAGATAGTCGCTCAAACTCCAGTCCAGTGATGACATTATCGTACCGGCCGTAACCATACTGGCGGATGATAGTGGGGTCAAAAGTGTCGTAGCCGGTAGCCAGGATGATATTACCTACATCCAGGTCTACGAGCTCCTCCTTAATTTCGTGATTAATGGCTTTGCGGTCGCAGGCCTTGAGGCATTCGAGGCACTCGGAGCAGATGCCGCAGTTGAGGCAGCGCGCGGCTTCGCTGACGGCCGTTGTTTCATCGAATCCCGTCTCGACTTCCACGAAGGAGCTTACCCTGGCGGCCGGCTCGAGCGCGGGCATGGTGGCCCGCGCCTTTTTCAGCACATCTTTTTTGGCGATGTCTTTGACTTTCTGGCGTACCTCCGGCCTGCCTTGTTTCAGGTCAGCGCCCTTGAGGTAGCGGTCGATCGAAATGGCGGCTTCCTTGCCGGCGGCGATAGCTGTAATGGCGTCAGCCGGTCTCACTACGTCTCCGCCGGCGAAGACGCCCTTGATGTTGGTTTCGAGGGTGACGGGGTCAATTTTAAGCGTATTGCTGTTAGTGTAGGCCAGTTTTTCAGAGAGAGAGGTTTTATCCACACTCTGGCCGGTAGCGATGATGAGACAGTCGATGTCCAGGGTGAATTCGGAGTCTTTCACCGGCACGGGACGGCGCCGCCCGCTGGCATCGGGCTCGCCCAGCTCCATGCGGATACATTCGACGCCTGTCAGTTTGCCGTCCTGTGACAGGACCTTGACCGGATTGGCCAGGATGTGCAGCTTGATGCCTTCGTGCTCCATGTCTTCGATTTCGCTGGGGATGGCCGGCATTTCCGCCCGTGAGCGGCGGTAGATGGCGGTAACTTCTCTGGCGCCCAGGCGTTTGGCGATACGCGCCGCGTCTACGGCGGCGTTGCCCCCGCCGACCACGGCCACTTTGTTTCCCAGGCTGACCCTGGTCCCCGAGTTTACCTCTTTGAGGAAATTCAGAGCATGGAGGACGCCGGCGGTATCCTCGCCGGGGATGCCCATTTTCTGACTGACCCAGGCCCCCGCCCCGATGAAAATGGCTTTATAGCCCTGGTTAAAGATGTCATTGAGGTCCTTAACGGGGGTGGCGGTCTTAATATCGATGCCCAGTTCCTTCAGATAGCTGATTTCATTATCCAGCACGGCCTTGGGCAGGCGGTACTCGGGGATGCCGTAGCGGAGCAGGCCCCCGGGGTCAGGGGCGGCTTCGAAGACGGTGACGGGGTACCCCAGCCTGATGAGGTCGTAAGCGCAGGTTAGACCGGCGGGGCCGGAGCCGACAATAGCGATTTTTTCCTCTCTGGATATGGTGGCCGGGGTGGCCTTTTCGCGGCCCGCCTTTGACTCATAGTCGGCGATAAAGCGTTTCAGGGCCCTGATGGCTACGGGCTGGTCGATGGTGCCGCGCTCGCACTCGGTCTCGCAGGGGTGGGTACAGACACGCCCGCAGACCCCTGGGAAAGGCATGGTGCGGCGCACGACCTCGATGGCTTCCTTAAATTTCTTCTGGGAAATGAGGGCAATGTAACCCTGGCCGTTGACTCCTGCAGGGCAGGTGGCCCGGCAGGGCGGGTAGCCTCCCGCTTTGTCGATTAAATATTTGTTCGGCACGGCCTGCGGAAAGGCAATATATATGGCTTTATGCTTGCTCAAACCCTGGTCAAATTCGTTTCTTATTTCAACGGGGCATGCTTTAACACAATCTCCGCAAGCCTTACATTTGGTCTCATCCACATAACGTGCTTTTCGGTTGATTCTCACTTTGAAATCGCCCAGAACTCCCGCAACCTGCTCCACTTGAGAGTGTGTTAACAGTTTTACGTTGGGATGCCGCCCGGCCTCAATCATTTTTGGAGCGAGGATACACATGGAACAGTCGTTAGTGGGAAAGGTCTTATCCAGCTGCGCCATTTTCCCGCCAATGCTCGGGGATTTTTCTACCAGATGAACCTGGAAGCCCATATTGGCCAAATCGATGGAGGCCTGTATGCCGGCTATACCGCCGCCAATTACCAGAACAGAATTATTCATGGCTGCCTTCCAGCGCGGTTGCCACTAATTCAACGATGTCCATGATTTTAATCTCCGTGTCCGCGCCCTTCTCGGCACCTTTGGCTATCATAGCACATCTGAAATGGGTCTGACATTTTGGACAGGAAGTCAGTAAAAGCTCGGCTCCGGTTGCCTTGGCTTCAGTGAGCCGCTCTACCCTTATGGCTTTTGAATAAGCGTCACAATTGGTCCAGGCGCTGGTGCCACAACAGATGGCATCTTGCATACTATTCGTCATCTCTACCAGTTCAATTCCCGGGATGGCTTTGAGAACATTGCGAGGCGGCTCGTAAATCCCCAGGTGCCTGCCCAGACGACACGGGTCATGATAGGTCACCTTCTTCTTTAATGTATTTAAGTGAAGCCCGTTGTTTATCTTTTCGGAGAGGAATTCGGTTATATGCTGCAACTGGCAATCGAGACTCACGTAATCGGGATAGTCTTCCCTGAATGTCCGGTAACATTCCGGACAGGAGAAAACTATCTTCTTTATACCAGCCTCCTTAATTGCCGCGGCGTTCAACTCCGCCAGCTTTTTAAAACTCTCGGTATCACCGCTCCACAGCAGGTCATGTCCGCAGCACTTTTCCGCAGCAAGAACCTGCGGTTCGATGCCGGTAGCGTTCAGGACCTTTAAAGTGCTGCGGGCGATATTGAGAGGGCTGAAATCCAGGTCATCAAACATAGATTCAAAAAATGGGGCGCATCCAACGAAAAATAATACTTCGCTGTTCTTCGAGACACGAGCATTGTCAGGAAGCCATTCCAGTCTTTTCGGTTTTATGGCCGGGTTAGCCATGATGCGCATCATCGATTGCAGCATTCCGGAATGGGCGCAATCGCCATTCTGGCCGTCGCTCTTGGCTAGTCCCCTCGTTTTCTGAATGAAAAGCGGGTAATCGACGTCTGAAGGACATTTAGAAGAG
>Ga0187850_10004757_pt1 | contig 10609 bp, 11 predicted proteins | sample June2016WEW_4_15_FD_132436 | JGI IMG/M metagenome (GOLD analysis project Ga0187850, IMG submission 132436) | Peatland microbial communities from SPRUCE experiment site at the Marcell Experimental Forest, Minnesota, USA - June2016WEW_4_150 | ecosystem: Environmental > Terrestrial > Soil >... | reverse complement strand
TAGTTGATGCTTGTGTAGTAAAAGTACCTGTACCAGCAGTAGCATATACTGTTCTTGTAGTAAACCTACCTGCTCCTCCTGCTCCTGAATATCCTGAATAACCTGAAGTTCCTATAGAAGAATAACCTGAATATCCAGAAGTTCCTGTTGAACCATTAGTTCCAGAATAACCTGAATATCCAGAAGTTCCTGTTCCTGTTGCACCAGAGTAACCAGAGTAACCAGAAGTTCCTATTCCAGAATAACCAGAATAACCAGAATCTCCTATTCCGTCTTGTCCAGAATATCCAGAGTAACCAGAATCAGCACTGTATCCTGAATAACCCGAATCGCCTATTCCATCCTGTCCAGAATAACCAGAATATCCAGAAGCAGCAGAGTATCCAGAGTAACCGGAATATCCAGATGTAGAACTATAACCAGAGTAACCTGAAGTGGCACTGTAACCTGAATAACCAGAGTATCCAGAAGCAGCAGAGTAACCACTATAACCTGAAGCTGCACTGTAACCAGAGTATCCAGAATATCCAGAGGCAGCACTATATCCAGAATATCCAGAGTAACCCGAAGCAGCACTGTAACCAGAATAACCAGATGCACTAGAATATCCACTATAGCCCGAAGTAGAACTATAACCAGAATAACCACTATAGCCTGATGTCGAACTGTAACCAGAATAACCAGAAGCTGCACTGTATCCAGAATAACCAGAGTATCCAGAAGTAGATGAATAACCTGAATAACCTGAAGCTGCACTGTATCCAGAGTAACCTGAATAACCAGAGGCAGAACTATATCCTGAATAACCTGAAGCACTAGAGTATCCAGAATAACCAGAGTATCCAGAAGTAGATGAATAACCTGAATAACCTGAAGCTGCACTGTATCCAGAGTAACCTGAGTATCCAGAAGCACTAGAATATCCAGAGTATCCAGAAGCAGAAGAGTAACCTGAATAACCACTATAACCTGATGTAGAACTGTATCCAGAATATCCAGAGGCACTACTGTAACCTGAGTAACCAGAAGCAGCACTATAACCAGAGTAACCTGAATAACCAGAAGTAGAACTATATCCAGAATAACCAGAAGCAGCACTATATCCAGAATATCCAGACGCACTAGAGTATCCAGAATAACCACTATAGCCTGAAGCACTAGAATAGCCAGAGTATCCTGAAGCAGCACTGTATCCAGAATATCCAGAAGTAGAACTATAACCAGAATAACCAGAAGTACCTATTGCAGAGTAACCTGAATAACCAGAAGTACCTATTGCAGAGTAACCTGAATAACCAGAAGTAGCACTGTATCCAGAGTAACCACTATATCCTGATATAGCACTGTATCCAGAGTAACCTGAGTATCCAGAAGCAGAACTATATCCAGAATATCCAGAAGCAGAAGAGTAACCTGAATAACCAGAGTATCCAGAAGCAGCACTGTATCCAGAATAACCTGAGTATCCAGAAACGGCAGAGTATCCTGAGTAACCTGAAGCAGCACTGTATCCAGAGTAACCTGAATAACCAGAGAAAGAACTGTATCCAGAGTAACCTGAAGCTGCACTATAACCTGAGTAACCACTATAACCTGATGTAGAACTATATCCAGAATAACCAGAAGCAGCACTGTAGCCCGAATAACCTGAAGCTCCATTACTTCCTATAACACCATTAGTTCCTGAGTAACCAGAGTATCCAGAAGCCCCATCACTTCCTATAACACCATTAGTTCCTGAGTAACCACTGTAACCAGAAGCAGAAGAGTATCCAGAATAGCCTGAAGCACTAGAGTAACCAGAGTAACCAGAAGTTCCTATAGCAGAGTAACCACTATAACCAGAGTAACCGGAAGCAGAACTGTATCCAGAATAGCCTGAAAATGAGCTATAACCTGAGTAACCTGATGTTCCTATACCAGAGTAACCACTATAACCAGAGGCAGAACTATAACCAGAATATCCACTAAAAGAACTGTATCCAGAGTAACCTGAATATCCAGAATCAGAACTATAACCAGAATATCCAGAAGCACCTATTGCAGAGTAACCAGAGTAACCAGAAATTCCTGCTGGTCCTGGTGCTCCATTTAACGAAATATTCCACGAACTATAAGTACTGGACCCTGAAGTAGAAGTCACATTTACAGTCATAATTCCTGTTCCAGAATCATATGCTGTAATATTACCTAACATACTATTGCTTACATCATGAACTATTAAAACAGTTTGACCAATAGAATATGCTAATCCTGTACCAACAGTAAATGTTACAAGTCCAGTACCTATTGTCATTGAAGTTATAGAAGATGTGGTATATTTATCTCCTGCTATTCCAGAGTAACCAGAGTAACCTGAAGTTGAAGAGTATCCAGAATAACCAGAGAAAGAACTATAACCTGAGTATCCAGATGCTGAAGAGTATCCACTATATCCTGATGTTCCTATACCAGAGTATCCAGAGTAACCAGATGTTCCATCACTTCCTATAACACCATTAGTTCCAGAATAACCAGAGTAACCAGAATCTCCTGTAACTGTTGCTCCTGAATAACCAGAATAACCAGAGGCAGAACTATAACCAGAGTAACCAGAATCTCCTGTAACTGTTGCTCCAGAATAACCAGAGTAACCAGAAGTTCCATTGCTTCCTATGATACCATTTGTACCAGAGTATCCAGAGTAACCAGAAGCTCCTGCACCCGTAGCTCCAGAATAACCAGAGTAACCAGAAGCCCCATTACCAATATTAGCTATTTCTATTTCAATATTAGCTAAATCAGTTGTTAATCCGTTTACCTGACTAATATCAAGTTCTGTTCTAGACATTTATTATCCTATTGTTGTTATTGATATGCATATTTGATAGTTAGATTCCATCCAGCTTTTGTACCATATCCACTATCAATAGTAACTACATTATGAGAAATGGTGTAATCGACTCCATTAGTTAAGACAGAACCATTTAAGATTACTGTTTCAGAATCCACTACATAAGTCTTTGACATTAAAAATGAATATGTATTATCAGCAGGAATATTAAAGTAATCAAAAGTAAATCGTAATGAACTTCCACTTGGAATAGTTCCGATAGTTAATACATTTCCTGACATAGAAGCAACTAAAGTTGAACTATCAAAGTTCACATATCTGATATTGCCATAAGTGTTATTACCAGAAATGAAATCTAATACACTACCACCACCATAACCAGCAGGAATATTTTTTGTATGACGTTTGACAGAAGATTCTACTACAGGTCTTAAGTCAATCCAATCTCCCCATATTCCATTGACAACTTCAAATCTTATATTACCAGTTGGAGCATCAATCTCATGCTTTGGCATATCTCCCTTTTCACCATTAACACCATCTTTACCGGGAGCACCATCTAAACCATTGAGTCCATCTTTACCATCTTTACCGTCTAATCCTTTTCCATCTAGACCATTGATTCCATCCTTACCGTCTTTACCATCTTTACCATCCTTACCAGTATCTCCTTTATCACCTTTTTCTCCATCGTCTCCTTTATCGCCTTTATCTCCTTTATCTCCATCTTTCCCATCTTTACCTTTTAATCCAGTTCGTCCAGCTAGACCATCTTTACCATTAAGACCATCTTTACCATCTCGACCATCTTTACCATTTTTACCATCTATTCCATTGCTACCATCAAGTCCATTCTTTCCATCATTTCCAGGATCGCCTTTATCACCCTTATCACCTTTCAAAGCTTTAGGCAATACAATTTCTAAAAGAGCATTGATGTCATCACCAACATTGATAACGTCTGGTTCTTCTCCTTCAGTTACTTTTTTTATCTTTATGGATGCATTTTTACCATTGAATCCTGGATCACCCTTCTCCCCTTTTTCAGAAAGAACAGTTACCTCTGGAACAGGAGTAATAGAATGTTCTCTAATAACTTCTATTACTTTAGGTTTTTTGATTATTATATTGAATTCTGAAAGATCAATTTCTTCTTCAGATATAATAGTATCTTTAAAAGATTTCATTAATTATCCTTTACTAATTTGCCTTTGGTATATTTAAAAACTTTCTTGCCGTTTGAAATTCTATCTCCTTCTTCTAATATGTTTAATATACTATTCTTTTTTGATTCAGCAGCAGTTTCGGGTACAGGAGTTTCTGCCCCTTCAGGTTCTGGTGATCCTTCTTCTGGCTGAGTTTCTCCTGTTGGTTGGGTTGGAGCCGTTGCTCCTCCTGCTCCTCTTCTATTTACACTATAATCAGGTCCGAACGTATGGCCTATTTCTTCCTCTTCTGTTCCACCTTCATTTTGTTCGTCAGCAGCTTCTTCAATTCTTTGTTTCTTAATCAAGTTGATATCTTCATCAGTGAATCGTAGAATGTTTTCTTGTATCCATTGTCTAGAAATCAATCCTGGTTCTACAAGAGCCAAAGCATTATTAGCTGTAGATACTCTCATATCAATAACTTGGTTGTTCTTTATCTCTGAATATTCATTAGAGTTTGCATATATGTATTTGATTTTCTCTTGAATTAACGCCCAATCTTCAATAGAGAAAACATCTTTAGCAAGTAATTCTTTCTTAAGAAGATCGGTAAACATCATATTGAAACGTCTTCTTAACTTAACAATCATTTTGAAGAATCTTAGTTCTTCTTTTTCAGTATCTATGCTTGTTGATATCTGAACTCTAGCATCAGAACTTCTACGATTAAGAGGAATGTTAAGAGCTTTATAAACTTTGTTTACAAAGTAATCCATATCTTCGAATGATGTAAAGTTAGGACTTAAACCAGCAATCGATTCAACTTTTGTTCCACCACCATTTGCATCAACACTGAACCAATAATCTTCTAGGATAGATATAGAACGAGTCTTATCTTCCATTGCTCCAGTATCAAGATTGTATGTTCTCTTTTGACGATACTTAGAAATAAGAGAACGCATATATTCTTCTGCTTTAGATTTGTTTAGCTTTCCAGTAGCAACATAAAATGCTCTCTTCTCTGGACTTCTTGTGATACGATAGATAACTAATGCATCTTCTATGTTAGTTAATTGATTGATAACCTTCATAGCTTTGTTCAAGAAAGAGATAGGGAATTTTCTATCCATGCTCCACTGACCAGAGTTTATAGAAGTAATTTGTTCTTCAAGAAATACTTTTTCTTTATTGACATGTCTGTTAATATTATTAGTATTAGCTTCACCATAATAATATTTCTTTTGTTTTGTAGTAGGATCAATGAATGCTGTAAAAGAAAAAGGAGAAAGCAATTGTAATTTCTGAATACCTTTTCTAATTCTATCATTAGAATATATTGCTTCTAAATTTAAAACTCCATCAATATACCATTGTCTGAAAAGTTCATCTCCTCTTTCATTGAAATCTAAAAGAAAAAGAATCTTTGAAAATGCTTCCTGCATCATATCTTTAATAGAATCAGGAACATCAAGATCATTCAAATTCAAAGAAATGATATCATCTATTTCATCATAGATAATTGCTTCATTACCAATTTCATTTAGAGCTAAATCAACTTCAGGAAGATAAGAAGCTTCTCTCCATTTACGAATCATTTCATTTTTCGAAGCTGACCATACACTTTGCTGACCCATCTGTGATGAACTGTAGCTGGCGAACGGATCATACATTACATAAGAACTCTCTACCTCTCGCTCAGTAGCAGTTGCGGTAGTGTCTGATGGATTTTCGAGTTCTGCCTCACGCTTAGAATAAAAAGAAAATTTTAGTCCTTCTAGTAAATTATTAATTGTTTCTTTGAACGGCATATGATATCCTTATAATATAAGTTTCTTTTATTTATATAAATAAAGTAGAAGGAGTAATCTAGCTATTGCCATAGACTAGAAACAGTAGGAGCAAATTACTGCTGTCCTCCTCATATCTATTTATAGGAGCTATATCATGTATCATCTAGTTTATCTTACTCGAAATCTAATCAATAACAAAATCTATGTTGGAAAACATTCTACCTGGAAAGAAGATGATGGATATCTCGGAAGTGGAATTGCATTAATTGATGCTATCAATAAATATGGTAAAGAAAACTTTAAACGAATCATTTTACATTATTGTTATGATAAACAACAAGCATATGAATTAGAAGCACAAATAGTTGATATATCATTTGTTGCTAGAAGAAATACATATAATTTAACAATAGGTGGTAAAGGAGTAAAGCTTCAATCTGAAAAAACTAAAAGAAATGTATCGGAAAGTAATAAAATAAGAATAGTATCTAACGAAACTAGAAAGAAAATGTCCGACAGCCATAAAGGAAAAATAAGATCAGAAGAATATAGACGAAATATTTCAAAAAGTTTAACAGGACAAACTCGTTCAGAAGAACGAAGAAAGAAAATATCAGAAACTCTTAAGGAAAGAAATAGACAAAAACGAATTAACCAAAAGGAAATTCATTTTCTGTTATAATTTCAAAAAAGAGAATACGACCTTTTGCTCTTTCTCGTTCACAATATGCTCTAGTCGCTTCCCATTTACATTGATTTTTTATATATGTATTACATCTATCTTTATATCCTGATGTCATTCTTTTAGGAACTTTTGGTATTTGAGTCTCTATGAATGGTTTGATTTCTATAATTCGTTCTGCAATTCCACCATCTTTAGTTTTAAATTTAACATAGAAATCTGGAAAATATCTATGAGGTTTTCCATCTACTGGATAGTAATAAGGAATAAAAAAATCTTCACTTGACCATCCAATAATATCTGGTCGAGCATCTAAGAATTTTGTAATAAAAGAAATTTCCCATCCCGACCTCGCCGTTATCAATTTATTTTCGGAAAGGTATCGTTCTTTATGCTTCAGATGAGGATACATATTTTGTATTGTATAATACTTACTCATTTTATTCTTTCTGCTAATTGCCAAAAGTTTGTACACAATGGAGTTAAATCTTTACTTAATGATTTATCAAACTTCCAAATTTGAGAAGGTCGAATTGCTCCATGATGGGCGATATGTGCTCCAGCATCTATTAATTGTAATATTTCATAATCAGATAGTTTAGTTACTAAAACTTTTCCTGCTTTGGCCCAATAGGAATATTCACCTTCCATAACTTTTTTCATAGTAGAAGGAGCCAACCAATGTTTAGCTTTTTCATAAATCCAATTAGGAGATTTTTTATATATCATTTCTCCTATAGAATCTTCATCGGGTTGTATATCATGTAAATCTTTTCCGTCTATCACACAAAGATAACCATATCTTCCCCATGTTTCTAATTGGTAATCATCTATAATATTACCTATCATATCTCCACCTATACAATAAATTACTGCATATTTTAACGTAGGTGTAATGTAAACTTTACCTTCTCTTGGAGTTAGATTTCTTTTTACTGTACATAAAGCAGGAGGTTGAATTCCATTTTTAATTATAGACTGAATTGCTTTTTCGTTATAAGTTCCATGATAATATTCTTTTACAATATCTTGTTCTCTAGGAAGAGACATTTCTGTTATGTATGTTTTAAATGATACCATTATGCAGTCTCAATAGTATAGTAATTATATTTCACACCAAGAGTCATGTTGTAAGGATTGTCATCTCCCGATGTAGTCTGCATACTGATTGATGAAAAAGTTTCTATCCAAGCATCATAGAAGTGAAGTTGAAATAAAGGATTGTTCTTTGGAGTTGTGATCAACATATAAGCATCAAATACTTCTTGATTAACTTCATATGTATTTGTTAAAACATTATGTGTCAAATTCAAAATAGAAATCAACTCCAGATATGTTTGTAGTTCTTTATCGATCAAAAGAGTAAGAGTAATTTCTTCAAATGAAATACTATTTCCTGGCATTCTTCTAGTCATAGATTGATAATTCAAATCCATTGATCCTATTGTGATACCTGGAATAGAAGTCTCTGTAGTGAACAGTTCTATGAACTTTTGATTTGAAGGAAGTATAATCTTAAAGTTACAATTTTTTGAAAGGTCAAACATTAATGCCATAATAGTTCCTTATTTGGTAGTTGGAAACAATGCTGCGATTTTTGATCCATTCATTACATGGGTTTCTGTATCTGGAAATTCAGGACTTGTAACATCTTCTCCTGCCATATCTCCTTGTGATCCATCTGAACTATCTGTAGTAAAATAACTATAGCTAAAGATAACAGTAAATTCTTCTAATTGATCTGTGTTATCCATTGATAGTTCAATATCACCAACTGCTTTAGGTTGAGCATGTTTTAAAGTATAGGTCTTAAGTAAAGTTCCGTCTCTTCCTAATTGAGAAATATTTACTTCACCTTTAATATCACTATGGTTTCCTCTTATATTACTCTCATCATTAGCAATAAGATTCATCCAATCTTCAAATTTATCTCTAAGATTTGATCCAGTATCATCATAGTTATTCCAGAACGTAATAGTTACATCATCGTATGTACTATCACAAAGAATTTTATATCGTTCTCCCTGCCACCATTGCTCATGTTCTCCTATCGATCTGCCAGGAAGAGATGCACCTTTAACTAAAAAGGAATCGTCTTCTTCAAACTCTTCTAATGCATCAGGAGCATTGATAGAAACATAAAATCTATTAGGTCGGCAAACATCCGAGAGAGCATTTTGAAATCCAGCTAGAGTAATGTCGGGCATAGTAATCCTATAAAGTTTCTTTTATTTATAAGTTTTCGATTGACATTGAATTCAAGATATGCTATAGTCTTTGAAAGTAACTAAATTAAAAAGGAGAATGTATGAATCATTTACAATGGTGTTTGCTTCTTGCGTCTATCATGAATATGTTTTTAGGTATTGTCTGGACTTCAGAAACGATGCAAAATGCAATATTAAAAACAATATTATTTGGTTTGGCTGGATGGGGAGTTTTGGAACTTCTTGCATCAGGAATTGTTACAGGCATCAAGATTTTCTAAAAGAAAAAGGGAAGCGATTAGCTTCCCCTTTTATAACATAACATCTTCCTTAATGCAAGAACTATTAGTCTACAAGCTCCCAGGAATTGATACAGAAGTCAACTGTGAAATCTTCTGGTGTATCAGTAGAATCATGAGATACTTCGATTGAGCTTGCTGTTTTAGGCCATGCTTGATGGAGCAAGAACGTTTTTACTACAGCACCAACTCTATCCAATTGCTGTACCTGGATGTCGGTTCTGTATTCATCAGGAGCCTGTCTAACGTTGTTATCATCAACGGTATCTGTGTTAAGAATACCATTCATCCAATCAGTAATGAACTGTTTGATTGCCATGTCAGTATCAACATGGAGTGTCATAGATACGTCAGAGAAGGTTCCGTCTCCAGAGATTTTGTTCTGCAATCCTTGATAGTTGATTGTCAATTCGCCAATGTTCTTATCAGGAATTACAAATGTTTTCACATAGAATGAAAACTGTAAAGGCCAGATTGGATTAGTTCCATTGTCCAAAACTTGAACAAAGAAACGATTTGGTCTACAAACATCATTAAGATTGTTCATGAATGCAGTCAGGGTAATGTTAGGATTTGCCATTGTGTTTCTCCTTTATAAAAAAATAAGATATAGATAGGTTTCTTTTATTTATATTTTAAAATATTTCTTAACATTTTGTTTCATATATGATATCATGTTTAAACAGATGGAGGGTTATATGGATCGTCTTAGAGAAGAACATTGTCATAAATGTGGAGCAGAACTTACAGATATATCTACAAGATTTATTCGTGATCCATTTGACGGAAACAAAAAGAAACCTGCTTACTTTGCAACGTGTCCTAATAATTGGTTGTTTCATTCAACTAATGTTTGGGTAGGTGGATATTGGGATAACAGGTTTGATCAATTCGATACTATGGACTAAAGAAAGGAAAAGGAGAATACAATGAAGAAACAGGAAATCATCAGAGAACAATCTTTGGAAACTCTCAATACCATAATCGCTACCTATAACAAAAATGGGTATGTTATTATGCCTGGAAGTTTGAATCTTATAACTTCAACTAAAACAAACTTCTGGATTGTGATTCTGGAAAAAGAAATCATTACTACTCCAGGATATGGAGACACTTCTCCTGTTTCAGAGAAGAAACATTTTGACTTTACAAACCTAGTACTCAATACTTTGATATCTACCAATAACAACAAGATAGCTGCTATCAAAGCTGTAAGAGAAACTACTAGGGTAACAGGTTCGGATGGTAAAAGTATATGTGTAATGGGACTGAAGGAAGCAAAAGATAAGGTGGATGATATTATATATAAAGCTAACCAAAGGCGGTGGAAGGAAATCTATGGCTGACTTAGGCAACAAAGAAAGAAAAGCTTATCTTGAAAAACAGAAGCTAATCTCTTGTGGTCGGTGTCCATATCACCGAAAAGAAAATGCTACTCCCACTCCCCGACAAGACAAATACAAAACTATCAAACGTAATACTATAAGAAAAAGCGGAAAAGTAAACTCATAATTTACTTTTCCGCTGTTCTTTAAATGATATGAACTGCTGTTGTACATTGAGGACAGAACTTGAAACTAGATTTGTTCCAGTGTCCACAAGTCGGACATTGAATTTTATCTCTGCTGTATATTACTTTCTGTATTTCTT
>Ga0187850_10004746_pt1 | contig 10630 bp, 11 predicted proteins | sample June2016WEW_4_15_FD_132436 | JGI IMG/M metagenome (GOLD analysis project Ga0187850, IMG submission 132436) | Peatland microbial communities from SPRUCE experiment site at the Marcell Experimental Forest, Minnesota, USA - June2016WEW_4_150 | ecosystem: Environmental > Terrestrial > Soil >... | reverse complement strand
GGGCGGCTCGCCCGGATCGGTGGGCGACACGTCTTGCGGATGACCCAGAACCCGGTGACCCAGGCACTCTATGAACGTGTCAGTCATGCGTTAGCGGCCTGAATTATTTTCGGATTAGGGTTAGAACCGGGCTCCAGGAGCTTGGGGGACCTCCGGGAGTGGCGGCACCCGTCCAGTTGCGCGGAACTCCACTTCGTACCTTTCGGCTTGCGTCAGAGTGATGGCACCCGCGTCAACCTCTTCTGCAAGCGAGCGTCGAAGCGCGTGGACGCGCTCACGCCAGATAGTCATCCCGAACGTCTCCCGCTCCCTGCCATTGAGCCGTTCTACTGCGTCCTTGGCTTTCATCTGGCCCGCTTCAACCGCGGGCCGTAACTCCTGCTCCCAGTAGTTCCGGATAGCCTCTGCTTTTGCCTTCATCTCCTCGACGTGTGCTTGCCATTCCGGACCAACCTCAATCCATCCAATCGACCGCAGGCGGTCAATACATTCCCTTGTCCGCTCGGCGGCGATCCTTGCTTGGTAGGGCGTCATCCCGAGGGCATAAGGCTGGGTCGCATACGCAGAGCAGTCCACTACCTGAGTGCCCTCGGGGGAGGCAAGAAGGGCGGGCCGTCGGGCCTCGGGCATCCCCCCAAAGCAGCCTCCAAGAAAAACAATGAGAACCCCGAGGCCACTCGCCTGCCTCAAGTGCTGATCTTTCGTCTTCGAGCGGATCAGCCACTCTATTCTGGCGTTTGGGTCTGAATGAGTCATAGATCCCCCGTTCCCCATGCGGATGTGCGATCCACGAGAACAGCAAGGCCCTGGGCGCACGGCGGGCAGCCGAACCCAGGGCCTCGCAGGCCGGAAGGACGGAGCCTCCCGGATCCTATTCGGTTGGTCTCCCCCCGTGGTTACCCTGACATCATTACCCGCGAAAACTGCCCGAAGTCAAGGGAAATACCTCTACATATGGTGGCCCTATCGGGATTCGAACCCGAGTTTGGGTTACGATCACACCCTGGCCGAGGTCCCTTACCGACTCGCAACGGAAGCGACGAACTGGTGCGAGTTGGCCCTGCGGGGCATTCGTAAGTGCCCAATGGGTGATACACGAGGTTGCGAGTTTTGAAGAGCATTCACGAGGGGGATCGCCGCCCGGAGCTTGTCCTCATTGAGGATCTTCACCGGATCCCGTTCCAGGTGAAGTGCAAGCCGCGGGCTTAGGGGAGCTTTCGTCCTGATGCCAGCCGGACCCTGAGTGTCCCTCGGATCTCTCCCATCCGTCGTGCACGATCGCGGATTAAGGCTAACCTCTCCGGGGTGATCAGCTCCGGGTCCGTGGCGTCCTCCCGGAGGCAGCGGAGGTGGTAGGCAAGGCGGGATGCGAGCAGAGCCCGGCGGGGCGAGTCCCTGCAACTGGCGATGAACCATTGCGGGCCAGCCCTGGTTCATCACGTCATGGATGGGCACCATGACGAAGACGCCGAGGCTGATGCCCAGAGACGGTTTCTACTCGGGACCGGCCTCTCCCCTTTTGTGTCTGTCTATCCCCTTACTCTATCCAGCATTGCAGGGAAAAGTGCTGTGAGGAGTGGGAGCGCGGCCCGGTCGGCGAGCGAGACGACTGGAGGCCTACCTCTACTGGCCGGCCAGGCGGTAGAAATAATCGCCCTCCGCCGCGCGGACATGGAACCAGCCCACGTCCGAGCCCCCCTCGACCAAATACACGGTGGCCACGTCGGCCCGACGGACCGGCGAGTTCAGAAAGAGCGCGGAAAACGTAGCCGCCACCTTCTTCACGACGCTGTCCCGCTGGGCCGCGCTCAGGTCGTCCCAGGCTTTGCGATTGACCGCCATAGTCCCGAAGGGTTCCGTATCCGGGCGCTTCGTCCCGGTCGACCGGAACGGCCCGAAGATCGCCGCCAGCTGTGGGTCCTTGGCAACGGCATTGTTGAACTGCTCGGTTAAGGCTTTGAGGTCGGCGCGGGGGATGATTTTCGCCTCCGGATCGTTCTTGGACATCGCACAGGCGGTCAGAAAGGCAACGGAAAGCACCAGCAGACCAAGAAGACGCATCGCGACCTCCATGGCACGACTGCAATGGGCATTCAACCTGGACCGCAGCCCTTCTGAGACGGAAGTGACCTGCAAGAAGAAAAAGCGCCAACGGCCCATAGTGTGCGGTAGCAAATGGTGTGGGCGAGCACTCCCGCGAGACGGGGATGAGGCCGGGAGGCTCAGGCGGGAGCGTATCTCTTGTCCTCACGCCGTGTCAACAAGGATTCCCGCTCGGAGGCGAAGACCGCCGAACGCCAACACGGCGCGGCTCCACACCGGAAGGCCGTCGGGCCGGAGGCCTCCAGGGCGATGGTGCAGATGGCAAATTCTGGTTGGCCCCTGACGCTATTGCTAACGTTGAACGGGTTTCAGTCGATCCACTGCCCAAGGACTCCAGCCCACCTTGACGGGCTCTTGATTCGGTCACGATGGGAAGCCAGTGAATTCCCTGGAATCGAGTTTCTACTGGCCCCCGCTCCGAGACCGGTGGGCGCCCCGTGCTACAAGGGTTGCAATCCAACCCAGGCTGACCAAGTTCCACGCACGGTTCTCGGGCGGAGGGGAGACCACATCACGCTGCCCGGCGGGGGATGGTCCGGCGCGGCATCCGGAATTGCTCGGTGTCGATTGAATCTCCAGTCCCACACTGCTTGACAGAGCATTCCGGAATCCTGGACATCTGCGACGCCGCTTAAACGCTTTACCCGCTTCAAGTGTCCAAGGAAGTAGAACCGGTCACCGATGAAAGGAGGCAACACCATGCGACGACTGATGGGAGTGGCAGTAGGATGTTTCCTGGCCCTGACCCTGTGGGGGCCGGCGGCCCGGGCGCAAGACGTGGCGCAGGACCAGAAGGACATCCGGCAGGACCGCCGGGACCTCCGGCAGGACCGGCAGGCCGTCCAACAGGATCGGCAGAACCTCCGGCAGGATGCCCAGACTCTCAAGAAGGATGACCAGACCATCCGGCAGGCCCGGCAGCAGGACCGGCAGGACTGGCAGAAGCTCCAGGCGGATCGGAAGGCCGGGAACCAGACCGCCGTCACCGCCGATCGGGCGGCCCTCCAGCAAGCCCGGCAGGCGCTCCGGCAGGACCGCGCCACCCGCTCCAAAGACCGGCAGGCGCTCCGCCAGGATCGCGCGGGCCTCCACAAGGATACCCGGGACGTCCGGCACGACCGGCGGGATCTCCATCAGGATCGGAAGGATGTGCGGGCCGACCGACGTGACCGGCGGCAGGCCCGGCGCGCGGAAGCCGAACAGAAGTAGGCGGGCCGGCTCGCGTCGAGCCCGGCGCGAGCCGTCCCCGCGCAAACGCCGTTGAGAGGTCAGGCAGCCACCCTCGCACACGGAGACCGCACATGATGACGTACAAGACCGCGCTGTTCGGGCTGATGCTGGCGGGGGCCCTCCTCACCACGGGATCCCCGATCTGGGCCGGAGGCCCGGAGAAGGACCCGAAGTTCCAGAAGCACCATCCGCGCCAGACGCAGGTGCTGAGCCGCGTGGACCGGGAGCGGAACCGGGTAAATAGCGAGTACAAGCAGGGCAAGATCTCGGCGCAACAGCGGAACCAGCTGCGCGGGCAGATTCATGCGATGCGCAAGGAAGACTACGCGGACGCCGGGGCCAACAGCAAGAACGGGACGGTCCGGGGCGGCTACATCACCCGTGGCCAGCGGGGTGTGATGAACCAGCAGGAGAACCAGATCAATCGCGAGATCCGGCAAGACGCCGGCAAGTAGGGGCCGGCCACGCCGGACGGCACGGGAACATCAGGCCGGCATTCGTGCGCAGCCATCCAGCAGCTCCAGCCGTGCGGCTGGGGCTGCTGGTGTTGTTGGGGGGTTGGGGGTAACGGAGTAGAGAACAGTCCTGGCGGGCGGGCCGTCAGTGTGGGAGCGCATCTTCAAACCGGCGGCTGTCAAGCGAAGTCAACGAGCTAGCCTGCCTCCGTCCGAGGTCGAACCTGCTGAAAGCAAACACGGCAAGTGGGCTACAGTTGGGTAGAACGAGGCCACCGGAACCAAGCTCCGGTTTGAAATGGTCTCCTTCGTCGGTCGGTGCGAGGCCACCACTGGCAAGGCCCCGAATGATCGCCTGGTCCCCAGGTCATGGCACAGCCGCCGTACCGGTTTCTGACTCGCGAGAAAAGGTACGGCTTCAGTCGGGCAGCTCCTGCGGATCCTTTTCAGCCCCCGGTTTTTCCTGGTCTCCTCCATGCCCGAGCTGGGAGCGTGCTTTTCCTCGGCGGTGAGTGATCTTCTTGATCGGCGGTCTGGCTGCCGCCTCATCGCGTCCGGTCAGATGGGGCCGGGGAGGGGAAAAGGAGGGAGGATGGTTCGCCGTCTGCTACCGGTATTGACTGGTGTGCTTCTGCTTCTCGCCGCCCCTGCCTCCGCGCAGAGGGCCGACTTCGATAGTGAGGTCGTCGCCCGAGACGCGGAGGCGGCTTTCCGTGCTTTCATGGAGGCCTGGGCCTATGACCAGCATTGGCGGATGTGGGAGATGGGCACGGAGGACAGCCAGGCGAGGATCGGCCAGAACGAGTTCGCCAACCGCCTCCGCCTCAAGGGGATCAAGCCCGCCGCGGGGAAGCAGGTGGAGGCCATCGAGGTTTATCCGCAGTCAGCGCGCCGCGTCGAGATGGATGTGCGGTTCACCCTGGAGAACCCCCGGGACAGCACCAGCGAATCCTTCAGCGGCACGATCTCGGCTTGGAAGGAAGGGGCGGCCTGGAAGTTCAACCTCGGGCAATTCCTGCGACTGGTGAACACCTGGTAACCGCTCCATCTCCCTGCGCGCTGCCTCTCCGTTCTGCGGTCTATCACCCTTGCGTCTTGCCGTACCTTGACTTGACCATCGGTCAGCGCTCTGCTCCCGCCTGAGTTGCCCATCACCTTCTCACTTTACGGGCGATTCGCCCAGCCAGTTTCGGACCGCATATGATGGGCCGTTTGGCCCTTGATCACTTTCTTCTTTCTCTTGTTATGTATTGCTTGTGAGTTGTGGCGGGCTATTGCTGCTACTGACTGCGCAGTGAGACGGCCTCATGAAGATCTCCGAAGAAGTCTACACTCATAACCTCTTGTGGCGCACGGCGGAGAGACTGAGTCGCTGTGAGTGTTCGCAGAAAGATCGGTTCTATCTGAACCTCTCGGCACTGCTAATGGCCTATCTTGCCTTTGAGGCTTTTGTAAATTTCCTCGGTGAACAAATATGCCCTGAGTCATGGATAAATGAGAAGGAGGCTTTTAGGGGTCAAGGCGATACTATAGAGGCCAAGATCGGTGCAATCTCCGGCAGGTGCCAATTCCAGTGGAAGAAGGGCGAACGCCCTTACCAAGACCTCAAGAAGTTAAAGAAGGCTGCTATCCCAAAAGTGTCTGAGCAAGTAACATCTGAAAAGTAGAAGCGCATCGGGGAACTCGGCTATCCTCCTCGGGGCTCGCAACCCAGAGAGAGGAGGTCAAGGCCCGATGCGCCTGGAAACCTTTATCAGGAAGTCGCTCGGAATGAAAGCCCATACCGTGGTGAAGACGGAGGAACTCCCGGACGGGGGCCTGGTGGCCCACGTCGAGCGCCTGCCCGGACCTCGTTGATGGCCGGGATGGAAGACGCGGCGAGCTCAAGAGACTGAACGACCGAGAAGCCGGGGAGCGCGCTTCGGAATGTTCCTGATGGTGCCCGATCGGGAAGGCATGACCATCACCATGGCGCCGGCCGCGGTCGCAAGGCTCGCAACAACTCACCCCGCACCACCATCCCGCACACGAGAACAACCGTGGCCGCCCTTACGATCTGGACGGCGTGCCCCCGCCCGCCGAGTCCGGCCTGCTCAAGGCGACGGTGCTAAGGAACTGATCCGGCCACCCCTGGCATGAACCAGGCCTTCGTGGACTCCGGGACCCACCACATCCTGGCGGTGGGTTGGAGGGGCTGGGAAAACGAGAAAATGCGGGGCTAGGCTAAACCAGTTGGTGCCCCGGCCCACTCACCGTCATTGAGACAAATCAGAGACTAGGCCGAGCTCCCCCTTTCCTCCTCCGGGCCTCAGATCAACAAAAAACGGGTTAGGCTGATTCACCTAACCCGTTTACTGGCGATGGTTGCGGGGGAGGGATTTGAACCAGCGACCTTTGGGTTATGAGGGGAAATCCAGCCCCCAAAAGAACCGAAGCCTACCAATTGATCCCAAAGAAAACAGCCACTTCTGCCCTTCCCGTTTGGTTCCTGTAGGCACCTTTCGGCAGCTGTTCACGGACAGAACACGGACACCCAGGCGTGACCTGCCTCCGGGTTCGAACGTCACAGCCAGAGGAGGTGATCCCGACCCGATGTCAGCGAATCACAGTCTCTGGCTTCGCGCTCGTGAGCGGTTCCTTCCAGGCAAAGCATCGCGCTAGGAGCACCAAATCCAGGCGGGTCGCATCGTTCACCCGCTTCGATCTCGCCTTCCGTTTCCGATAGAGCGCCAGCTGCTTCCGCAGGAAGAGGGTCTCCGCGGCGAGGGCCGTCTGGGACCGCACGCTGGCCCCCGGGTACTCCACGACGTCGCCCCAAAGGGCAACACTGGTCCGACACAGATGGACGATAGGCTCAATCTTCCGCATAGATGATAGGACTCTCCCGCTCCAGGTTGGAAATCATCATGAAACCTCAGAAAGTGATCCTGCGCAGGGGAGCTTACCAGAGCAGAGAGAGTACACGGACGGAACTCTTGCGGGCCACATCCGCTCGCAGAAGGCCTGATGGAAGACGGGACGGACAACCATGGTCTTGACACGGGCATTGATGAGTCGGCCCCCGATACAGGGATCTTCGGCCGATTGCGGGACCGGGCCCCATCGGAGCAGGCTTGCCCCCGCTCAGGCGTCTCAGAGCTCCTCAGGACGGCCAGCACTTCCTGGATCGGCGTGCTATTTCTCCGTCTGATTCAGGAGTTCTTGGAATTCCTTGTGGGCCTGGGCCAGCACCACCTCGGACTTTGCCCCCTCGATGGCCTTCTGGATGGCCACCCCGATGATGTCTCGGTACTGGGTGACGTCCACGATATCTGGGAACGCGCTTCGTCCGATCTTCAGGCTCTCCCGGAACGCAGTGTACCAATCGTCTGGCATCTTCTGCTTGGCCTTCACTTCGGGATTATTCCAGGTCGAGGCCCGGGCTCCGCCTTCGCCCGCCACGAACTCCCGCACACTGTTCTCCTTGTTGGTGGCCCACTGGATGAACAGGTAAGCAGCCTCCTTGTTTCGGCTCAGCGCGCTGATGGCCATCGCGCTACAGAACATGGAAGTGTAGAGGCCGCCCGGACCCGCTGGCACGAGCGTGTAGCCGACCTTTCCGGCGACCTTGGACTTCTCCTTGTCCTCGAACTGGCTGGCGATGTCCTCCGCGTCGATGAACATGGCCACCTGACCCTGCATGAAGGCGGAACTGGCCTCGTACCAGTTGAAGTTCACAACCCCCGGGGGCGCGAAGCGGCGGAGCATCCCGGCGTACCAGTCCATGGCTTTCACCCAGGCCGGCCCATTGAGCGCGGACTTCCTCTCCGGAGTCAGGTACTCGCCACCCATGTTGAACAGCACAAACGCAAAGGGCGCGGCGTTGGCGTTCTTGAGGCCGCGGGAGACGAAGCCGTACAAACTTGGCGGGTTGTGGAGTTTCTGCGCCAGCGCCTCCATCTCCTCCAGGGTCCTGGGGGGCTTGAGACCCTGTTGCTGGAAGATGTCCTTCCGATAGCAGAGGATGAAGGTAGGCACAATGCAGGGGAGGCCGATGATGGTCTTATCCGGCAGCGTGACGTAGGTCTGGGCGGTCGGCGTGAAGTCGGCCCAGTCGTAGTCTGGGGCAGTGAGTGTCTTGTCCTCAAGGTACCGGTTCAGGGGCTCGTACCAGCCCGCCTTCGAGAACCGGCGCTTCTCCACGTACACGCTGCTCAGGAACGCATCCATGCCGCCTGAGCCCCCGGCCATATCCACCGTGAGCTTCTGGCGGGCCTGAATCTCCGGGAGCACCTCATACTTCACCTTGATCCCGGTGAGGGCCTCGAATTCTGGGATGTGCTTAACCATCTCATCCACCCACGTTATTCTGAACAAGATCAGATACAGCTCCTTGCCGCGGAAGCGCTGCCAGTTGAAGGTCTGGGCGCGGGACGGCGTTATTACGAATGGGGCGGCGGCGACTCCGGCGGTGGCTGTGAGCCCGAGGCGAAGCATCTCCCGGCGCGTCATCGTCCGGGAAACCAACGCATTCCGCTTTCGCTGTTTCATGATGTCCTCCTCGAGGTGGGCCTCGATGTTAGTGTAGACCTCCCGTCAGGGAATCATCCCGACCTCTCCAGGAAATCCAGGCGAACGACTATGGAGGTTCACCCACAGCCATCAGCCTTGTATCGTCTCCCTGCACTTCTCGCATCTTGTACATGCGCTCTGAGTTGTTGAACAGGAACGATAGGTTGAATAAGTCTGCCTCCGGTACGAAGCCGCTGAGCGCCTCGGTGGTTGTTATCACCCCTTCCCAATGTGCCCAGCAGTAGCGCCTCGAAGAGCTCCCCCTGTCCCCTTACAAAAGGTGACCTCCATTCGGCCATTGGTGAACTCCTCCATCCGCTTCTTGAACCGGAGAATCGCAATCAGGTCATCCGCATCCGGATTTTCATGCTGCGCGCCCGCACCCCGGGCCGTTTACAGCATGACCGCGGATGAAAGCCCGACTACCATACCCCACACCCATCCTGGCCTTGTCCGACATCTCATCGCTGCTCCTCCCCTCCGCCGCAAGGCACGCCTCGACTTTGCTAGCGACCGATCAATGGTGTCGAGAGTGGCGACGGCCGCCGCGCCGACTGGGCCTGGTAGATTTCTCCCAGAAGCGCCACGACTCCCGCGTTCACCGCAGCTCCCACACCGTCTACGGCTGCCGTGGCTCGGCCGGTCATCCCCTCCACGCCCCCTTCCCGTACCGCCGTCCGCAGCAACTCTAACTCCAGTTCTGGGGTGTGAAGGATGTCCGGGTTCTCAGCTAACGCCGAGAGACATGCTGCCACTCCGTAGGCTCCCCAGTTGGAGATGACCGCAGGCAGGGTCAAGTCTGCGGGGGTCTCGTCCCCCACGCCACCTCCGCAGGGGCATTTGCATCGGCTGCCGAAGGGGAGAAGCGAACGGACCGTATCCGCGATAGGACCAAAGCCGAGTTCATTCCCCCGGTCGCCGATCCCGATCCTCAGTATATCTCGCCGCTCCGCCTCAGCGAATAGTGCGTGAGCCTTTGCCACCCCGGCAGAGATATCGGTCCCACCGACCATATGGTAGACCCCTTTGGCGTTGGCCCCCGCCTTCTCAATTGCCACCACCGCCCGGATCCCGTAGGTCTCCAGATACTGGGATGCCTGCCCAGCCGCCTCCCTCTCGTCTCGCGAGAGTGGCAGGACGCAGGCCACCGGTCGGTGCACCCCCGGGTCGTCACGGAAGAGATCGGCCGGAACCACCTGAAGCTCAGCTGCCCGGAGTACCGCCGCTAACATTCCGGTCAACTCCGGTTCGGTCACGATCAGTACCTTGGCCTTTAGCCCCAGAGCCAAGGCTCGGGCCAGGACCGCACTTCCGATCGGCCCATCGGTCTCCCCGTACGGGTAATACCCGGGCACAATTAGACCGGTGGTGATCAGCACGCCGTCACCCTGGCCAAGACGATCGCGCAGCCGCCGCGCCGCCTGCAAGCACAGCGGCCCTCCCTGCCGAGCCCGTGCGGCTCGGTAGAGCGGGCCGATCGCCCCGTAAGATAGCACGTCGATCGTCACCAATTGGTCCACGTTCTCCCCTATCTGGGTCAAGAGCGCATCGGTCATTGTGGGTCCCTCCCGAGGGGTCAGCCTCGCATAACAATTCGCGGCAACCACAGGACGACGCTCGGTAGCGCACTGGTCAGGAACAACAAGATCACGAGAGCGAGAATGAACGGCAGCAGGTCCGGGTCTACCGCTCTAAGCTAATCCCAAATGATCGCGCAAGTCACATACATGACTAGCCCGACCAGTGGGGCCAGCTCCCGATAGCAAGGATCAGGGCCATCACCCCGCCGAAGTGCACCGCGTCGATCCCAAACCGCGGCAGAGTCGGTACCAAAATCGCGGTCATCAGAACCAGGATCGCGGTCGTCTCCATCAGCCACCTTAAGACGAGGACCAGTGCGTTCACCAGGAGCAGAAACACGCAGGGAGCCCCAGAGATGCTGGCGAGGAAATCACGAATCTGGTCGCCGCTTGGCCTTCCGAGCCGGGGAGTCCGTTTGACCGAATAGCTACCACAGATGATACGCCGATCACAAGTGCCAACTTATTCGTGACGGCAAAAAGTGCTATGAGATCCGTTACACACCCATTAAGACGCTGATAATGCTGAAGTCTGAGCATGGGGAGGAATTGGTCTATCCTCCCGCCAATCGTGGATGACGCCCGTTGCCTGTGGGGCCAACCTAATTATGAGCGATTTCTTTGAGGGAAATGGGTAACACTCTGTGGTTCTGAGTGATGCTTATGACCCCGTTTTTTTGTAACCAGGCTTCCACCGCCAGCCGACGGGCC
>Ga0187850_10004740_pt1 | contig 10642 bp, 5 predicted proteins | sample June2016WEW_4_15_FD_132436 | JGI IMG/M metagenome (GOLD analysis project Ga0187850, IMG submission 132436) | Peatland microbial communities from SPRUCE experiment site at the Marcell Experimental Forest, Minnesota, USA - June2016WEW_4_150 | ecosystem: Environmental > Terrestrial > Soil >... | reverse complement strand
TATTACTAGTAACGAACGCTTCATTTTAGGGTTTCCTCCTACCACTTATTAGCTGGGCGGGGTCCGTTTGCTGACGTATGTTCCGTTGCGCCCCTCCTTTCGTTCTTGGCGTGTTTGGCGCCAGCGTTTTCTTGTTGTTACCCCGTTTGTTGTACCGTCCGGGCCGTCCTTTGGGGTTGGCCCGGACGGTACTCATTGCCGCTTATTCTGTTTCTAACTCGTTCCAGTCGGAAGACGTTGCTCCGGCTGGGCTAGTGGAGACCGTTGTAGCACATGTCGTCCGCGAGTCCGGTGCCGGTGCAGCCGCCAGAGTAGCCCTTGGTCGAGCAGACGTTCAGGGCCACCTGCAGGCTGTCAACGGAGTCGTACAATTGGTCATGGTTGACGTCAAGGAAGAAGTCGGACGCGGTATTCGGCGGAAGGATGCTGGCGCCACGCTGTGCAACTATGAGCTGGTCGACGGAGTCGACGATCCCGTCTCCGTTCACGTCGTTGATCTGCGCCCAGTCGTAGCAGCCGTCGCCGTCAGTGTCCAAGCTGGCCGGAGCGAGGTTGTAGCCTTCGACCACGACACCGTCGGCGATACCGTCCCCGTTGTTGTCCGAGTTGGTGACGTCGCTGCCGGTGATGCAGTCGGTACCAGAACCGCTCGGGTCAAGCTCGGTGCGATGGGCATCGTTGGGCGGTTGCGGGCCCTCGCCGTTCCAAATGCCGTTGTAAGCATCCTTGGGCGGAAGGGCGAAGTGACAGGCGCGGAAGAACTTCTCCTGGACCGTGGTCAGGGCGGGGTCGCAGACGGAACTCGTGCTCGCAGGGTTGTTGCTCGTGAAGAGCTCAGCGCCGTCCACGCAGTGGTTGCCGTTCGTGTCGGGGTTCATCTTGTTCAAGGCAATCTCGCCCGCCAGCTTGTGCGCCGCCATGTAGTCCTCGACGGTGTTGGGAAGCCCGTCGTTGTCGATGTCTGGGTTGCAGACGTCGCCGAGCTTCATCTTGTTCGGGTTGGCGGACTGGCCGGTCGCGATGGTGCCAATGCCGTAGGGTTTCGCGTTGCCGGGGGCGTTACCAGTGGGACCCCCCCACGCGTCGCCCGTCAGCATACAGTGGGACCCAGCGCTGCAACCTGCTCCGACCGAGTCGCCGGTGACGGTGAGCGTAAATTGGCCCGACGGGAGGTTAACGATCACCGTTTGGCCAATCCACTGGCCCGCAGTCCAGTTCTGGCTGGTATCCTTGAGGAAGGGCGCAGGGCTGTCGCCCGTCGTCACTGACGCACTTCCGGCGAAGGGGATGTAGTTGACTTTGTGTCCACCGAAGGTGCTCAACTGGTCCGCGTTGTAGATGGTCGGGCAGTTGTCCATTGTCTTGCTGGCGTTGGTGCCGTAGGAGTTGTACGGCTTGTCGACGTAGCCATCGCCGTCGGTGTCCGCGCTGATCGGGCTGGTGCCCTCGAACATCTCGACGAAGTCAGGCGAACCGTCGCTGTCCGTGTCGGGCTTCAAGAGGTTGGAGCCCCAGGCGACCTCAACGCCGTCGGGAAGACCGTCGCAGTCTCGGTCCTGTGCATTGGTGAATGTCTGGCCGGCCTGGAGCGGTCCGGCCGGCGATCCGGTATACACGTACTGAGGAGTGCCACACGACGAGACGGTGCCCGGTGCCGCCAAGGCAACGGGGTGGCCCGCCGTAGCGACGGCCGACGCCTCCATGCACTGGACGGTGTCAACCGCGCCCAGTCCCGCGTATCGGTAGTCCGCCCGGGTTTGCTCGGGGGTGTAGTCGTTTGGATTGGTGCCGGTGCCGGTGGTGATGGGACAAGCCGCCCCGCCAAAGTGGTCCGTGAAGCAGCCGCCGATGGCCATGTAGTAGCATCCCACCTGGATGACGTGCTCGATGTAGCCGCCGATGGGTTGCTGCAGCTTGGAGTCCGAACTAAGGTCCGCCGGGAAGGACGGCGGGCTCGCGAAGGACGCCCGGTCGTCCGGGTTGCTGATAGCAATGGTCCAGCGGACGTACAGGCCGTTGCCATCGTCCAATCCAGCAGCCGCGGCAGTAGCCTGGTCAGGCAGCGGATTGGCGTCTGACCAGCAGTTGACCATCACCACGAGGCGCTGGGCGTTGGTCTTCTGCCCGTGGTTCTTCTCGCCGTTGACGGGGGCAAGTATGCCCGTCACCACGACGGAATAGCGACCGGCAGCCACGCCGTTGGGGCAGGTGATGGTCAGAGGAGCCGTGAGGTCGCTCATTCCGGCGAGCTCGCTGACGCCAGCAAGCTCGGTGCAGGAGCCGGAGGCGGTGCAGGCGGACTGTGATCCGCCACTTTCGTTATGAGCCAGAGTTATCGTGCCCCAGCTCGTGGTCACGACGCCGGAGGTCTCGGCCTCCAGGAACTGGTTGGCCGTAACAGGGGTCGTTTCATTGTTGGTGTTGATCTCACGAATGGTGAGTGTCGCAGACTGGCCGGTGTTCTGCAGGTTGATCTGCTCAGGCACGGAAGCGTTGGCCGGCGTCGGCGGATTCGGCGTGCTCACGGCCATCGGCCTGAGAAGGTCTACCGTCACGTCGGACAGGGGTGACGAGTCCGTGGTGCAGACCACCTTGATGGTGTTTACGTTCGCATTGTCGGTCGGGAAGTAGTCCTGAGTGCCGTTCGGCCACAGAACGTTCTTGACGACGATCAGGCCCTCGCCAGTATGCGGACAGGTGATGTTCATGTTCTGGGTGACATCCGTATTCGAGCCTGCCGCGAGAGACCCCGTCGAGACGTCCAGGGTCTTCAGTCCGCCGGTAGCCCAGGTGGCATCGGCCACAGTGGGGTTGGTGGCGATTATCTCCCAGTGGGAGGTAAAGGTGCCGGCGTTGGGGCCCCTGTTAACGTAGCTAGCTTTCACCGTCGTCGAGCCAGCGCCGGTCTTGTCACTCGTGACCATTGGGCCGTAGACGGCGGCATCGGAGCAGGTTCCCGTGCACGCGCCACCGGTGTAGCCGAGCTTAGGCGGCGAGTAGCTGGTGGCGGTGTACGAGGTGCTGTCCTGCGGCGTGTCGATGCAAATGCCGTTGCCGGCCACAGTCCATTTTTCCGGGTTGCCGCCGTTCTTGGTTGTTGCCACGTCAGCGCCGCCGTTCGGCGAGAAGGGAACAGCGCCGAAAACGGTGGTCAGGGTGACGTCGCCAGCAGCCGAGGCGCCTGCAACGACGAAGTGGTTCGCGTGAGAGGTGTCACGCAGCAGCCACGGGAATGGCGGCACCATGGCGTAGAGCCAGGTGTCCGACGGCGACGCCAACTGGGGCGCGATCTGGCCAAGAACCCATGGGTAGGCGGTGACAACGCTGCCGTTCTTCCACGCCAAATAGCTCTGGCCGACGTTCGCCTGGTCCATGTTGCAGTTGACGTCGAGCGTCGCGATGACGCTGCCCAGAACGGTCCCAGTGGGGGGTTGTACAGTGCCCGGCGGGGGATAGATTCCGGGAAGGCCGGGGGTACCGGCGTCCAGGGAAAGGAGCTGGTACCAATCCGCCGAGGAGTAGATGTAGGGTATTGCGATTCGCGTCCCGCGGGGGATTTGACCCTCTGTGCGGTTGGTGATTAGGTTGCCCCCGGTCTGGGTGTTACTAAGCACGGTGCTGCTGGTTCCGCTGAGAATCCAGGTCGGGGCGAAAGGTTGAACGGGTATTACGGTCGTAGCGGCGGTCGGCGTGCTGCTATCGCGCAGCGAACCGAGGCCGAGCGCTGCCATGACCGTTATCAGCCCCATTGCGCCCACAAATAAGGCTTTCTTAATCATGAAGTTCCTCCTACCAGAGAAGAATATTCGAAATGCCGGCCTGGCCCGTCCTCAGGGTCATGACCAGTATTGTCTGCCCCCCTTCTATGCGGTCCTCCTTTCTTGCCCATTGCAATTCCGGGCCGTGCACTAAAACTGGTACTTAACTCACTGGTGGCGGATCTGCCGGGCCAACGAAGGGGACTGGTGACGAGGGGAAACCTTCGTAGCACCATTCGCAGACCGAAGATGAACCGATACAGGGATGCATGACGCTCCTTGCTGGTTCTTGCAATCAGTTGCCGGTTATTCGGTTAGGTCTTCAAGCGGGGAAGGGCCACCAGTCGAGGCTGTTTTAGCACTCTCAGCAGGTTTTGTCAAGTACCCCCGAGCGAAAATGCCGGAAATAGGCGACACGGGCAAGAGAGGCAAGAAGGGGCCGATAAGTCACCTCCAGTTTTCTTACGTCTTAGAAGACGACTCGATTTCATTTCGGCATAAGATTTAACGCCGGCTCCACTGCTTCATAACATAAAGTGAATCAGACGATGTTAGAATTCGTCGCCTCGACAGGGAGCAGCGGGTCGCGATTTGTGCGGCGGGATTCCACATTGGCCTGGCGATCTTATGTAACAGAAGGCGTTGTTATGGTAAGCTGAGCGGCGGTGGCATGAGCCCCGATCGGCGAAAGAACGAATCGAATGCGGCAGGGGCATTATATTCCGGCACTTTCGCCGTTTAAGGATTAGGAGCAGGCTGCTCCGGCCGAACCAGCGCATCTAGAGGTTCCCCATATAATATGAAGGCTTGGCAAGGGTTCCTTCTGGGCGTGGCCCTGGTGGCGGGCGTCGCGTTTATCGCCTATCACTTCACGTTCGCGTCCGCCCAGCAGGCCGTCGTCCGCCTGGATCCGTCTTCTCAAAATGTGAACGTCGGGGATTCGTTCAGCGTCAACGTGATGCTGGACGATGTGTCGAATCTGGGCTCCTACGAGTTCACCCTGCAGTTCGACCCCAGTCTGGCGGCCTTCGGATCGGTGGCGAATGGGACTTTTCTGGGAAGCAGCGGCCGCACAGTCTATTGCCCCAGCCCTATCGTCGACGCCGCTAATGGAACGGTTCGCGTCGGCTGCGCGACGTCCGGCACCGAAGGCGGGGTCACGGGCTCCGGGGAACTGGCGACGGTCACGTTCAACGCGCTGGCTGAGGGAGATAGCCCTCTGGACTTCGCCGCTATCAGTCTGAGCGATCCATTGAGCAATGACATACCGGCCGCGACGGAAGGCGGGTCGGTGATTATTGGCTCTCCGACGCCGCGGCCAACGTCCACACCGGCCCCGGCAACGCCGTCGCCCACCCCGGGCCCAACGTGCGCCGGCGCGCCCGGCGGAGTGGTTGCCTGCCTGAATCCTGCGGGGCAGACGGCGTTCAACGGGAGCAACTTCAGCGTCAATATCGTAGTCAACAACGTCACGGGCTTGGGCGCCTTTCAGGCGAGCCTTCAATTCGACCCCGTCATCGCCTCGTACGTGAGCACGCAGTACGGCGCATTCCTCGGAAGCAGCGGCCGCAGCGTGAGCTGCAACGCCGCAAACGTCACGGGCAACGCAGTGCAGCTTGTCTGCGATACGTTAGGGTCCCATCCTGCAGGTGTCGACGGCAACGGCGTCCTTGCGACGGTTACTTTCTCCGCCGTTCGGGAGGGCATCGGCCTGATGAGCCTGGGCGATTTCATGTTGACCGACATTCAGGCCACAGTCATCCCGACGGAAGCGCTGCTGGGGGCATCGGTCGTTGTGCAACCGGCGCCGACGCCGACGCCTGGGCCATCGCCTACCCCGACGATCACTCCCACGGCAACGGCAACAGAGACGCCGACGCCGACGGCGACCTTCGGTCCGAGCCCAACGCCGACGGCAACTCGTACGCCCAGGCCGACCTGGACGCCGGGCCCGACGCCGACTGTAGGGCCAACGCCGACGAACACACCGGTGGGCGGAGCAGTCACGGTAGGGGTAGCACCACCGTCGCAGCAAGCGGCCGTAGGCGTTCCGTTCAGCGTCGATGCCACGGTGGCCAACGTATCGGATCTTGGCGCGTACGAGATAACGCTCAGTTTCGATCCGGCGTTCCTTCAGGTTGCCGATGTGGAGGACGGTCCTTTCCTGGGAAGCAGCGGCCGAACACTGTACTGCCCCAATCCCATTGTCGACGCCACCAACGGGACGGTCCGCTACGGCTGCGCTACGTTTGGCACTCAGGATCAGGTTGGGGTCACCGGCTCCGGGGAATTGGCGGCGGTGACGTTCAGCGCTCTGGCCGGGGGAACGAGCGATCTGGCCTTCGTCAATCCCACCGACCTGAGCGACCCCCTCAGCAATGACATACCGGTAGCGACAGCGGACGGGTCGGTTGATATCGGCGGTGCGACGCCGCGGCCGACGTCGACGCCGGCCCCAGCGACGCCGTCGCCCACTCCGGGCCCTACGTGTGAAGGCGCGTCCGGGCGCGTCGTCGCTTGTATCCGTCCGTCTGGACAGACGGCTTTCAACGGGAGTGACTTCAGCGTCGATATTGTGGTCAACAACGTGACGAACCTCGGCGCTTTTCAAGCGAGCCTTCAGTTCGACCCGGTCATCGCTTCGTACGTCAGCACGCAGTTCGGTCCCTTTCTCGGGAGCAGCGGGCGCGGCGTAAGCTGTAACGCTCCGAACGTGAGCGGTAATACAGTGCAGCTCGTCTGTGGCACGTTAGGCTCGCATCCCCCCGGCCCGGACGGCAACGGCGTTCTTGCCACCGTCACTTTCTCCGCCGTCCGCGAGGGCATTGGCCTGATGAGCTTGAGCGACTTTGTGCTCACCGACATTGGGGCCAACACGATTCCCACGAGCGCGCTCTCGGGGGCATCAGTCGTTGTGCAACCAGCGCCGACGCCGACTCCTGGGCCATCGCCAACGCCGACGAATACTGCCACGGCAACGGTAACAGATACGCCGACGGCGACTGCGACCTTAGGTCCCAGCCCGACGCCGACTGCAACGCGCACGCCAAGGCCGACTTGGACACCCGGGCCCACCTCAACCGTCGCCCCAACGCCAACGAATACGCCGGTAGGCGGAGCAGTCACGGTAGGGGTGGCGCCAGCGTCGCAGCAAGCGAGCCTTGGCGTTCCGTTCAGTGTCAATGCCACAGTGGACAACGTGTCGGACCTCGGCGCCTACGAGCTAACGCTCAGTTTCGATCCGGCGTTCTTGCAGGTGGCCGACGTGGAGAATGGTCCTTTCTTGGGAAGCGGCGGCCGTGCGCCGAGCTGCCTGGGGTGGGAGGTCGATGGGGCGAGCGTGCGAACAGTCTGTCTTACGCTGGGACCCGAACCGGATGGGGCAAGCGGCAGCGGGGTATTGGCCACGTTTACTTTCCTTCCGCTGCAAATGGGAAACACACAGGTAGCGGTGGAGAAGGCCACACTGACGAACCCAATGGCCGGGGTCATGACTGTCAATATCGGCGGCGTGGCATCAGTCGCGGTTGGGCCAGCGCCAACCCCGACGGATACGTCGACGCCCGGATCGAGCCCGACGCCGACGGATACGCCAACGCTGGGGCCGACGCCAACACTCGCTCCTAATGTTCCGGCTGTTCTGATCGATCCGCCTTCACAGTCCGTGAGGGTGGGCGATTACTTCGTGGTGGACGTGATGGCGCGTGACGTCTCGAACGTCGCCGCATACGACTTTACGGTCCAATTCGACCCGAATATCCTGATACTCTCGGGCATAAGCAATGGGACTTTTCTCGGCAGCACCGGACGTGGCGTGTTCTGCCCAACCCCGACGGTGAGCGATAGGCAGGTCCGCTTCGGTTGCGTTAGCAGCGGTAGCGCGCCGGGCGCCAGCGGTACCGGCCTTCTGGCGGAGATCACTTTCCAAGCGGCGGCGCCGGGGACAAGCTCGCTCGACCTCCCCGCGTACGCGCTCGCCGATCCTTTCGGCAACACTATCAGCGCTGCGGCTGCAGGGGGATCAGTTTTCGTATCCGCCACAGAGTCGGTTCCCCCCCTGTCGAACGTGGCGCCCCGATATGCAGCCGTTGCCGTGTTGCTAACGGGAATGGTCGGACTTCTGGTGCGTCCGACCGGGCGTAAGAGAAGCAGGAAACGGATTAAGGGGCGCGCTCCGAAACAGCCAAGAGGCGCTGGTCCGAATAAAATCGTTCTTGCGAACGACGCGACGATACGCGCGGAACGGGGATTCAGACAACTGCTCCGCGGTTGTCGCAGCGCGCTCAGCGGCGCCGTCGTCGGGCGAAGGGGGCGGGTCCGCACGCCGGCGACATTCGCTCTCGCTGTCACGGGCGTGTTCGGCTTATGGGTTGTCTTGGCCGCCCGCGTCCAGACTCCTTCCGCTGCGACGGCGGCGGACCCAATCGTTCTGTCGATAAGTCCGAGCAGCGCAAACTTGTGGCAGTGCAGTGGGGGCCCGACAGATTGCACGCATAACGGTGAAGGGAAGCTCGTGTTGACTGATGAGGTCGCCAACGTGCCGGCGGGCACTCAGGTCGGCGGCTTTGAATTCACAGTCTATTACGATAGGAATTTCGTCAGCGCTAGCGCGAGCGAAGGCCCGTTCCTGGCCAGCACCGGGCGCCAGACGCAGTGCCGGCAGGACCAGACGGAGAGTTCGCTGCGTATAGCTTGCACATCCACGGGTAGTCAGCCGGGGCCCACAGGGCCGGGCGTGCTCGCCTACCTGACGCTTACACCCACTGTGACGATTCGGCCGACGTTGGGCAACGGGATCCTGACCAACGTCACCCAGAGTGGCGCGGAACTGAGCGACGTGCTGGGGAACCCGATTCTCATCGATCAGGTCAGCGGGTCGACCATTCTTGTGCGGGCGCTGGAAGGCGACGTAAACAAGGATTGCCAGGTCAACGTAATAGACGAGCAGGCGGAGTCCGGGCGCTACGGCTCGAGCCTTGGCCAGTGGCCGTACAACATCTCGTTTGACCTTGAGCCGGCGACCGGTGACTATGACATCGGCATCAGGGACGTGCAGTTCGTTTTCGGACGGTACCAGCGGACTTGTGCAGGCTCAGTGCCAACACCCACCCGGACGCCTACCCCCACACCCGTACGCGTTTCCGGCGCTGTCGGGGGGATTGCGGAGCCACCGGATATAGCGCCGGGGTCGCCTGAAGCAACAGAACCTTCTTCGGCAACCGATTACGTCCTTTGGGCGGAAATGGCTGCGGGAGCAGTAGGCGCAATCACTGGCGGTGCTGGTCTCTGGTACGCTAGAAGACGGCGGGCCGCGTAGCGTCCGGTAGGCCTTCTCGCTGGGGAGTCCCATGGTGACGTGCTGGAAACGCTATCGGCTACTCAACGCGCGAACCGCGCAGATTTTAGGCCAATGGACCGCGTATGATTGCGGAGGCTGGGTCTCAGGGTCGGTTCTAGCTATCGTGTGGGGATGCTGCGTGAACGGGCTGGCCGAACTTGAGAGGCATTCCCCGGTCGGCGCGCGCGCGCTTGACGATGACGACGAATGCGACGGCTGGGAGGGGTCGAGAGGGATTCGAATCCTCGACTCCGGGATCACCTCCGTTGCCATCACCACGGGGACTTCGTGTCTGTTCTCCCGATGCCTTATGAGCGGCGGACGGGCGGGTTAGTCGAGAGAGAGGAATTCTCGGAGCTCGCGAACGCACTCGGTCACATCTTCGGTGATGTCCTCCGACCAGAACTCGATGAACTCATATCCCAGCAGCATCGCCCTGCGCTTTCGGTGGGCTTCTGTCACGGGCTGCGCCCGGCTGGTGTGCGATGGACCGAGGATCTTAATGGCTATCTTTCGTCATCCGTGGGTCGCTGCGATTCCTGAGAAGTAGGCAGTGGACTTTGAGATAGATCACCCGCCGTAGCTTCTCCGGTTGCTCCGCTAAATCAAGACGGGAACGTGTGAAACTGTCCACGTGAGAACGCCTACCTAATAGCAGGGCGCTGTGGGCGCGTCGAACAACGCGCTCTAGGTTGACAGCCGCTGAGGCAGTGCTATGATCGCGGCGCTGGCGACTTGGTAGGCGCTGCAATTGAGCTATGCCCTCGCGGCTGTAGGACGGTTAGAAAAGGAGAACTCATGAAAGGATTCAACACAAACATAGAAAGAGACGTTTTGGACAATAAGAACTTCCGCAAGGTACTATACACTGGCAAGCACAGCCAACTGGTATTGATGAGCCTTCAGCCGAGGGAAGAAATCGGTATGGAAACTCATCCAGACAATGACCAGTTCTTTCGGTTTGAAAAGGGACAAGGGAAGTGCATCATAGACGGTAATGAGTATGCCATTAGCGATGGATGGGTGATTGTTGTCCCAGCTGGTGCCGAGCACAACATAATCAACACTTCTCCCAGCCAGGATTTGAAGCTCTATACAATCTACTCTCCGCCGCATCACAAAGACGGCGTGGTCAGGCTGACCAAAGCAGAGGCCGAAGCCGATTCGCCCGATTTTGAGGGCGTGACCACGGAATGAAGGGCAATCGATTGAAGGCGAGCTAAGCACCGAATCAGCTAAACTCGATCCAATCCCCGACAACACACTCCAGCAGAGCTTGCCAACTCGACGGTGGTAAGATCATGATTGTCGGCTGGATCACGTAACGTTCACATCGCACATCAACCATTCACTACACAGGAGGTGATGGAATGGCGCCGGACAACTTGGAATTGATGAAGACCCTCGACGACGCCTGGAACGCGCAGGACTGGGAGACGTTCAGGAAGCGCCACGCGAAGGACACGGCCGTCTACTGGCCCGGACAGCCTGATCCGACGAGGGGCCGCGAGAACCATCAGGCGGAGTCGGAGGCGTTTTTCAAGTC
>Ga0187850_10004738_pt1 | contig 10648 bp, 21 predicted proteins | sample June2016WEW_4_15_FD_132436 | JGI IMG/M metagenome (GOLD analysis project Ga0187850, IMG submission 132436) | Peatland microbial communities from SPRUCE experiment site at the Marcell Experimental Forest, Minnesota, USA - June2016WEW_4_150 | ecosystem: Environmental > Terrestrial > Soil >... | reverse complement strand
GAGCCTCTTAACTTTTTGTTTTTCCCTGAGCTGCCGGCCATATTGAGAGGGCATTCTTTTCATCCCCTTGGGACCATGTACGCCGGGAGTAACCTGCAAACGGGTTAATTTTCCACCGCTCCCGAAAAGGTCGTAACCTTCGCGTCTACTTAATCTGTCTTTTGGTCCGGTATATCTTGCCATTACACTCTCCTCTTTTTCTTAGCCCTAGGGCCATTGTGCGGGATAGGAGTCACATCGGCTATCAGAGAAATTTTTACTCCGGCGGATCTAATGGCTCTTAAAGCCGCATCTCTTCCCGGTCCGGGGCCTTTAATATAGACTTCAACTTCTTTAACACTGTCCTGATCCTTAATTTTGGCAAAAACTTTCTCTACTGCGGTAGTAGCCGCAAAAGGGGTAGATTTTCTGGTCCCCTTAAATCCCGAGGCTCCCGAAGAACCCCAGGCCAAAGTTTTCCCAAGGGCATCAGTCAAAGTCACCAAAGTATTATTAAAAGACGCAGAGATATAAATTCTGCACACATTATTATTAACTGTATCGGCCATTTACTTTTTTCCTCCTTCGGCAGGGTTAGTTATTTTAGCTTTACTTAAAACTTCCTTCTTAAAAGCTCCGATAGTCTTTCTCTTGCCTCTCTTGGTTCTGGCGTTACGCCTGGTTCTTTGACCTCTAACCGGTAAATTATGAGAGTGTCTATGTCCCCGGAAAGATCCAATGGCTTGCAACCTGGAAATATTGGTCCTGACGCGTCTGGCTAACTCACCCTCGGTTGGGATCTCATCCAATTTGGCATTAATTTTAGCCACATCATCGGGTACCAATTTAGCTACCCTGGTTGCCCTATCAACTTTAATTTCATCCAACAGCTTCTTGGATAACGACCAGCCCACTCCACTAATCCTCGTCAAAGCGAAGTCTATCCGCCAACTGTCTTGTAAATCAACCCCGGCTATTCTTGCCATATAAATTTAACCCTGACGTTGTTTATGTCTGGGATTAGTACAAATTACATATAAAACCCCATGTCTTTTAACAAATTTGCAGTTTTTGCATCTTTTCTGTAACGATGATTGGACTTTCATAATGTAATCATTTCAAGCTTTGCTTACTTTCTCAATATTTATAAACTATTCGACCTCTATCGACATCGTATTGGGTCATTTCTACCCTGACTTTGTCACCCGGGAAAATCCGGATATAATTTTTCCTAAGCTTCCCCCGCAGCGTTGCCAAAACCACCCGGCCATCTGCTAATTGAATCTTAAACATCGTATTGGGCAAAGCGCTTTGAACTACCCCATCAAATTCCTCAGATTTAATTTCTGCCATATTATTTACCCTGCCGTCAAAACAAAAGGACCGTGCCTGGTCACCGCTACGGTCTCCTCATAAAGTGCTGCTATTTTAGCATCACGCATGGAGATTGTCCACCCGTCCTTTTCCATTACTAATTCCGGCGAGCCTTGAGTATACATGACTTCGATTGCCAGTGTCATACCTTCCCTGATCTCAATTTCTCTACCCCCGGTAACAAAACCGGGAATTGACGGTTCTTCGTGAAGTTCCCTGCCCACACCATGACCGACAAGAGCCCTAATTACTTGATATCCACCAGACTCGATATTGGTTTGAATCGCTCGGGAAATATCCGATATGCGATTACCCATCTTGGCGGCAGAAATCGCTTTCCAGATTGTTTTTTCTCCAACAGACAAAAATGCTGCCAGCTCCGGGCTGGGGTCAATTCCCATACTAAAGGACGTATCTGAATGGAAACCCTTATAGTAAAGCCCGATATCCACACTAACTTTATCCCCTTTCTTAAAAACAACATCTTTGGTAGGAATACCATGAACCAGGCCATCGTTAACATTGATGCAGGTTGCCCAATGATATCCGGGAACTTTCATAAATGAAGGTTCGCCGCCGGTTTTCCCAATTAGCTCAACCGCTAAAGTTTCGATCTGGAGAGCATTGGCACCGGCAACAATGGCCTGTCTTAACTGGCCTTTGATATCGCCGATTTTTTTACACCCCTCAGCCATAACCTTTATCTCCTCAGGGTTTTTAATAGTTAATTTATCCATGATAATAACTCTGTTTGGATATCTTCAATTGATTTTTCCCCGTCAATTTCAAGTAATATTCCTTGTTTTCGGGCCAAATCTATAACCGGAAGAGTGTTTTCTTTGTATTCGGACAGCCGTTTGGCAATAGTCTCAGGGTAATCATCATCTCTCTGTATTAATTTCCCCCCACACTTGTCACATTTTTCTGCGGTTACAGGCTTGGGACTTGTCGCTAAATTATAAACTGCACCGCAACTGACACAGGTGCGCCTCGCGGAAAGTCTTCTCACCACTTCTTTATCAGAGATGTTCAGTAAAATGACCTTATTTATTTTGTTTCCAATTTCATCAAATAAATTTTGCAACATTTCATACTGTCTGACCGTCCGGGGAAAACCATCCAATATCATACCCTGGCCTGAGCTGGTTTTTTCTTGGAGTATCTCTTTCATTGCCTGAAAAAAAATGTCATCAGGTACCAAGATGCCGTTATTAATATAATCTGCTACTATCTTATTTTTCTTGGCCAAATCTCTGAGAAATGCTCCCATTTCATGATAATAAAGACCCAATTTTTCGGCCAAAAGCCTTGCTTGTGTACCTTTGCCGCATCCTTGGGGTCCTAAAATTATTATATTCATATATTAAGAAATGAAGCTGTCATATTTTTTCATCACCAGCTGGGCCTCAAGCTCACGGGTAATATCCAGAACTACCGAAACCACAATTAAAATAGAGGTGCCGCCAATCGCCAAATTGGCCACCCCTATGGCATTTTGAAAAAATGAAGGCAGAATTGCTATTAAACCCAGGAAAGAAGCACCCACTAAAGTAATCCTGTTTAAAACAAAGGATAAATATTTAGCTGTTTCCACGCCCGGCCTAATTCCCGGAATGAAACCGCCATTTTTTTGTAAGTTTTCGGAAATCTTTTCCGGGTTAAAAACTACTGCCGTATAGAAAAAAGTAAAACCCAATACTAACAGAAAGTAAAAAGCATTATAGGCCAGGGTCTTCGGGGTAAAATTATTGGCAAAAAACTTGGCAATAGCCAAAATATGAACATTGCCGGAGCTCCCCAAAAATTGCGTCACTAAAGACGGCAACAAAACTAAGGATACGGCAAAGATAATTGGAATAACTCCGGCCTGATTTAATCTTAGGGGTAAATAGGATGCGCTTCCGATCGAACCTTTGGCCCCCCTTCTAGCATAATTCACCGGAATTTGCCGAGTGGCTTCGTTCATAAAAACAATCAGGCCAACCACAACAACTGCCAACACCAAAAAGATAACCGTTTTTAAAATATCGGCTGATTGTAAAACTGCCGCCGACTGACCCAGGGTTATAGGCAAACGGGAAACTATACCGGCAAATATTAAAAGCGATACCCCGTTAGTAAAGCCGTATTCGGTAATAAGTTCCCCCAGCCACACCGCAAAAACAGTACCGGCGGTCATCGTTAAAATCAAAGAAAGCAGTGCCAAGGGTGAAAAAGTACCAATAATATGCTGGGACCGGAGAAGTGAATACATACCAAAGGCCTGCAGAGCTGCCAAAGGAACCGTTAAAAACCGGGTATATTGGTTGATTTTTTCCTGCCCGTACTCGCCTTCTTTCTGCAGTTCTTCCAAAGAGGGGACAACATAACCCAAGAGCTGAAAAATAATTGAGGCATTAATATAAGGGTTTAATCCTAGGGCCATAATCGAAAAATTGGCCAGAGTTCCGCCTGAAAATACATCCAAAAGAGATAAGAGCGGACTGCCGGCAAACAAAGCTTGCAAACTGGTCCTATCAATACCGGCGGCAGGGATGTGGGCAACAAGCCTAAAAACAAGCAAAATTACGGCGGTGATTAATATTTTTCGCCTGGTGTCCGGAGAACTAATTACCTTTGAAAAAAACTGGGCAATACTCCTAAACATTTTCAACTTCCTTGGCAACTGACTTTGACATAGGAACCTTGATCGTTAACTTTTTGGTTAACTTCCCTCCACCTAAAATTTTAACCCCAAATTCTCTGGCCTGCCGGGCATCAACAATTTTGTTTTTAATCAAAGAATCAATCGTAACTTCACTTCCTTCCGGCATAAGATTTAGGTAAGACAATTTAATGACTAAGGCACTTTTGCCCGGTTTATTCCTGCCCTTACCCCTTTGCAGTGGCAACTTTTTTAAAAGGGACTTTTTGGTTTTCAAGCCCTCAAAAAGTACATCAATATGAGATCTGGCCTTCTGGCCTTTAGAACCACGACCTACAGTGTGGCCACCCTTACCACTACCGTAACCCCGGCCAATTCTTTTGTCTTTCTTATCAACTATTTTAATTGTGTTTACTTTTTGCATAGGCAATTTCAGATATGGTTTCCAAAGCCTTTAGGGTGGCATATACATTGGAAATCTTATTTTTGGTCCCCAAAATTTTTCCCGAGGCATCTCTGATACCGGCAGCTTCCATCACTACCCGCATTGCTCCTCCGGCAATAATTCCGCTTCCGGGTGGGGCCGGTTTTATAATAACCTCGGCTGCAGAAAACTTTTCCCTGACCGAGTAGGGAACCGTAGTTCCTTTAATCGGAACTACAATCAACTTTCTTTTGGCAGCGGAAATTGCTTTTCTGATAGCATTTCGCACATCCCCAGCTTTGGATAGTCCAACCCCAACTTTACCTTTTTTGTCTCCGACCACCACCAGGGCTGAAAATCTAATTTGATTTCCGCCTTTAGTCTTTTTGGAGATACGGTTGATTTGAACAACCGTTTCTTCGTACTCTTTGATAATTTGGTCACGATTAAACATTAAAATTCCAGACCCCCTTTTCTGGCTCCATCGGCCAAAGCCTTAACCCGTCCGTGGTAACGGTAACCGCCCTTATCAAAAACTACAGTTTTAATTTTTTTGGCCAAGCTTTTCTTAGCCAAAAGTTCCCCCACCAGTCCCGCCTTTTCCATCCGCGTGGCCTTAGCTGTAAGTTCCTTTTCGGTAGCTGCAACCAGGGTTCTGCCTTTGGCATCGTCAATGATTTGGGCATAGAGATACCGATTGGATTTAAAGACCGAAATTCTGGGTCGCTTTGGCGAACCTACTATTTTAGCCCTAACTCTTTTTCTTCTTTGAATAAACCTTTCTTTAGTGTTCATATTATACTGCTCCGGCTGCTTTAGCGGCTTTTCCGGCCTTTCTGCGAATTATTTCATCCACATATTTTATACCTTTACCTTTATAGGGTTCAGGGGGTTTGACACTCCTGATATCAGCCGCGATTTGCCCAACAGTTTCTTTATTAATACCCTCCACTGTCACCACCATTTTTTCAACTTTAAAAGCGATGTTTTCCGGCGCTTGCACTTTGACCGGGTGGGAAAACCCAACCGTTAAAGTCAAAAGTTTCCCATCCGTTTCCGCTCTATAACCGGTACCTACCAATTCCAATTTCTTGGACCAGCCTTGGTTCACACCCTTAACCATATTGGCCAAAATTGCCCTGGTAGTACCAAATGTAGACAAGGCCTCTTTAGTTTCTTTTTGGCAGGCAACTAAAATATTGCCGTCTTTTACTTCAGCCACAATGCCGGGCGCACAAGTCCAGATCAAAGTTCCTTTCGGACCCTTGATAGTTACTGTTTGCTTTTCAACAGCCACTTCGGTTCCGGGAATAATTTTGATCGGTAGTTTTCCTATTTTACTCATATTATTTCAATAATTACCAAATCTGGGCAATAACTTCTCCGCCGACTCTCTCTTTAATGGCTTTCTGGGACGTAATTACGCCTCTGGACGTGGATATCAAAAAGATAAACGGTCCTTTGTCCTTCTCTAACTCTTCCACATTTTTGTAAAGCCGAAGTCCGGGACGGGAAATAATCCTTAAATCCATAAGTACCGGTTTCTTGTTTCTAAAAGCTAAAGCCACGGTTAAAATTCCCTCTTTCTCGCTAAATTTCTCTATAAAACCCGCTTCTTTCAGGGCCCGGGCGGTTTGTTTAATATAACTAGTAGCCATAACTCCAGAAACCTCTTTTATTTTGGCTAAAGAAGCATTTTTAATTCTGATTAAAAAATCTCCGATTTGATAGTTAGTCATACTTACCAACTTGCCTTTCTGATTCCGGGAATTTCTCCCCTTAGGGCATGCTCCCTAAAACACAACCGGCAAATTCCAAAGCGCCGCATATAGCCTCTCGAGCGGCCGCAAAGACGACAGCGGTTCCTATAGCGAATTGCATATTTTAGCTTTTTTGTTTCTCTAACTTCTTTTGCAGTTGTTGACATATTTTATTTATTTTTCAAAAGGCATACCCATTAACTCTAACAATCTTTGGGCAATTTTGGGATCCTTGGATCCGGTTACTATCACCACTTCCATACCGTGAGGCGCCGCTGCCTTAGCAGCATCAATTTCCGGAAAAACAGTGTGCTCGGCAAGACCTATGGTGTAGTTTCCGCTCTTATCCAAACTCTTTTTAGAAAGTCCCCGAAAATCCCTAAGCCTGGGCAAGACTACGGAAAAAAGCCGATCCAGAAAACTGTACATTCTATCACGCCTCAGAGTCACCGCCAAACCAACCGGCATTCCATAACGCAGACTGAAACTGGCAATTGAGACCCGGGCTTTCCTGATCGACGGCACCTGGCCGGTGATCGTCGCAATATCCCTGATTAGAGCTTCTTTTTGTTCCTTATTCTTAGCGGCAACCCCAATGCCCATATTAACAACTACCTTAATTAACTTAGGTACAGCCATGGCATTTTTAATCCCAAATTCTGCCTTGAGTGCTGGCACTACTTCTTTATTATATTTTTCCTGATATCTGTTCATACCTATTATTTAATATCTATTTCTTTAGCACACTTTTTACACACTCTGACTTTTTCCTTACCTACTGTCTTAAAGGCTACCCGGGTTATTTTTTTGCATTTGGGACAAACCAAGACAATCTTGGCAAAAGGCAGAGGACGGGACAGTTCATAAATTCCACCTTTTTGGCCTTTTTCAGATCCCGTTCCCTTGACATGCTTCTTATAGATATTTATTCCCGGGATTAGAGCCAATCCGCCAGCCAGGTTAATCTTTTCGATTTTACCCTCCCGGCCTTTATCTTTACCGCTGGTTATCTTAACACTGTCGCCTGTTTTAAATTTAATCATATTTACTTTTAGACTACCTCCCGGGCTAATGAGGCAATTTTATTGTATCCGGCCTCTTTAACTTCCCGGGCAATCGGTCCCAAAATTCTGGTTCCCCTGGGCAGTCCTTGCTTATCAATTGCCACTCCGGCATTATCATCAAAACGGACATAGGTACCATCTTGCCTTTTGATTTCTTTGGCCGTCCGAACAATCAAAACTTTACATTTTTCATGATCGGCAACCACTCCCGCAGAATCGGCACCCTTAACTACACACATTACCACATCGCCAATCGTAGCTTTTCTACCAACCCTGGCCGGAACTCCAATTACCATAAAACGCTTGGCTCCCGAATTATCGGCCGGAACTAACATGGTTTTAAGTTGTATCATTTTGTTTTTTTAGTAACTACCTGCCATTTAACCATTTTGCTAAAAGGCTTACTGGCTGCAAATTTAACGTTGTCTCCTACCTTGGCATCAGTTGTATCATGGACATGGTACTTACGGGTTACTTTAAACCGTTTCCGGTATAAAGGATGAACCACAATCCGGGCTACCTCAACCGTCGCAGTTTTATCCATTTTCCGAGCCGTTACTATACCTGTAAATATTTTCACTTCTTTGTCTCCTCTACTAATTCTTTTTCCCGAATCAGAGTTAAAATTTGAGCTAAATCCTTTTTGAGATTTTTAGCTTTTTTAAGATTCTTTTCTTTTTGTACTCCAATTTCGAGTAGTGTTTTATCCACTTCCGTGCGTTTGACTCCGGCCAATTTGGATAAATCGGCTATACTTTTGGCTTTCAACTCCCCCAGATCTTTCTTTTTCATAGTTATTTAAATCTGCCTTTCTTTACTAATTATTATGGTCTTAACCGGCAATTTGGCAGCGGCTCTCCCGAGAGCTGATTCTACAATACTCGCTTCAGCCCCTGCCACCTCAAAAAGAATTCTACCGGGCCGAATGACAGCCACATATCTATCGATATCGCCCTTGCCGCCGCCCATTCTTTTTCCGGCAGGGCGTCCGGTCACCGGCTTATCAGGAAATACCCGGATCCAAACCCGACCACCTTTCTTCAGCGAATGAGTTATTGTCCTCCTGGCAGATTCTATTTGGGCACTGGACATCCAAGCACACTCAAGAGCTTTCAAGCCAAACTCGCCAAAGGCTAAATAGCTGCCCCGGGTATCCACCCCCCTTCGGCGTCCTCTAAAATCTTTAATATATTTTCTTCTTTTTGGCTGCATCATGGTTTAATCCTCAGCTTTCTTATGTATCCAGACTTTAACTCCCACATAACCCCTTTTTAAAAGGGCCCTGGCTTCGGCGTAGTCAATATTTTCCCTTAAGGTTTGGGTGGGCACTGAGCCTTCATGATATTTCTCCACCCGGGAAATTTCAGCCCCGTTAATCCGCCCCCCCAGGACAATCTTAATGCCCAGGGCACCGGACGACATAACTCTTTCCATAACTTTAGTTACTACTCTTCGCTGCGGGATCCTTCTTTCTAATTCTCCGACAACTCTTCCGGCCACCAGATAGGCAGAAAGCTCAGAATTTTTAATTTCATTTACTTTTAGATCAATCTTCATATCTTTAATCGGGCTTTTTCTAACCCCAGAAATTATCTGCAGAATAAACTTCTTTAAATCCTCAATTCCGGTTCCGCCTCGCCCGATAACCACACCCGGTCGGGAAACCGCCAGGTTAATAACCATACTTTTGGGCAATCTCTCAATTTCAACTGCAGCAATTCCTGCCAATTTCAACCTTTCAATCAAAGCCTCACGGATTTTAATATCCTCCACCAAGTTATTTTTAAAGGTTCCCGAGTCGGAAAACCAACGGGAAGCCCAGGGTAAAAAGGTACCTGTTCTAAAACCAACCGGATTAATTTTTTGTCCCATTTTTGGTTTCTCCTTTCACTCTTGCCTTTTGATCTTTGACTTTTGATTTTTCAATTGTCTGCAATATCACTCTTATATGAGCCATTCTCTTTTTTATCGGGTGCCATTGGCCCCGGGACACCGGTTGGCCTCTTTTAAGTCTCGGACCTTCACCAATCTGAATTTCTTTAAAAATTAAAGTATCGGCAGCAATTCCTCTATTTACGCCATTGGCTATGGCAGTTTTAATTACTTTAATTAAGTCGGCAGCTGCCATCTTGCCAATGAACGGCAATCTGGCAATAGCCTCACTGGGCTTTAATTTTTTGGCCATATCGGCAATCGGCCTTAATTTTTTAGGCGAAACCAAAATATATTTTTGGGTGGCAATAATTTCCATATTTTTAGGTCTTTTCCATGGTCCGCTTAACTATTTCTCCATGGCCTCTAAAAGTTCTGGTCGGCGAAAATTCTCCCAATCTATGGCCCACCATATCTTCAGTCACAAAAACTTCAATAAACACATGGCCGTTATGAACCGTAAAATACTTACCTACAAATTCGGGCGGAATCTGACAACTTCGGGACCAGGTCTTAATAGGTGATTCCTTTTTACCCATGCCACTCCCCACCTTCTTTACCAGCCTGGCGTCAACAAACGGTCCTTTTTTACTTGATCTTGACATGTTGGTTAATGGTGCGGGCCAAGTTTTCTCCTTTCAATAATCATTTTGTTTGAATACTTCTTCTTGTTTCTGGTATTTCCCACCGCTTTTTTACCATAGACGGTCTTAGGAAATTTCATTCCTACCGAACTCCGACCTTCTCCGCCTCCATGTGGATGGGCGTGCGGGTGCATAGCCACACCTCTTACCGATGGCCGAATACCCATGTGCCGTTTTACTCCGGCATTCTTCAATCTTCGGTTTTTGTCTTCAATATTACCCAATTGCCCAACGGTAGCTAAGCACTCCGGCAAAAATCTTCTAATCTCTGCTGAGGGCAACTTAACCAAAACATAAGCCTCGTCCTTACCGTGAACAACAGCCACGCTGCCGGCGCTTCTGACCATCTGCCCACCCATACCGGCCCTAAGTTCAAGATTATGCACAGGTGTACCAATGGGCATTTTAGAAAGCGGCAGGGTATTACCAATTTCAATAGGCGCCTCTTGGGACGAAATAACTTTAGTCCCAACCGTTAACCCATCAGGGGCCAAAATATACCGTCTTTCACCATCACTATAAAGCACCAAAGCTATCCGGACATTGCGATTCGGATCATATTCAACAGCCTCCACTTTACCCCAAACATCCTTATGGTCCCTTTTAAAATCAATCTCCCGCAAAAACCGTTTTTGACGGCCACCCTGATGCCTGACAGTTAAACTGCCCCGATTCCTGCCGCTATTTTTGGGTAATAAACTAATTAGTTTTCGCATTATTTCTTTTCTGTAAATAAATCAATTTTTTCTTTGTCTCCCAGGGTCAACATCACCTTTTTATAAGCTTTGATGGTTACTTTGTTGCCCCGGAAATTCTTTTTAACCCCG
>Ga0187850_10004735_pt1 | contig 10651 bp, 9 predicted proteins | sample June2016WEW_4_15_FD_132436 | JGI IMG/M metagenome (GOLD analysis project Ga0187850, IMG submission 132436) | Peatland microbial communities from SPRUCE experiment site at the Marcell Experimental Forest, Minnesota, USA - June2016WEW_4_150 | ecosystem: Environmental > Terrestrial > Soil >... | reverse complement strand
GGCTGAGGTTCATGATGGCGATAGTCTCGCAGAGCTCGTCCGCCTCTTCCATATCGTGGGTCGTCATAAGGATGGTCGTTCCAAACTGATCGCGCAGCCCTCGCAGATGCGCCCACACCGCGTGCCGGGCCACCGGGTCCAAACCTACCGTCGGCTCATCCAGAAAAAGAACCGCCGGCCGGTGCAGCATCGATTGCGCAATCTCCAGCCGCCTGATCATGCCCCCGGAGTAGTTACGTACGAGCATGTTTGCGGACTCGCTCAGGCCCATGAACTGCAGGGCTTCGAGAATGCGTTGCCGGCGCAGCCGGCGCGAAATCCCATACAGCCTCGCAAACAACAGCAAGTTCTCATACCCGGTCAGTGCCCCGTCGGCCGAAACCATCTGTGATACGTACCCGATGCTGCGCCGAACTTTGACGGATTGGCGAACAATATCAAACCCGGACACGCTGGCCGCGCCAGCGCTCGGCGGGAGCATCGTGGTCAGCATTTTTATGGTCGTGGTTTTACCGGCGCCATTGGGCCCCAGCAGGCCGAAGATCAAGCCTGCAGAGACGCGCAGCGACAGCTCGCTCACCGCAGTCACTGACCCAAAGCGGCGAGTCAAACCGAGAGTCTCAACGGCTGGCGGCACGAGCTCTACCTTCTTTCCGGCGGGGACGCTCGACGAGTCCCGCTGATCGCTGTTAACTGGCCTAATCTGACGGTTCGCGGTCACATCGCCCCGTCACATGACCATACACGGTCATCAGTGCCTGCAAGAAATGCCGAGCCAGCCAGCGAATGATGCCACTCAGGGTAATCCGGCGCCGGGGAGAAATCCGTGGCCAACAAGATTTTCTTCGGCGCAACGCGGCTTCTTGGATCCAGCGGTTTCATTTTGCACCTCGAAGTAAGCTGCCGGTATGCCGCGGCTGCGGAACATCGCAACCGCATCGAGTGATCGGATGAGAAGGCTTCTTCATTCTCGCAACCCGAGCTCTTTTCTGTGGCGGAAGCGCCGGTACGTCACTTCTTCTTAAGCAGGCTCATAGCAAATAGGAACACGGAAACGATAACGATAGTCGGGCCCACCGTCGACGTCTTGAAAATCAGCGTGCTGATCAGAAACCCCGCTGCGACCGAGACTAAGCTCACCGCAGACGCGACAACCACAAATTGGGCCATTTTGCACGTAAGCTGGCGCGCTGTTGCGGCCGGAATGATGATCAAGACACTCGAGAGTAATGCTCCCATAAAACGCAGGCCGACCAGTACAGTGAGGCTGAACACGAGCAGGAACCCGAGGTCCAGTCGCGTAACGTTCACTCCGGTTGCCGCAGCCAGCTCGGGAGAAAAAAGATCCATGATCAATCGATCCTTCATGCCAACAAGGAAGGCGGCAACCAGAACGACGGCTGCCGTCCCGAGAAGAAAGCCGGGAAGTGACAGCTTCTGGAAGTTGCCAAAGAGCGCTTCCAGCAGATCTTCTCGCGGGGTGACGAGCGCGCCGATTCCGAGACATGCGGCGAATACCACGCCGATCGCAGCGTCTATCGCCAGTTCGGTCTTCTTTTGAAGCTGCCAGATGAGGAGCGTTCCCAGGAATAGGGTCGCTCCCCCGCCGACCAGTGGGTTGCCCTTGAGAAGGAAGGCTATTCCGAGTCCGGGAAGCGCCAGGTGCGAGATAACATCGCTCGCCAGCACCATGCGCTTCATTAAAGCAACAGATCCCACCAAGCCAGCCGCGACGGCAAAAAGCGCGGCAAGCAGTACCGCGTAACTGTGACCCGCGTCCACGCCGGATGATTCCTCTTCTTTCCGCGGGCGAACCGCCCGCGCTTCGTTCAATGTTCCTGGATGTGACGGTAGTATTTGGGCGGAGCCCCGTACAGTTGCTCGAGCATCTCAGGCGTCATGATTTCCTTGGGTGGTCCCATGCAAACTTCGCCCTTGCTCAAGCATAAAACCCGGCTCGCGTAGCGATAGACAACGCTCAGGTCGTGCGATACCAAAATAAGGGTAATTCCCCTCTGAGATTGCAACTGATGAACCAATTCATAGATGCGTTCTTCAGTGAGTTCGTCAAGACTAGCCGTCGGTTCATCGAAGAGGAGCACATTGGGACGCCCAAGCAGTGCAAAGGCAATCAAAACTTTCTGAAACTGGCCCCCCGAGAGAGTTCCTATTCCTGCGCTTAGAAATTCCGGCGGCAGATTCAACTCGGAAGAAACGTCGTCCATCCCTTGATCCGCAAGGTGTAGGAACCGAGCCTTGGCTGCCAATAATTCCCTGACTCTTAGGGGAAGCTGCCGGTCCGCTGCGACACTCTGGGGAACATACCCAAGGCGCGCTTCTTGGCTCCATTGGACCTCTCCCTCGTACGGGATCAGGTGCTGCAAGGCCTTGAGTAACACGGTCTTTCCAGCCCCGTTCGGTCCAATGATCGCGAGGCAGTCCCCGGAATATATCTCGAAGCTCAATTGTCGAAGAACCACACGATTCCCGAAAGCAACTCCGAGATTTCGAACCGAAAGTAATGGGTCTGTCATGGCAATTCGCTGCTCGCCTCGAGTCGTTCGGGGTTCCCACCCGCTCCAATATCCAACTTCGAATTATACGCTTGGAAGACGGGTCTGTATGACATACCTCGTTTCTGTGGTAGTGGCCAGCCATTGATTGTGCATAGCCATAAGCCTTCACCGGGAATTCTGAGAAGCCGAACTGATACAGGATGCGTTCAATTCGCGCCCCTGTTCAGCGCCAACGAATCGTTCAGCGTTTGGCGCTCGATCCAGCCGGGGTCTTGCTTCCCACTTCATTCTCAGAGGGAATCTGCACGGAGGAAAGGCTCCAAAGCCTGATTTGCCATGTCGGACCGCGGTCCACAGGGGTGCTCATTCGTAGGTGATTTCAGAGCGCCGGCGGAGCACTACGACAGGATCGCATACCCCGGACGTTGTCGTCACTTAAAGGTGTAAATCAAGGCGTAGGGAATTGTTGCGGACGACAGCGGTTCGCCGCGGCTGGCGTCGATTTGACAACGGCTCGCTCGAGGATGACTCTCATGGCTTATCCGCTGCGCGCGGGCTCTTTCTCCACCCGGAAGTGCAGGGCAACCCGCTCGAAGGCTGCGAGTTGCGTCGACTCCCATTCTGAGTCATATTCGAGTTCATGAGCCATGAGTGATGCGACTTTCGGAGCAGCCTCCAGGGCAGCTTTCGCGTTCAAGAAAAGGGCGCGCGTTCGCCGGCACAAAACATCCTCCACGGTTCGGGCCATTTCATAGCGGACTGCCCAAACAACCTCGGCGCCAACGTAAGGCAGGGCTCCGGTTAAGGGTTGCGCCAGGTCGGGCTCGGTCCGCATCAGCTCTTGAACGGCCGGGGCGTCAGACCCATAGAAAGAGAGGCGCCCGAATTTCTGAGCTTGGGGATGAAATCCATGAATATTGAGCCGCTTGGTGGAACACTCTCTTTCCGGCAGCTTTCCCAGAATGGCGGCCTGGTTCACACCATCCTCGGCCATGTTTCGATAGGTCGTCCACTTGCCGCCCGCGATGCTCAGCAGTCCCGACTCATCAATACGGATGGTGTGATCACGCGATAGAGCCGCGGTGTTGTTCGCATTAGCGGCTTTGACCAGCGGTCGAATACCGGTGAACACGCTCAACACATCACTGCGGGTGGGCGTTTTGTGCAGATATAAACCGGCGGTTTTCAGAATGAACTCGATCTCCTCTTCCCCGGGAGAAGGTTCCAGGGTCGGTTCGGGGATTGCCGTGTCGGTGGTGCCCACCAGGGTGTGGCCACGCCAGGGAATTGCGAACATGACACGGCCATCGCTGGTATGAGGCACCATGATGGCCGAGTTTCCCGGAAGGAATGATCGGTCGAAGACCAAGTGAATTCCCTGACTGGGTGAAATCATCGCCTGAATCGAGGGATCTGCCAGCCGACGGAGAGCATCCGTGAACGGGCCCGTGGCGTTGACGACGACTTTGCCCGTCGCCCTGAACACGTGGCCACTCTCCTCATCTCGAGCGGCAACCCCATTGACGAAGCCGTCCCCATCCTTCGTCAATCCGGTGACGCGGCAGTAGTTGATGAGCGTCGCGCCTTGTTCGGCCGCGGTCGCCGCCATATTGATGAGCAGGCGAGCGTCGTCGAACTGACCGTCGTAGTAAACCACGCCCCCGCGGAGGCCGTCCCGATTAATGGTCGGCAAGCGATGAAGAGTCTCTTCCCGGGAAAGAACTTCCGACGGACCGAATCCATACTTGCCGGAAAGGATATTGTAGATCTTCAGTCCCAGCCCATAGAAGGGCGCTTCCCACCAGTCGTAGTTGGGCACGATGAACGCGAGGTCACTCACCAGATGCGGGGCATTCTGACGCAAAATGCCCCGTTCTTTCAGAGCTTCCATGACCAGTGAGATGTTTCCCTGTTCGAGGTAACGAACGCCGCCATGCACCAGTTTGGTGCTACGGCTGGATGTGCCTTTGCCGAAATCACTGCCTTCGAGTAGTAGCGTGTCATATCCCCGCGAAGCGGCATCAATGGCAACACCCACTCCGGTTGCGCCGCCTCCCACGATGATGATGTCCCATTCAGCAGTATGCGAACGCAGTCGATGGAGCATTTCCGGCCGCGTCATTTCCTCCTCCTCTCCGTGCTTCTTCCATCTCTTTGCCCGTCAAACTGTCGGCAGACTCCTAGACATTTTGCCTTCGGGCTCGCTCCATGCCTTGGCTCGCCCGAGCGCCTGATGCCAGCGGCTGCGCAGATATGCCACTTCGTTCTTGGCTCTTCCGGGATGGAACTCCTTATCTACTTTCCATTGGGTTTGAATCTCTTCCAAGTTCTTCCAAAAGCCCACGGCAAGACCTGCCAGAAATGCCGCGCCCAGAGACGTGGTTTCCGTGATGGCAGGCCGCACCACCGGTATCCCCAGCAGGTCCGCCTGGAATTGTAGAAGGGTGTCGTTCCGCGCTGCTCCACCATCCACTCGTAAGACTTTAATGGGAATGCCTGAATCCTCTTGCATGGCGTCTAACAGGTCCGCTACCTGATACGCAATGCTTTCAAGCGAAGCACGTGCGATGTGCCCGGCCTTTGTTCCACGGGTGATCCCGATGATCGTGCCGCGCGCAGACGGATCCCAGTGCGGTGCTCCAAGCCCGGTAAACGCTGGAACAATATAGACATCCCCGTTGTCCGGGACACTCATCGCCAGCGCCTCCACTTCTTCCGCAGCGCGGATGATGCCAAGTCCATCCCTGAGCCATTGGACCACCGAACCGGCAACGAAGACACTGCCTTCCATCGCATATTCAAGTTTGCTGTCCCTTTGCCACGCGACGGTGGTCAGCAAGCGGTTCTTGGACTCTTTACTCTCTTCGCCGAGAGTCTGTAACAGGAACGCACCGGTGCCGTAAGTGCATTTGGCCATGCCCGGATGGAAGCACGCTTGCCCGAATAAAGCTGCCTGCTGGTCTCCGGCCACCCCGGTGATGGGGACACCACCCAGGGCGAGACTTGTCGAAATCAGAGCATATTCCCCGCTGGAAGGGCGCACCTCGGGAAGTAGAGAAGCTGGAATGCGCAAGGCATGCAACAGGTCTCGGTCCCATCTGCCTTCATGGATGTTGAACAGCATGGTACGCGAGGCGTTGGTCGAGTCAATGGCGTGCAAACTGCCGCTCGTCAGGTTCCAAATCAACCAACTGTCAACAGTTCCAAAAGCCAGTTCTCCGGCATTTGCCTTCTCTCGCGCACCTTTCACATTTTCGAGAATCCACATAATCTTACTTGCGGAAAAGTAAGCGTCGATCAGCAAGCCGGTCTTCTGTCTGATCGTTTCTTCCAGACCTTGCTCCCGAAGTTCTTTGCAGATCGGTGCGGTGCGGCGGTCTTGCCACACAATCGCGTTATGGACGGGTTTACCGGTCGTGCGCTCCCAGACGATCGTGGTCTCGCGCTGATTGGTGATACCCAGCGCGGCAATGTCCCGCGGGCGGCTATCGGCTCGGCTCAGGGCTTCTACGGCAACGCTTATTTGCGATGCCCAAATCTCCTCGGGATCATGCTCGACCCAACCCGCACGAGGGTAAATCTGCCCAAACTCCCGTTGCGCGAGGCTGCGGATGGTGCCGCCTCGATCGTAAAGAACCGCCCTGGAACTTGTCGTCCCCTGATCTAACGCAAGTATGTATTCCACCTGTTTCCTCCCCTTCAGGCAGATCGGTTCCTTTCAGCAGACCCGCAGCACAGCAGCCCCATTTATGCGATCGTGCTTCAGCATCTGGAGGGCATCGTTTGCCTGGGCCAGGGGAAACTCCTGCGTCGTCGTATTGTAACGGGACAGACACGGTCAGTTCAAGGAGGGAACGGCCATCCTCCCGGGTGTTGGCGGTGACACTCCGCAGGTTGCGCTCCAGAAAAAGATGCTGCTGGTGATCGATGTGGAGGTGCGCGCACTCATCGACATGGCGTGGCCGTTTTTAGCGCATATTGCATGATCCGGGGATTCACCGTTAGCGCGCTAATCACGCCGAAGGTGCCGGGAGCGCACAGTTGTCTCCTCACTTATCTGCACAACAGACCGAACTTTGTCGGGGCCCATAAGAGTTACGGATATCATCTTGGCTCCTTAGTGTGGCGCTGCCGCCAAGATAAAACCACGCCGGCGCACACAGGAATCGCCTAGGATTTGGAAGTCATCGGGCCGCTGCCTCGACGGGTTTGTTCTGTCTCCCTGGAATCAACACGAGCAATCCAACACTGCCCACTACGGCAAAGGCTGCGCCGTAATAAAACACGGCCGCATGGCCCACGCGATCCCAAAGCAGCCCAGCAACAATGTTTGCCACCAATCCCAATAAACCAACGGTCGCGCTGTACCAGCCAACTCCACTGGCGCGCAGGTGCTCCGGCACGAAATCCGCAGCAAATGCCTTGCCGACGGAGCGGAATATTCCCTGAAATAATCCATAGAAGACAAACAAGGTCGCGATGAGAACAAAGCTTTTCGCGCGCGCAAACCCGAGATAGGCAATGAAGAAGATGATGAAAGACGCTAGAAGGACACTCCTTCTGCCCCATGTGTCAGAAAGAGATCCCGCCGGGTAGGAAATCAGCGCGGCCACCAAGTTGAAACCCGCATAAATCAAGATGGTCGCCTCGAGAGAAGCGCCAATGCCCTTTGTTTGCAGGATCAGAAACGAGTTACTCGAATTGCCGATCCCGAACAATGCTGTCACCAGCAGATATTTCCAATAGGGTTGCGGAAATTGCCGCAAATTGACATCGATTTTGGATTTTGCGGCCACCGGCACGGGCCGTTCCTGGACCAGCAAGATCATGAAAACAGCGAGAAGACCGGGAACAATGGCCAGATAAAAAATCCAACGGATGCCGAGATGAAACGACATCAAAAGAACAACGGCGAGCAACGGCCCCAAGAAAGCGCCTAAATTATCGCCAATACCCTCCAGGCCAAAAGCTCGCCCTCTGCTTTCCTCAGCCGCCGAAGATGCGATGAGCGCATCGCGCGGAGCGGAGCGGAATCCGGCGCCAAGCCGGTCCAGAAACCGTGCCCCCAGCACGCCTTGCCATGCCGTCGCAAGACCGATCAGCGGTTTGGCTACCGCCGATAGTAAATATCCGGCCAGCGCGAGGGATTTCCTTTCTTGAAGCTTATCCGAGAGCCAACCCGAGACGCCCTGAACGATATTCTGTGTTGCCTGCGCAATGCCCTCCACCAGGCCGACGACGCTCCCGCTTGCATGCAGCGTTTGCGTGAGCAAGATCGGCAAGACCGGATAAAGCATCTCCGACGAGATATCGGCAAACAGGCTGGTGAACGCCAGAAGAACGGTATTCCTTGAAACTCCAGCGAAGTAGCGCGTTCGTGTTACCGATTCAACCATAATTACTCGCCGCAGCCGTGCCGGCCGACCGATTCTCCGCCGATGATCTTTACACGTAGTCAAAAAGGGTCATGAAACCAAAATCCATGTGCAACTGCTGGTGGCAGTGGAAAAGGGTCAGCCCCGGGTTATCAGCAACGAAATCCACGGTGGCCTCCTGGTATCCTCCAAGCATGAGCACGTCTTTCAGGATTCCGGCAGTGGGTCTTCCCGCCAAACTGGTCAACTCGAAACTATGGCGGTGAAGATGAATGGGGTGGATGTCATCGCTGGCGTTACGCATATGAATTCGATAGCGCCTGCCTTGTCTTAAGTGCAACGAGGCCGGGGTCATTTCGTTGGCCATTGGGAATGCAACTCCATTGATGGTCCATCGATTGAAACCCTCCTCGGCAGCGTTTTCCTTTACGAAGATCATTTCGAGAGTCTCGTCCGGCGGGGACGCGCTGACACCCGGTTTGGCGAAGCGGGCATAATTCCAGCGGAACGGCGGTGGGGCGATCCACTGCGATTTGCCCGTGTGTCCCGCGTACTCCACCACGATACCCATGCCGTGGCGACGGTCATCGTCTGCAAGATCCCCCATAATCCAGATTCCTGGATGGTTCATCTCCACAATCGCCGAGGCCCGCTCAGCCGTCCCAATCCAAAGTACCGGAACCGTCGCGGGATTCGGCGCCGGATTCCCGTCTAATGCGACCACCCGGAAGGAATGGCCGGGTAAAGCCAGGCTGCGAATCTCCGTGGCACTTCCGTTTAGCACATGGAATAGGATTCGCTCGCCCTGCTTTACACGAACCGGCTCTCCGTGCCCCAGCATGCGGCCATTGATCGTGAATGAGCCGTAGCCGACTTCGTACCCCTTTCGCATGCCTTTGGCCAGCGATGCCTTCATCGCGGATTCGCCTTGCTTTTCGAGAGCCTTCACGCGAGTTGCTGGCGACAGGAAGTCCATTGCCATGTCTCCGCCACGGCTGAAGGCTGGCTCGAATTCTTTCAGCGTAAGAAAGACCTCGCGGTCATAATTTCCGGGTTCATGCTTTGGCTCGATGTACACCGGACCGACCTGCCCGCTGTACTGGCCGGCAGAGAGGTTGGCGCCCGCCCGGATGTGGGTGTGATAGAAGCGGAATCCGGCTGGTCTAGGGGTGAAAACGATCCGCCGCTTGCCGCGCGCTGGAATAAAGGGAGTACCTTCCTCAGCCGCTCCGTCCACATCGGTCGGTACTTTTTGACCATGCCAGTGCAGCTGTTCTGGCGTATCAGTGTCGTTGTAGACATCCAACGTAACCTGCTGCCCTTCCTTGAAGCGAAGCAGTGGTCCAGGGAATTGCCCGTTGTAGTTAGTCAACGAGACGATTCGATTGGGCGCAAGCTCAATCGGAGACGTTCTGATATGCAGTGTGTAATCTGCGGGAGCGGACTCGCTTGGCGGAACCGCTGGTTCACTGTGCTGAATCGGCATTCCCGCGCGAGCTAGGACGCCTCTGGGAGAGAGCAAAAATGCTCCGGCCGTCAGCCCCGTTGCCTTCAGAAATCGACGCCGCGACTTCGCAAGGTTCTTCATTGCATTCTCCCTAAAATATTTTCTGGCCCTCGTCGCGCGTCCAGAGACCACGCTCCACCACCCACCGAAATCAAGAAGAGCAGCGAGCAGAACATCGCAAAGTCGGTGCGGGCATCGCTGACCATGTACCAGAAGCCCTGGCTGGCACGAAATAGCTCTGGGACCTTTGTCGTGGCGATCGCAGTTGTGATCACAATTAACAACGGAACGGCTGTCACCCTTGTCCAGAGCCCTAGGAGCACGAAAATCCCGCACACGATCTCAAAGCTCCCCACAAAATGGGCCGTGAAATACGGATGCGGAAATCCAATCTTCGTGAAACGCGCCACACCCATGTTAGGGTCGATGTATTTGAGAATTCCCTGCGTAAAGAAGATTAGACCCACAGCAAGGCGGACGAGCAGGATGCTTGCCGGACCTCGCGTCGGGCTAAAGAACAATCGAAACAGTGAGTTCATATCTGTTACTCATTCTCTCCCAAGATGAAGCAACGTACATACTCCTTAGCGTAGCGCTGCCGCCAAGATAAAACCACTCCGGTAGCAGTGGAACGTTAGATACCTGGTTGGGATCGGCATAGCGGTGGCTAGCTTCGCGCTGTGGATGGTCGTCCGGGTTCAGCTCGGAAAGTCTTTTAGCGTCCGGGCCAAGGCCAAGCCGCTGGTGACCACGGGCCTTTACTCGAAATTTCGTCATCCCATCTATTTCTTCGGCGAACTGGCTTTTGCAGGCCTATTCCTCGCTTGGGGCAAACTGATCCCGGCACCTGCCTTGTTTGTTCTGACTTGTCCAACGCAAATCGTTCGATCAAGAAAAGAGGAGGCCGTCCTGGAAAAGGCATTGGGGAACAATACCGGCAATACAAAGCGAGCACTTGGTTCTGACTTTGAACGATTGGATTGACACTGCGGGGGACAGGTGTTATACAAAGCGTGGTCAATGCATGCTAGTTCTGATGCTATCGAATTGCTAAAGACAGAGAGTGCGTCCGCTTTTCCTCCGCAGGAGGCCTGCAATGGATTTGTTTGACAAGGTCGACCCGAAGACGCTCGATCGCCGTCATTGGCAGTTGTCGATGCTTTCGCTCGGGATGATTCTCGTCCTGGGAGCGGGTATGGCCTTGCTTATGTATCCTGCCGTTTTTGGCGGGCCCACTACACGGACTTTGTTCT
>Ga0187850_10004732_pt1 | contig 10654 bp, 4 predicted proteins | sample June2016WEW_4_15_FD_132436 | JGI IMG/M metagenome (GOLD analysis project Ga0187850, IMG submission 132436) | Peatland microbial communities from SPRUCE experiment site at the Marcell Experimental Forest, Minnesota, USA - June2016WEW_4_150 | ecosystem: Environmental > Terrestrial > Soil >... | reverse complement strand
GTGGAAAACAATCCGCTTTTGGAAGTCTCGCTGGCGGCACTGTTGCAGACATTGCCGAAGCAGTTCGGGGAGACGCCCGTTGGGAAAGGCGGATCGTCGTAAGGGACATAACTGCTTCGTTCCGAGTGCCACTCCGCGTCCCACCAGTGCGTGCCCAACCTGCTGCTTTCAAGGATTTTGTGGTCGACGCGCATGTCGTACTGGTTGATCGGGTCCGCGCCAGGGACCTTGAATCGCACTCCGAGCGTGTTCAACCCATCTCCCTGCGAGGGAACCACACTGTAGGCTGAGCCGGCTACCGGAACCGGCTCGGCATTGAGCAGGCTTTGCGTAAGGGAATTGAGTCCCAGCCCGCGGCTGCTCATGGTCAACAGGTTCATGGTCTGGAGAGCGCCATTCGACCCTACGTAACTGTACAGCCCCTTCTTGGCATCGGCGGTGTAGACCGTGGGGGAAGGCGTATCCTGAAAATGCTCACGGAAACCAGAGTAATCGAAGAAGAAGAAGGTCCGGTTCTTGCCGTGATACAGTTTCGGGAGGTACACCGGCCCGCCGATGCTGCCGCCGAAGCGATGCTGGTGCAGCCTGCTTCTCGCCACCCCATTCTTGTTGTTGAACCAGGTATTGGCATTGAAAGCGTCGTTGCGGCCGAAGTAGAAGAGGCCGCCGTGCAGGGCGTTGAAGCCCCGTTGCGTCACCATGCGGACCTGCGCGACGCCGTCGCCGGCATCCGCTTCGAGGTTCTGGCCGCTGATGCTGAATTCCCCCACGCTTTCCAGGTTCACATCGTATCCGGAATTGTTGGCGAAGCCGCTGGTCTTGATGAAGCTGTCCCGGATGTCGATGCCATCCTGGGTGAGATTGTTGCTCGAGCCGCGCAGCCCGTTCATCACGGAATTAGCGTCGGTGGCGCTGCCCGTGCCCGTGACGCCGGCCATCTGGGTGGCAAAATCCAGCGGGTTGCGCGTCGTCGAAGGCAAATCCACAATCTGTTTGCGGTCCACGTGGGTGGTCAGCTCGCTCGAAGTCGTATTCACGATGACTTGGGCGGCCTCTACGGTCACCGTCTCAGTGGCTGCTCCCACCTGGAGGGTAACCTTGACGACGGCTTCCTGGGCCGTGATCACTTGAACGCTCTTCGTCTCCCACTTGGTAAACCCGGATGCAACCACCGTTACCGAATAGGTTCCAAACGATAACCCGGGGACGGTGAAGGATCCCTCAATGGTTGTCTTAGTGTTATAAACCGCGCCCGTGCCATTGTCCGTTACAGTCACTGCCGCGCCGGGAACGGCGGCCCCTTGCGGGTCGTATACCGTGCCTGTGATCAAGCCCCTCTGTTCCTGTGCGCTGGCAAATGAAACAGCCAACAGAAGGACTATAAGCAGACCTGTAAATCTTGCCGTCATGGGAATTGCTCCTTTGCACACATCAAATTTTAGACCTCTCAATCGAGACGGTTTTGCCGGGGTTTCCATTCCCGGCTTCCGGCTTTTTGGCAAGTATACACCCAGTTGCCTCTTTTTGATCCCTGAGTTGCGTTTTTCCTCTGGGGGTTTGACTTTCCCTCGCGGTTTCCCATAAGATTTTCGTGTCTCTTATGAAACTCGCAACCAGAGTCCCCTTTCTGCTTTTGCTCTCGGCCCTGCTCCTTCCCGGCGCGGAGCCTTACCGGAAGCCGCCCCAAGCGGTTCTGGACGTCCTCAACGCGCCCGCCACGCCGACCCTGTCGCTCAGCCCCACCCGAACTTACGCGATCCAAGGCTCGCCGGTGCGCTATCCCCCCATTGCGGAACTCGCGCAGCCCATGTTGCGGCTCGCCGGGCTGCGCATCAATCCCAAGACCAACGGCCTGCATAATGCCACCTTCGACAGCACCCTGGCGCTGCGGAAAATTCCCGAAGGCACCGAGATTAAGGTGGACCTGCCGCCGGGCCCAGAGGGCACCCCCAAGCTGGGCACGGGACGCTGGAGTCCCGACAGCGCCCACTTCGCCTTCGCCAACACCACCGCCAACGGCATCGAACTGTGGATCGGCGACACCGCTACCGGCAAGACCCACAAGGTGGAAGGCGCGCGGCTCAACGGCGTCATGGGCGGCAGGGGCGGTGGTGGGGTGCCCTTTGGGCCCGGACGCGGTGGCTTCGGCGGCGGCGCTTCCGACGTGCAGTGGATGCCCGATGGCAAGGCGTTGCTGGTGGAAATCGTCAAGCCCAACCGCGGCGCGCCTCCGCCCGAGCCGCTGGTCCCCACCGGTCCCCACGTCCAGGAGAGCCTCGGCGGCGCCGCTCCCATGGCCACCCTCGAAGACATGTTGCAGAACCCCCATGACGAAGATCTGTTCGAGTATTACGCCACCTCGCAGCTTGCCCTGGTCGACCTCGCCACCGGCAAGGTGACGCCCATTGGCAAGGCGGGAATCATCGAATCGGCGCGCATCTCGCCCGACGGCAGGAACCTCCTGGTCACCACCGTCCATCGCCCCTTCTCGTACCTCCATGCCGTAAGATCGTTCCCCAGGGAAATCGAGGTCTGGGACCGCGCCGGCAAGATGCTGCACAAGGTGGCCAGCCTCCCGCTGGAAGACAAGGTGCCCATCAACGGCGTGCCCACCGGCCCGCGCAGCGTCCAATGGCGGCCCAGTGAACCGGCCACCCTCATCTGGACCGAGGCCCTCGACGGCGGCGATCTGAAGAACAAGGCGCCTTACCGCGACCACATCCTGGCTCTGAAGGCCCCCTTCACCGGCCCGCCGCGCGAGGTCTTCAAAACCGAGCAGCGGTTCCAGGGAATCCAGATGGCCGAAAAGGGCGCGATGGCGTTGGTGGAAGATTTCGAGCGCCTCAAGCGCTGGACGCGCACCTTCCAGATCGACCTCGACAAGCCCGACGCCGCCCCCAAGCTGATCTGGGCGCGCAATAACCAGGACCGCTACCATGACCCCGGCCGTCCTATGGAAAAGGCCATGCCGGGCGGCGGGATGGCCATCTTGCAGGATGGCGACAACATCTTCCTGACCGGCGCCGGATCGTCGCCCGAGGGCGATCGGCCCTTCCTCGATCGTTACAACCTCGCCACCCAAAAACCCGAGCGCCTCTTCCGCTGCGACGACCAGCATTACGAAACCGTGGTCGCGCTCCTCGATCCCCACGGCGAGAAGTTCCTGACCCGGCGCGAGAGTCCCGCCGAGCCCCCCAACTACTATATGAGGACGCCCGCCGGCGCCATAACCGCGGTGACCCGCTTCCCCGACCCCCAGCCGTCCATACGCGGCATCCAGAAGCAACTGGTGAAATACAAGCGCAACGATGGCGTGGACCTTTCCTTCACGCTCTATCTCCCTCCCGATTACAAGCCGGGCACGAAACTGCCGACTCTGGTGTGGGCCTATCCCTACGAATTCACCGACGCCGACACCGCCGGCCAGGTGAGCGGCTCCACCAGGCGGTTCACCGAAATGACCGGCTACTCGCAGTTGTTCTTCGTGCTCGATGGCTACGCCGTGCTGGACAATGCGGCCATGCCGGTGGTGGGCGATCCGGACACCGTCAACAACACTTATGTCGAGCAGATCGTGGCGGACGCCAAAGCGGCCATCGACAAGGCCGTCGAGATGGGCGTCACCGATCCCGCGCGCGTCGGTGTCGGCGGGCACAGCTATGGCGCCTTCATGACCGCCAATCTGCTGGCCCACTCGAACCTGTTCAAGGCCGGCATCGCCGAGAGCGGCGCCCACAACCGCACCCTGACCCCCTTTGGTTTTCAGAGCGAGACGCGAACTCTGTGGCAAGTGCCCGACGTGTACATCAAGATGTCGCCCTTCATGTACGCCGACAAGATCAAGGCGCCGCTGCTGCTGATCCACGGCGAGGCGGATGACAACTCCGGCACGTTCCCCATTCAGTCCGATCGCATGTACCAGGCCGTCCGCGGCAATGGCGGCACGGTGCGCCTGGTCTTCCTTCCCTTCGAAGCCCACGGCTACCGCGGGAAGGAAACCATCGAGCACGTGTTGTGGGAGAAGTTCGCCTGGTTCGACAAGTACGTGAAGAACGCCAGCGGCAACTGAGGGTCGGGCAATTACCCGGCCCGCTCTTCACCCCTTCCCCGGCATCACCATCAGCACCACCCGCGACGGATGCGCGCGATCGTGGTACACCGTCTGGCTCGCCTTGATGAGCCGGGCCTCATCCGCAATCGGCGCGCCCGTGTTGGGGTTGCGGTCGAACCTCGGAAAGTTGCCGCTCGAAATCTCCACCCTGATTCGATGGCCCTTCAAAAACACGTTGCCGGTCACGCCCGCGTCCACCTCGATCACGTAGATTTCGCCCACTTGCGCCGGCTCCGGCTTCTCCAGAGAGTTGCGGTACCGCAGCCGTAAGATCCCGTCCGTCAGGTTGCGCGCGTAGCCGTCCGGAAACACGTCCACCAGCTTCGCCGTGAAGTCCGTGTCTTTCGCGCTGGTTGAGACGTAGAGCACCACCTTGACCGGCCCGATCGCCTCCACGTTCCTCTTCAGCGGCCTGCTGGTGTATACCAGCACGTCCGCGCGCCGCTCCACCGGGCGCTGGTCCATCGGCCCCCACGGGAACACCCGCGGATTGCAGCACACCGCGCCGCCGCGCGTCGGTGCCGGGTCGCGCGGATCGAACACGTAATGGTCCTGGGAGCCGCGCCGCGCGGGCTTGTCGCTCAGGGCGCCGTCCCCCTCGAGCGTGTTGGCGCGGCCGTTGCCGTCCAGGTACAGGTTCCGCCCGCGCGCCTGCTCGGGCGGCCACTCGCGCTCCTCGCGCCATTGGTTGGCGCCCATCACGAAGATCTTCACCGGCGGCTTGGAAACCAGCGGCGTGTCTTTCCCCAGCAGCCACTGGTCGAACCACTCCAGTTGCAGCGAGCGCATCGGCACCGACGCCCCCGGTCCGAAATCCACGCCCGCGAATTGGTACGACATGTTGTGCGGCCACGGCCCCACCAGAATCCGGTTCAGCCCCGAAGTCTTGTGCAGTGCCGCGTAGGCCTCCAGATCGCTCTGGGCGAAGTTGTCGTACCAGCCCCCCACCGAAAAGACGGGGATGCGGACCTTCTGAATCTGCTCTTTGGTGCTGATCGCGCGCCAGAACGAATCGAACGCCGGATGGTCCATCGCCTCGCGGTACATTTCCGACGGCCTGCCGGTGGCCGCCACGTCCGCCGTGCGCAGCGGCAGGTGCAGCACGAACTTGCTGAAATCCGGCAGATAACCCGGCACCCTCAGGTTCTCGGACATCCACTCCAGCCGGTTCCCCAGCTTCATGGCGCCACCCGTCGAGTAGAACCGGTCGCGGTAATCGTCATACCCCGAAACCACCGGGAAGATCGCCTTCAGGTGCGGATTGTTGAGCACCGCCACCTTCCACTGCGCGATTCCCAGGTACGAGCCGCCGATCATGCCCACCCTGCCGTCCGACCACGGCTGCCGCGCGATCCAGTTCAAGGTGTCGTCGCCGTCCGCCGGCTCCTGTTTCAGTGGCTGGAACGCGCCCTCCGATTCGTAGCGCCCGCGCACGTCCTCCACCACCACCGCGTAGCCGTGGTCCACGAAGGCCTCGTAATTCGGCGTGATGTCGGCGCCCTTCCCGTACGGTGTGCGCACCAGAATGGTGGGGACGCGGGCATGCTCGGAGGGCAGAAACACATTGGCCGCCAGGCGCACTCCGTCCCGCATCGGAACCGGCACGTGCATTTGCTTGACCGCAGCCCTCTGCGCCCACGCCAACCCCACGCAGCAGGCCGAAGCTAGACACAACGCCAGAAATCTTTGCGCACCTTCGCCGCGCTGGCGCAGGTTTCCTTCTGACTTCTGTCTTCTGACTTCTGTCTCCTTGTTTAGGTACAGCACTCGCACAACAAATCCCAATACTGCTTCCCGATCAGCTCCACCCGATGATGCGCCCGAACATGCCCGGCCCCCCGCTGGCCGATGGCGCGGGCCACCCCAGACATAGATGTTAGCAGCATCATGTGCTGGCGCAAGCTTTCCCGCTCGGCCACGCCCGGCGCGATCCGCAGGCAGGCGTCCTCGGGAAACCCCGCGTACTCTTCGGAGTCCGTCACCATCACCGGCTTGCCGATCCCCATCAGCCTGACGGTAATCCCCGAAGTCTCCCCCGCCGCCGGATACCGCAGGTTGATGCACGCATCCACCGCGGCCGCCGCCAGCCAGAACTTGCGCTCCTCCAGATACCCCAACCGCACCACGCCGGCCCCGCTCATGAGTGGTTCGACCGCCCGTTCCAGGTCCGTCGAGACGAATTGTCCCGCCACCAGCAACGCCGTCCGCGGGTTCTCCCGGTGCACGTCCGCGAACGCTTCCAGCACCGTGGGCAGCCGCTTGGATTCCCGCAGGTATCCGAATACGCCGAACAGGAACGTCCCCGGCTCCACTCCCAGCCGCTGCCGGTACCGCGCGGCTTCGGCCTCCCCAGGCGGGGTGCCCCCTGGGCCCGGCGCTTGAAAAAGGTGGGGAATCTCCACCACCCGCGCTTCCGGTGCATGTTTCTTCACCATGCGCGCCGCCGCCAGATTATGCACTGCCACTGCGCGTGCCCGCTCCGCCGCGCGCCTTAACAAGGCGTGCTGGAAGTACCGGTTGTCCGTGGCCGAGGTCGCCCGCCCGCGCCACAGTTCCCGCGCCAGCCCGCGGTTCCACTCGCCGTAGTTGTAGACGAACTCTTCTATGTAGCTGGATTCGTCCAGTTGTCCCAGCAGGAAATGGTGCAACACGGCATCGTGCAGCGTCACCACCCCGGGCCGCTCCAGCGCGCGCCGGTAGATCTCCGCGTGCAGCCCGTTATTGCCCAGGTGGTAGAGCGCCACGTCGCAGTGTTCCGGCGCTATTTCCACGCGCCCGCGCCGCCGCAGTTCGACCACTAGCGCCGCCGCATAATCCGCCACGCCCGTCCGCGCCGGGGCCATCGGAGAATAAAACCCGACCGTCACTCTAATCCCTCAGAAAAAAGCCCTCCGCCTCAACCGCTCCCTCGTTCCATGCCTCGTGTCTCTGCTCCCTCGGCGCGCCAACCTCATGCCCGCCGTACTCCCGCGAACATACGCGCAGCCCTCTTTCCCCACTCTCATTCTTCTCCGCGCAAAGTCTTTCTCGGCGTCTCGGCGTCTCGGCGGTGAAAACTCTTCTTACCCCTTCTTCCGTTCCCCGAACAGCGCCGTCCCCACCCGCACGCACGTAGCCCCCTCCTCGATGGCCGTCTCCAGATCGTGCGACATGCCCATCGAGAGCTCCCGCAGCCCGTGCCTTTCCGCCAGTTCCCGCAGCCGCCGGAAGTACGGTCTCGAAGCCTCCGCATCCTCCGTCCACGGCGGCATGGTCATCAGGCCGAGCAATCGCAGGTTCCCGCACCCGCGCACCGCAGCGATCAGCTCTGACAGCGCCGCCGGGTCCGCCCCGCTCTTGGCCTCTTCTTCCGAAAGCTTCACCTCCAGCATGACGTCCAGCGCGCGCCCGGCCTCGTTCAAACGCCGCGCCAGCCTGGGCGAATCCACTGTCTGGATCACCTGGAACAACTCCGCGGCTTTTTTGGACTTATTGGACTGCAAATGCCCAATGAGGTGAAAACGCGCTTCCGCCAAGTCCGCAACCTCCGGCGCCTTGCCCTCCAGTTCTTGCACGTAATTTTCGCCGAACTCCCGCAGCCCCAACTCATAGGCCTCACGGATGGCCGGCGCCGGGAACACTTTGGTCACCGCCAGCAACTTGATTTCCGCCGGATCGCGGCGCGCGCCCTCCGCCGCCCGCCCAATGCGCTCCCGTACCGCCGCCAGCCGCTCGCCCAAGGTGCCCATTGCCGGTTGCACGCTTCAGTATACCGGGACTTCGGGGCGGCGGAATTAAAAACGATCAGTCGCAATTTCGTCATTGAGATTTGTTACCCTAGATTTGTCTGATTTGGAGGTTCGAAATGCGTCTGAAGTTCACCGTGTTGCTAGTGCTATTGGTGTTTGTGGCCGCCCCGGTCTTTGCGCAAGCTGGCGGAGTGGCGGGAATCTCCGGTGTCATCCGGGATCCATCGGGCGCGGTCGTGCCCGGCGCCAAGGTCGTGATTTCGAGCGAGGGGCAAGGCGCCATCCGCACCCTCGAAAGCAATGAGGCCGGGCTTTTCACGGCGCCCGCACTGGTGCCTGGATCCGGCTATAAGGTCACCGTCACCGCCGCCGGTTTCGCCGCATATGAGGCCAGAGACCTGGAATTGCGGGTCGGCCAAAACCTGGACTTGAGGATCAGTCTGGTGGTTGCGACGAGCACCACCGCGGTCGAGGTCACCGCGGCTGCTCCGCTCGTGGAAAACACCAAGAGCGACGTCTCCGGCGTCGTCGATACCAGGTCCATTCAGGATCTGCCGATCAACGGCCGACGCGTGGACTCGTTCGTCCTGACCATGCCGGGCGTGAGCAACGACGGCAACTACGGCTTGCTCAGCTTCCGCGGCGTGGCCGGCCAGAACTCGTTCCTGGTGGACGGGACGGACACCACCGAGCAGTTCTACAACGAGAACGCCGGCCGCACGCGCATCGCGGCCCAGATCTCGCAGGACGCGGTGCAGGAATTCCAGGTGGTTTCCTCCAACTATTCGGCCGAATACGGCCGCGCCATGGGCGGCATCGTCAACACGGTGACGAAGAGCGGCAGCAATGCGCTGCACGGCACCGCCTACTGGTTCTACCGCAGCACCGGGTTCATTGCGCGCGACCCGTTCAGCGCTTACGTTCCCTCCGAGAAGCGCCAGCAGCTTGGCGGGTCCCTCGGCGGGGCGATCAAGCGGGACAAGCTGTTCTACTTCCTCAACACCGAAGTGACGCGGCGCAATTTCCCCATGACGTCCAGCCTCAACACGGTGGCCGTCAATCCCGTGACGCAAACCTGGAACCTTTGCGGCGTCGGCAGCTCCACGCAGCCGGCCGCCACCGCCGCGCAGTGCGCCGCCATCAACGGGCTCCTGCCGCGCTTTTACGGGCAGATTCCGCGCACCCTGAACCAGGAACTCTACTTCGCCAAGCTGGATTACCACCTGTCCGAGCGCAACAGCCTGAGCGCCAGCTTTAACTTCCTGCACCATCGGTCGCCCAACGGCATACAGACCGGCGCTTCCTCCACCAGCGGCTCCGCCATCACCGGCAACGGCGACGACGCCGTCACGGTGCGCAATGGAAGACTGGTCTGGATCACCGTCCCCACTTCCAACTTCGTGAACGAGCTGCGCTTTGGCATGGCTAGCGACCGCCAGGCCGATACCTTCGACAATGCGGAACTGGGAGGCGGCCTGGGGTTCCTCCAGGTCTCCGCGAACGGCACCGGGCTCGGGCCGGCCAACTACCTGCCGCGCATCGAGCCGAGCGAGCTCCGCTTCCAGTTCCAGGACAACGCCACCTGGACCAGAGGCAAACACACCGTCAAGTTCGGCGCCGACATCGCGACCACCGAGGATTATGTTTATTATCTCAGCAACTACTTTGGCGGCTACAGCTACCAGACGGTCAACGCGTTCGCGCTGGACTACAGCGGCAATACCACCGGCGCCAAGAACTGGAATAGCTACTCGCAGACGTTCGGCAATCCAGTCGCAGACTACAGGATGAACGACTACGGCTTCTACCTGCAAGACCAGTGGCGCGTCACTCCGAAGCTGACTGTGAACTACGGCGCGCGCTACGAATACGCGCAATTGCCGCAGCCGAGTGTCTGCAACCAGGATTATCCGCTGACGTGCCAAATACCGTCCTCGCACACGAACCTGGCGCCGCGCCTCGGCGTTGCCTACCAACTGAATGACAAGACCGTCATACAGGGCGGTTATGGAATGTTTTTCGCCCGTTTCCAGGGCGGGACGATCGACAACCTCTTTACCACCGGTAACGGCAAGTACCAGACCAGCGTCTCGCTGGCGGCCACGCAAGCGGCGCAACTGGCGGCCGGCCCAGTGTTCCCGAACACCCTGACAGCGATTCCGACGGGCGGCAGCGTTTCGGCCGCCAGCATCCAGATGCTGGCTCCCAACCTGAAGACGCCCTATTCGGAGCAGGGCAACATCGGAATCCAGCGCCAGCTCAGGTCCGATGTCTCCATGACCGTTTCCTATATCTGGAGCCGCGGCGTGCAACTGTACGGCGTGCGCGATCTCAATTTGCCGGCCACTACCACGAACTTCACGTACACCATCAACGATCCGAACGGCAGCCAGGTGGGCACGTACACCGTGCCGGTCATGACCGGCAAGCGCCCTGATACCCGCTACGGCACCGTCGCCTATGCCGAAAACGGCGTCAACAGCTACTACAACGGGCTTGCCGTTCAGGTTAACAAGCGCTTCACCCACGGCTTCCAGGCGAATCTTTCGTACACCTGGTCGCATGAGATCGACGATGGCCAGAGTTACGGCGAAAGCACCAACAACCTCTGGTTGAGCGGCCCCAGTTACTGGCTGAACAACGGCAACTACAAGGCCGACAAGGGCAGCGGCACGCTCGACCAGCGCCAGCGCTTCGCGCTCTCGTGGGTCTGGGTGCCCACCTTCACGCACCGCACCGACGTTTTCTCCAAGTATGTTGTGAACGGCTGGCAGCTCTCCTCCATCACCGCGATGGGAACCGGCTACCCCTATGG
>Ga0187850_10004727_pt1 | contig 10662 bp, 11 predicted proteins | sample June2016WEW_4_15_FD_132436 | JGI IMG/M metagenome (GOLD analysis project Ga0187850, IMG submission 132436) | Peatland microbial communities from SPRUCE experiment site at the Marcell Experimental Forest, Minnesota, USA - June2016WEW_4_150 | ecosystem: Environmental > Terrestrial > Soil >... | reverse complement strand
TATTTTACTCTGTCAGAGAAGACGGACGGTGCGAGAAGAGCTTAGCGCGGGGGGGGGAAACCATGGTAATCACGCTGCAACCGTGACCCGCTCCGCCTGAGCGGCAGGTGGCGGCACAGGCTCACCGTGCGCGCGCAAGGATTCAATGTGCCGTGGGATGGAATACGCGATCCGCTGCCGGGCCTCCTCGCGCGTTCGGCCGGTCGCAACGCATCCGGGCAGATCGGGAACGTATGCGCCGAAGCCGGACCCGTCTTCGGCGGGCTCAATGATCACCAGATATTCGTTCACTTCTCCAAGTCCTCCTTGGTCAACCCGGCTTGTTTCAGGATACTACCTACAAGCCAGTGGGGTAGCGTGTCGCCATCATGGCCGTTTACGGTTACAGTGCCTTTCTTGGTGGAGTGGCGGAACTGGCGATGGCTGGTCCCTTCCTGACGTTCCAACCACCACCCGTCCCGTCTCAGCATCTTCAGGATGTCTCTAACCTTCGCTACGGCCATGATCTGATGTCCTCACTGCGTCACCGTCAGAGTTGCCGGGGCGCTGGCGACACCTCCGGCCGTTACCACCACCGGTTGCGGGCCCAGAGGAGCGGTGCGCGGAACAGTGAAGTTGATCTGCGTCACCCCAATCGACCAGGTCGGAATGCCGATGAACTGGAACGGGGGTTTCGCCGGCACTCCACCAACGGTGATCGTTACGGGGAGCCGTGGCGCAGGCAGATTGGCCACCGGCGTGTTGGCGGGCGGAGGCGCCCCGCTGACGACGGGCGGCGAGGCATCCCCATCTCCAGTGATGAACAGCGTTAGAATTCCTCCGCGCGGGGCGGAGGTGACCGCTGCGTTAGCCGTCGGATCGATGAAAGCGTTGGGGAAAATACCCGGCCCTGAAGGCGCCACCGGGAACGAGTAGGAAGCGATTTGCCCGTTGTTGTTCACCCCCAGCACGGCTGTTCCGGCTCCCGTTTCGTAAGGAATCTGGATGTTCATCTGCCCGGGCGAAACGTACAGCAAGGGAGCGGGCACGCCGTTCACGGTGACGGAGGCTCCTTGCATTGCCAGCGGCAGGGGCAGGGCGCCCGCCTGTTGAATCGAAGGCGCGAGCTGCGAACCCCAGACGGTGGCCAGCGAACCGGGAGCCACGGCGGGTTGGAACGACGCCGCGTTGGTCACGGCGGTAACACTCGTCGTGGACGAGGCTCCCACAACAAACACAACCGGCACGTTGATGTACTGGGGAATGGCATTCGATGCCTGAATGACCAGGGTCGCGTTGTAGACGCCATTGACCAGCCCGGTAGCCGAAGCCAGAAGCGTTAACTGCTTCGAGGTGGAACCGCTGACGGGGGAGACCTGCAACCAGTTTGTGGTTCGGCCGGACAACAGGATGGAGGCAGTCCACTGTGCCGCGCCTGTCAGATTCAACGCCACAGCGGCGGAGAGATTCGTCGATGAGCCTGTAGACATCGATACCGCCGCCGGCGAAACCGAAAGCACCACGGCGGTGGCTGGGGGCCCCACGAAGGAAGCCGCCAGCGTGGCCGTCACCGGGCTTCCATTGCCGGCCGTGCCATCGATCTCGTAGGTCTTCGATTGAATCGGAGTGATGCCGCTCCAGCAGACCGAGGCTTCGAGCGAGCCGAAGGGAGCAAGCTGCGTGGTCCCGAAGTACTGTTGAATCTGGCTACCGAGGTCGTTCGTTCCAGCCAGGAAACCGGTAAGCTGCACGCCGAAGCCGCTCTGCTCCTGCAAGTACAACTGCTGCGACCATTGGCAGGATGGATCGGCGCCCTGGTTCTGCTGTACCGTGGACGGCGCGCCGGAGAGAGCCATCGAAATCCCGTAGAAGACCGCGGAAACCTGCTGCGACCAGGTCTCGCCGCCGGCATCGGCTCCGGCGAATCCGAATGTGCGGGTGATTGGCACGGAGAGGCCCCGGGCGCGTATGGTCGAGCTTGACAGCGTTCCGTTCGGAGATATTTTCGTGCTGCCAAAAAGACTGGAAAGCTGCTGCGGCAGGCCGTCAATCGTGAAATTGGTGAGGGTGGTGGCAACACCGGCGGTTTCTTTCAGCGCGACGGAGTAGAACCAGCTATACCCCTGGGCATCGGGCGCGCTTTGGAATACGGGATTGGGCGAGATGCTGGGAGCCACCACCGAGCTGCCGGCCGGGTAGCCGACGGTCACGGTGAGGGAGGCCGACGAGCCGCTGAAACTGCCGTCGCCGCCGTAGATTGCCCACACGGCGCCGGCGCCGACTGGCAACTGGCTAGCGGAGACCGTGAGGATCGCGGTCGCCGTCCCGCCGGAAACCGTCAGCGGAGCGGAACCGAGCGAAGTGTCGGCCACGTTAAAGCTAACCGTGCCGCTGGGCGTGCCACTGCCGCTGGCGGCCCTCACCGCGGCGGTCAGCTTCACGGCGCCATTCACGGTGATGGTGGTGGAGTCAGCGGTCAAGGTGGTGGTTGTGCGTCCCGGCTGGTTGTTCCATTGGGTGACCAATTGGTAAGCATCCACGGAGCCCAGGCCGGTAACCAAGTCGTACCCGGAACCGGCCTTGTAGCCCAAGGAGCCGTTCTGGCAATTCAGACCATTCTTCGCACAGGCGACTAGATTGTCGCCGGTGGTGATGTCACGAAAGACATCGGTGGTGCTTAGGGCAAGCCGGTAGAGGGCCGGATTGATATTGCCCAACCCCGGCTGGGCCTGGGCGCCGGCGGAAACCAGGTACTGGTTCAGCAATGCCGCAATTCCCGCAAAGGAAGGCGTCGGGGCGGAGGTTCCGCTATAGAACACATTGCGGCCACCGGTGACGCCCGTGTAGCCGTCGTGAGCAGCCGCGGAGAGAGCGACGTCCGGCACATCGCGGGCGTTGTCGTTGGGCACTCCGGGACCGGTCTGCCAGGAAGGTTTGGAGAAGAGAACGCTGGCTCCTCCTCCGCTGGCGGCCAGACCGCCAGTGCCGGATTCATTCCATGCCGTTTCCGGAATATAGGAAAGAGCCGAGCCGAGGTTGGGGCCATTGGTGGGATCCCAGTAGGTCCCACTGCCCTCATTGAACATGGTGCCGCCCACGGCGGTGATTTCCGGGATGCTGGCCGGAAAAGTAACGGCCAAGCCCTTGGTGGCCTGCGCGCTGGAAAACGCCTTATCGCAACCCGCCGCGCCGGAATCGCCTGAGGCGGCCAGCCACGTGATGCCCTGCGCGCTGGCCTGCTGGGCGATGGACCGGAACGCGGGGGAATTCGAGGGTTCGCAGGCGCCATAGCTAAAGCTCAACACCGGCGCCAGGTTCTGGTCAACGGCATACTGGGCGGCGGTATCGACGCTTTTCGAATAGACATAAACGATGGTTGCGTTGCGCGCGACCGCGCCGGACCACTCCACGTCCAGGTCGGCTTCACCCAAGTCGCTGCTGTTGATTCCGGGGTCGGGACCGTAGAGAACCATCTGGGGATCGTTGGCAGGCAAGTTGAAGCGGCGCCGGAAGGCCTGGATATCCGAGAGATTGATATCGGTTCTCCCGGCGATGGCAATCTTCTGACCGGCGCCATCGATGCCGGCGCTGTAAAGCGGATTCAGGTTATAGATGGCGGCGAAATCATCGGGGGCCAGGTAGTGTCCGCCGCCGCTATTGTAGGCCGGGTCGCTGGCGGGCACAAACTTGTACATGGGCTTCGGATCAAAGTCATCGAGACCGCGGAGGCCGCTTATTACGGCGGCAAGAGCGGCCGGAACGGAGGGCTCCGAGGCGTTCGCGAAATGGGCCTCGCCTTCCACGATGTAGCGGCGAATCCCGGTGTGAAAAGCGCTGCCGATCTGCCCGGCCGTGCCGGTGAACGCGATCCAGTGGCGGCCGCGAGCGATGTCGTTCACCGCCAGGCCTTCGGACTGCAACCACGAGACCATGGCCGCGACGTCGCTGGGGCTGAGGCCGAAGCGCTCGGCGTATTGCTCGGGCGTGAGCCACTTGTGGTAATGGGGGGACGACGGGTCCTGCTGTTCGGCGAGCAACTGCTCGAGCGCGGCCTGCTGGCCGGGCGATGGCTTGAGCAGCAGTGTGACGTACCCCAGCTCGAAAGACGGCTCGACCGGTCCCCGGTCATATTGCGCCTGCGCCTTGGGGTGGACGTTTCCCTTCAGGAGCACCGTCCGGCTTCGGTCCAGCGGGCCGGTGATCCGGTCTTCCTGCGCCGCAAGATCCGCCAGCGGGAGCGCTAACAGAGAAACCACCAGAGCGAGGCGTTGGCAGGCCATAAGGCATTAGGATACTTTGCCCGGCGCCGTTTTGTCGAAAGGGTGTATTTCGTAACCATGTGGCCGCGGGCCTGCTACCATCGGCTTATGGCGGGTTCGGCGCGCCGCTTCTCGCGCAGATCGTTTTTGATTGCCGGACTGGCGGAGACGCGTCTGGCGGCCCAGGGTCACCAGGGAACCACGTATCCATCGGACTGGCGGCGGTATTCTGATCCGGCCACGGAGCTGGAGGTCTACCGGCTTACCGACCCGGCCTATTCCAGCACCATGCCGGCGTATTACAACCACGCCATCGCGCGGTCGAGCGGGTGGATGCTGTTTGGCTGCGATCGGGGCGGATCACCGCAGGCCTTCCACATGGATCTGAAGAGCGGCGAAACGCAGCAGTTGACCGAGGCGGAGGAACTGGACGGCGCGTCGCTCACGCTGCTTCCGGACAACCGCTCGTTCTGCTACTTCGCGGGGCGCTCCTTGCATGTCGTGAACCTGGTCACGTCGCGGGAGCGCAAACCGTACGAGGTTCCGGAGGGCTGGGAACGGGGCGCGGGAATGAGCGTGGGACCGGACGGAACACACGCCATCTTCGCGGAGCGGCGTAGCGAAGGCTCGCGGCTCCGCACGGTGACGCTGTCACAAGGGGCGGCGCGCACAGTGGTGGAGGCGCCGGCCGGGATCGGCGATCCGATCGCGCGGCCCGGGCGCGCGCAGATCCTGTACCGGCAGACGGACGAGGCGCTGTGGCTGGTCAATTCCGACGGGAAGCAGAACCGCCGGCTCAGTCTGGCAGCCGGGCGCATCGGAGCAGCCAATTGGGCGCCGGACGGCAAGACCATCCTCTACTTGAATATTCCCGAAGACCGAACGCAGTTGAACGCCATCCGCGAATGCGCGCCCGATACTAACAGCGACAGGCTAGTGGCCAAGACCAGCCAGTTCGCGCATTTCGGATTCAACCGCGACACGTCGGTGTTCGTGGGGGCGAGCCGCAATGCCGCGTCGCCGACCATATTGATTCTGCTGCGGCTGACGCGGCGGGAGCTGACGCTTTGCGAGCACAGGGCGAGCCATCCGGAAACGGTTGCGCCGGTGTTCGCGCCGGACAGCCAGCGCATTTACTTCCAGAGCGACCGGGACGGTAAACCGGCAATTTACTGCATCCACGTGGAGAAGCTGGTGGAGAAGACGCCGGGCACCTTGTGAGGGATGGTGGGACAGACGATCGACTTTGGTCGTCTGTCATGCCTCGCCAAAACACGGGCGCTTGACGGACGATAAAAACCGATCGTCTGTCCCACCTCCTTATCTTGCGACTGTTTCCTTGGGGGTCGAAAGGTAACCGACGATCTCGTTCTTCTGGACCTGGTTGATCACCAATTCGTAGGGTATGCGGCCACCCTTGGCGGTGTAGAACTGGACAGGCTCGTTGATGCTCTTGTCCTTCTTTTCGGTGAGCTTGTCATCCGCCATCACCAAGAGGGTGTACTTGTTCTTCTTGGCATCGACGTTCGTGAGACGCAGGGTGATGTCAGCGAAACGCTGGGGCTGCTTGGTCTTGGCGAGTTTGATGTCGAAGTAATTGCGCTCGCCCAGGCGCCTGAGGGCCGCCAGTTCCCTGGCGTTGGTGGCCACCAGGCCGCTCTGCACGCCCAGATCGCCGGTGACGGACTTCAGGTCGGCGATGGTTTTCTGTAATTCGGCCTGGGTCGCGGACACCTGGGTCTTCACGTTGCCGACATCGGTGGAGACATCGGCGATCCTGGAATTGGCGGCAGTAGCGGACCGCTTGACGTCGCTGATTTCGGAACTGACTTGCTGCTGCACCTTGGCTTGCTCGGCCTCGATCTGGCGGGCCAGTTGCTCGGCGCGGGCGGTGGCTTCGGCCTTGGCCTGGGCGGACATGGTCCGGGCCTGGTCGTGAAGCTGGGTGCGGGCGGCTTCCAACTCTTCCTTCAATGTTTCGAGGTGGCGCTGCTGCGCGGCCGTGGTGACCGAGGAGGCGTCCCTCAGATTGCTCAACCCCGTCTTGAGGGTTTCGTCCATCTTGGCCACGTCCGTACGGACATGGTCGATCTGGACGTAGAGGTAGATGTTGGCAGCCACGAGGGCAATGATGGCGCCGGCCACGAGCGCCGTGAACAGAGGCGAGCGTTGCGGCTGCGGCTCCGTATATGTCGGTGTGGTACTCACTTTGTGATACTCCTTTAAGCTTCTTTCAGTATAGATGGAACGGGGGGCACTCCGGTTTCGCCTAAGCGAGGTCGAAAGACTGGCCGGGCGCCGGGATCACCACATTCAGATTGTACGTGGAATGGAGCAGCTTGGCGAGTGTCTCGGACTGCTGGGGCTCGCCGTGGACCAGAAAGACTTTGCGCAGGGATGGCGCCAGCGGCCGGATCCACTCGATCAGCTCGCCCTGATCGGCGTGCGCGCTCAGCTCATCGAGGCTCGAAATCTCGGCCCTGACGCGCATGGGCTCGCCAAAGATCCGCACTTCCGGCCACTTTTCGATGAGCTTGCGGCCGAGCGTATCCTGCGCTTGGAACCCGGTGATGAGCACGGTATTCCGCGGATCTTCGATGTTGTTGCGCAGGTGGTGCAGGATGCGGCCCTGCTCACACATGCCGGAGGCGGATACGACCACGAACGGGCCGTGAAGGTCGTTGAGCTTCTTGGAGTCGGCGGCCTCGCGGATGTACTGGAGGCGCTGGAAGCCGAAGGGGTCCTCATGGTGGAACAGGTACTCCCTGGTTTCATCGTCGAAGCATTCCGGGTGGTCGCGGTGGACCGCGGTGATGTCCAGCGCCAGCGGGCTGTCGACAAAAATGGGGATGTTGGGAATGCGCTTTTCGTTGGCGAGCTGGTGCAGCAGGAGCACGAGCTGCTGGGTGCGGCCCACGGCGAAAGCCGGCACGATGATGCGTCCGCCGCGCCGCGCGGTGCGGTTCACGACGTCGGCAAGCTTGTTGATGACGTGGCTGACGTCCTTGTGGAAACGCCCGCCGTAAGTGCTCTCCAGGATCAGGTATTCGGCGGGCGGCATGGTCTCGGGATCGCGGATGATGGGGAGGTTCGGCCGGCCAATGTCTCCGGAGAAGCCCAGGCGGACGGGCGAGCCGTTCGCCGACTCCTGAAGCACGACAAAAGAGGAGCCGAGAATGTGGCCGGCGTCGTAGCTCACGTAGTTCAGGTGGGGGGCCAGGATCTGAGGGGAGTGGTAGGGCACCGCCTGGAGCAGCGGCAGGGCGCGCTCGGCCTCCGCCATGGTGTAGAGCGGCACCACGTGGCCGTCTTCCAGGCCCATGGACTTGCGGTGGTCGAGCCGCTTGTTGAGGAACTCGGCGTCCTTTTCATGGATATGGGCGGAGTCGCGCAGCATCCAGTGGCACAAATCGATGGTGGCCGGAGTGGAATATATGGGGCCGGAGAAGCCGTTTTTCACCAGGGTGGGGAGGTTCCCGCAATGGTCGATGTGGGCGTGTGAAAGAACCACGGCATGGATGGAGGAAGCTGGGAACGGAAGATTGCGATTCTTGCGGTCGGCGTCTTTCCGGCGGCCCTGGTTCAGCCCGCAATCGAGCAGGAAGCGCTGGCCGCCGGATTCCACGAGGTGCATCGAGCCGGTTACCTCGCCGGCCGCGCCCCAGAACGTAACCTTCATCTGCCGCCCCCCAGGAACATGATGGTTGCTTCGAAAGGGTCATGGTAGCGCATTGCGAAACAAGAAAGGGGGGTTCTGTTTGGGCAACCGGCGGCTTACGAAGGCAGTTCCGTGCCAAACGCCGCGGGGCCAACTGACTCGTCCCAGGCGTGCTCCTGAAGATCCAGGGCCGTCGCCAGGGCGCGGTCCAATTCTTTGGTCTTCTCATCGTTCAACCGGCCGATGAAGCGCGTCAGCATGGCTTTCGGCAAGCTCACGAGTTCGTCGCAGTGAATGCTGGAATCCCGCTTGAGGCCCTCTTCAATCCCAATTCGGACTTGAGTGCTGAGCCCGTCGTGCCGCGAATAGACAGGCGCGCAGATCACCGAAGAAAACCTCGTCTCAATCAGCGCCTGGCGGCTCACAACGACGAATACGCGCTGTCGCTTGGGATCCTGCGATCCCGGCTTCCTGACCAGGTAAAGCTCACCGCGGCTCACGGCAAGCCCTGGTATTCGAGGACGTCCATGGCTTCCCGGTTCAGACGGTCGGCGTTGGCGTTGATGATCTCCGTGTCTTGTGCTTCGCGCCGGGCTTTCTCCAGCCGCGCGAGGTAGGCGCGGGTGGCCCGCTCGATCAGGGCGGAACGGTTTGAATCAGCCCGGTCAATGCACTGTAGAAGGTCTTCCGGGAGCGTGATGGATGTCTTGATTCGCACAAGATAATTATACTACCACCGGGCAGATGCGTGATGGCCAGGACGGCCATGCGTCACTTCGTAGCCAGGTTCTCCGGCTCCCTTCCGAAGTTCGATGTTTGGCATGGGTTGGTGGACGAGATGGGATTCGAACCCACGACCCCGGCGTTGCGAACGCCGTGCTCTCCCAGCTGAGCTACTCGCCCACACCAGCCAGCAACTACAATATAGCAGATGGCGGTCTGGCAGCTCGGCAGGCAGATCCGACGAATGCGGCGGGATTGGGACCAGCGAGCCCGCGAAAACGCGCGCTACTACGTGGTCACGGGACAAGAGCGTTGGTCGGACGAGGAGTTCTACCAATCCGGCCAGGTCATGCTGGAAGAACAGATTCTGAACGACCTGCCCAACATCTGCCAAGGCATGGACCCGAAAGACATGAAGGTGCTCGAAATCGGGTGCGGCGCCGGGCGCGTCACGCGCGCGCTGGCGAGCTTCTTCGGCCAGGTCTACGCCGTGGATATCAGCCCCCGCATGGTGCGCCTGGCCCGGCACGCGGTGGAAGGGTTCCCGAACGTGCGAGTCTTCCGGAACAATGGCGTGGATCTTGGCGCGGTGCGCGAACACTGGTGGCACCGCTTCGGCCTGGGCGCCAAGCTGGAAGTCGATTTTGCCTTTTCCTGCATGGTGTTTCAGCACATCCCCAGCCGCGAAATCATCGAGAGCTACGTGCGCGAGGTGAACGGCCTGCTGCGGCCCGGCGGACTTTTCAAGTTCCAGGTGCAGGGATCGTCCCTGGTGGAAGTCGAACCCGACAACACCTGGGTGGGCGTGCCATTCACCGAGCGGGACGCACGCGAGATGGCGCAACGCTGCGGCTTCGAGCTGCGATACGAGCACGGCGCTCAGGACCAGTATTACTGGCTCTGGTGCTTCAAGACAGGGAAACCCCGATAGCCGCGGGCAATGGCTCAGGCGCCGTGGCCGGCGGGACGTTTCTGGTGCGCCTCCTGCTTCCGGCGAGTTGCCCAATACTTCTTCATCCTCTCGGAGACCTCCTGGCGCTCCTTGGGGGCCATGAACTTCCGGCCCCGGCGCTTGACGCCCTCGGTGAGAACCGGGACAACACCGGCACTTCGCTGCAATTCCTCCAGCGAAGCGATTACCCGCTCGAGTCGCTCTTTCTCGGCGTACAACTCCTGTATGGCTCTATATAGGTCCATCGCATGTTCGATCAGCGGAAGCAAACCGCACACTTTCCGTCTGCGGTTCATTGATATTACACCGGATGCGTTGCCTATAAAAGACTAATGAGTCACAAACGGCCAGTATGGTACCAGTTTAATGGCATGTTTAGTAATAGCAATATATCCCACTATAGCTAGGAGAAGTAGTAAGGTTAGGACGATAGTTGTGGCCGTACGCCACGGAAATCTTCGATTCTCGCGCCGCAATACCAGCAAGTAACCGGCGAAGATTCCGACATAGAACAGCAGGCACATGGGCACGGCAAACAACATCATATTGAAAACGTCGGGGGTCGGAGTCACGACGGCGGCAATGATGAAGATGATCAGGATGGCGTAGCGGCTGTGCCTCACCAGGAACCCCGGACTGACAATTCTGAGTAGTGTCAGGAAAAAGATAAGGACCGGGAGTTCGAAAACCAATCCTACGCCGAGAATCACGTTGACAAACAGGTCGAAGTACTCGGTGATGGAGACCATCGGCTCGACGTGGTTTCCGCTCCCGATGCTCAGCAGGAAGGTGAGGCCGTAGCGAAAGGCCACGAAGTAGGCGAACAGGCCGCGAGAATGAACAGGCCGGCGGAGGTGAGCACAAACGGAACGGCCCATCGCCGCTCCTTGCGGTACAACCCGGGGGCGATGAAGGCCCAGACCTGATACAGGACCCAGGGGGAGGCGATAAAGATGGCGCACAGGAAAGGCAGCTTCACCCAAATGACGTTGAACCCCTCCATGGGGGTGATGGCTTTGAGAGTAGGTGGCTTGATGCCCAGGGTGGTCAAGGCTTCGACGGCGGGGGCGGAGATCAGGCGCCAAAGCTGG
>Ga0187850_10004724_pt1 | contig 10671 bp, 10 predicted proteins | sample June2016WEW_4_15_FD_132436 | JGI IMG/M metagenome (GOLD analysis project Ga0187850, IMG submission 132436) | Peatland microbial communities from SPRUCE experiment site at the Marcell Experimental Forest, Minnesota, USA - June2016WEW_4_150 | ecosystem: Environmental > Terrestrial > Soil >... | reverse complement strand
GATCCTGAATCCTGAATCCTGAATCCTGAATCCTGAATCCTGAATCCTGAATCCTGAATCCTGAATCCTGAATCCTGAATCCTGAATCCTGAATCCTGTTCTTCCCCCACCTACCACCTACGACATACCACCTACCTTCTACTACCTATCACATCTCTAGCCTCGTGTCAAGAGCAAAAACGCCGGATTCACACGAGCAGGAGTGTAGAGGCGGGCGCGATCCCGCCCTGCGGGATGCTGGTGGTCACGTAATGAAGATGATTGAGGCCGTAAAAATGCCGCAGATGAGGCATGCAAGGATTCTACCTCAGCCTCAAGCGGCATCAGCATGTGCCAGACCCGCCGATGTCTGCGCCACCCCCCGAATCGCACTCTGGCCATCGATCGTGTACTGCTGCTGGCTGATCAAGGAGCACGAATTTGAAGGAAAAGCCGCAGAGTCTCTGAAAAACGAGACCCTGGGCTATCTGCCCCGTTACGTCGGGGTCGAATAGGTGTGTGGTGGAACCTGGCCACCGAATTGACCCGCGCCCCGAACCAAGACCGACGGCCAGTTTTCCCTTGACGGAACCGCTGGAAGAATATGTAGCGCAAGGCTCGCTTTCCAGCCTTGCGGCTTTTCCACCGCGGCGTGGTTTTGACGGCGCGGCTTCCCTTATCTGTATCCTGTAACCTGTCCCCAGTTCTTGACGGCGCGGCCTGGATGTTCTCGGAAAGCATATTCGGCGCGGGGCCAAGCCTAAAGCGGATTGTCCTGTTTGCGACGCGGCAAAAACCCGCGTCGCTGGAAGAGCCGCAGGGCCGGACCGCGGGCCCTGCGCTACAAGCGGGGTGGGTGGGGTTGGCGCCGTCCGAGGGCCAGAGCAATAGGTGACAGTCACGCCCTGTGGGATGAGAAGGTATCCGACGATGCGGAAGCCTGGCTCGCCTCGCAGGTCGCCGAGCGTGGTGACGAATTTGAAGGAAAAGCCGCAGAGTCTCTGAAAAACGCGACTCTGCGCTACCCGCTCCGAGTCGAAAAGGCGGGGGCGATCCCGCCCTGCGGGATGCTGGTGGTCACGTAATGAAGATGATTGAGGCCGTAAGAATGCCGCAGCCGAGGCATGAAAAGTTTCTACTTCAGCCTCAAGCGGCATCAGCATGTCGCAGACATCACAAACCGATGTCTGCGCCACCCGCGGGCGCGATCCCGCCCTGCGGGATGCTGGTGGTCATGTAATGAAGATGATTGAGGCCGTAAGAATGCCGCAGCCGAGGCATGAAAAGTTTCTACTTCAGCCTCAAGCGGCATCAGCATGTCGCAGACATCACAAACCGATGTCTGCGCCACCCGCCCGCTCCGGCTGGTGAAAGCGCCGGCAGCGGGCCACCCTCTCCCCTCGGGAGAGGGCTGACACCAAGAACATATAGAATCCCTTGGGGAGAGGGTGGCGATCCCGCAGTCGCGGGAGAGCCGGGTGAGGGGTCCTTCTCTTCGAGTGAGGTTAGACTCCCGTCCAACTTACGGATTCGGGTTCAATGCGGACGAGGTTTTTGGTAACCACACGTACCAATTGATCGGCTCGTTCCCAGTAGCTGGAAAGTGAGTCTGGGGCTAGCCTTCTGGGAATCAGCAGAATACTCCCCGAATCTTCGAGGAACTTCGGCTTATGGCAGGCCTGCGGCAAGGAGGTTGCGATCAGAGCCAGCCACGTGCTTCTGCGCGCTGGTGAACCGGGCCAGCGCTTCGCGAGCGCCTGCTTGATCGCCCTGCCGCTGCCGGATCTGAGCCAGGGCGTAATAGGGCTCAGCCAGCGTGGGGTCGTCGCGGGTCGCCTGCTCAAGTGCAGTCAAGGCTTGCTGCAACTTCCCATCCTGGGATAAGGCCTGCCCCAGGCGGTACTCGGCCAGCGCGAAGCGGGGATGGCAGCGGATGGCCGCCTGCAGCTTGGCCTGGGCTTCGAGCGGCCGGTGCATGCGCAGCAGCGTTGCGCCGTAAAAATAGGAAGCAAGGGCATTGCAGCCGGGCTGCATCTGCTCCACGCGCTCAAAGTAGCCTGCAGCCTCCTGGTAATCTCCACTTTGTGATTTCAGAACCGCCATCAGTAGGACCGGGCGAGGATCCTCTCCCCTTCGCTTTTCAACCAACGGCGATAGGGTTTTGATTGCCGTGGCGCTGCGGTCGAGCAAATAGTTAACGACGGCCTGCTGGTATTGGAACTCCGAGGCGTCAGGAAACTGCCGGGCGGCTTGTTCAGCCGCCTGCTCCGCTTCGTTCAGATGGCCGGCAAGCAGGTTGCACCTCACCAACTTTTGCCAAGGGCCCTGGTTATCAGGTAACCGGCGGGTAAGCTCAAGAAATAAGGGAATTGCCTCTTGGTAATTCCGCAAAGCCATTTGCGTCTCGCCGTAGGCGTAGAGATAGAGAGGCCCACGGGCGGCAGCAGGTGCGCCATTCAGAAGCGCCAGGGCCTGGCTAGACTGCCCCTGGGCAATCCAAAGCTCCGCCAGCGCGGCGTAGGGCAAAGGCTGATTGGGGCCATGGCGAATTGCCGCTTGCCACAACTCGGCGGCGGCTGAGGTCTGCCCGGCACCCGCCAGTATTGTGGCAAGGGTTTTCAGAAGCGGCTGATTGCTGTAATCCGAAGAGGATAGATGACCGACGGTGGCGGAAAGCTTCTGAAAGTCCGCTGCCCCGGCGTAGGCGCGGGCAAGATTCACCAGGATGTCATCAGCCCGGGGCGACTGCTGGTGCAGGCCTTCGAGTATGGGAATAGCGGCTGCGAACTGCCCGTCCTGCAGCAGGAGCACCGCGTAGTCGTAGGCATAATCGGGATTTTCCGGTTCGATTTCACGGGCTTGCCGCAGGTTTCGAAGCGCCCCCGGAGGGTCGTTTTGCCGCGCCAAGATAAGTCCCAACAGAGCATGGGCCCGTGCGGAGTGCGGGTCATGCTGGAGGGCCTGCTCAAGCCACCGGCGAGCGTCGTCCAAACGCCCCTCGTGGTAAGCGGCATCCGCTTTTGCCTCGAGCGAGCCGTTGGCGGAGGGCTGGACGGACTGGCTTCCTCCACTTCGCGCCGGTCCCGCCGCCGCGAGGGGGGCGGTCCACAACAGCAAGGAAGCGATCAGGACGGCGGGACGCAAATTTGATTTCACAGGCATGAATTGCCGCGGAAAATTGCCGGAGACATCTCCATTGCTGAGCTTAACCGACCGGAGGCTGGATTTCAAAATAGACAGCCGGCTTTTCATTGCCTGGGATTTCGCGCAGGGAAGTGACCGTCCCGGCGCCCCCCTTTTCTGGCTGGCGTGAAGAAGAGTGCGCGACCTTCCTGACTTACCCGGGAGCTTCGGGGATCGTCCGGCTCAGTTCCGCACCCGCGTCACTTGTCCGCATAGGCAAGATAAGGCACAAATCCGCGGGTGGCGGTCCTGATGCGATAAATGGAAGTTGTGGCCGTGATGTACAAGGTCTTGTAGTCCTCGTCTCCCCATGCGAGGTTGGCAGGCTGCTCCGGGGTGACGATGGTACCCAGGTGATGTCCTTCCGCATCCCACACCCAGATGCCCATCGGGCCCACCACAAACAAGTTGCCTTGCAGGTCAACCTTCATTCCGTCCGGCACGCCGTCGTCGGCTTTATCGTTTTCGTCGCCGAAAATGCGACCGCTGGACAATGTCCCGCCGGTATTGAAGTTATACACCCGGATGTTACGCTGTTCGCTGTCATCGATATAAAGCCGCTTTCCATCCGGCGAAAAGGCCAGACCGTTGGGTTGAGTCAGGTCCCTTGTCTCCAGGCGGACGCTGCCGTCAGCCCCCAGACGGTAGACTCCCTGGAAGGGAATTTCCTGTCTTTGTCCTTTGGGCAGGTCGAGGGTGGGATCCGTGAAATAAATCGCCTTGTCCGGTCCCACAACCAAGTCATTTGGACTATTAAACCTCTTTCCCTGATACCGGTCGGTGAGAATGGAATACTTTCCGGCGGGTGTGACACGAATGATGGCCCTCAGGACGCTTGCACAATCAAGAAGCTGCTGGTGAAGATCGTAGGTATTGCCGTCCGGATCTGCAAGCGCGATCACCGTTTCCCGGCGTCCGTCCGGATAAACACGGTAAATCTTGTTCTGCACTTCGTCGCTGACATAAAGGAAATTGTGCTTGTCCCAGACCGGACCTTCGGTGAATCCGAATCCGGTTGCCACCTGCGTGAGTTTGGCGTGGCGCGGCACAAGCTGCCAGAACTTCGGCGAGAGGGCCTGAAGCGCGAATTTTCTCTGCGGCGGGCTCGCCTGCAGGTGCGGGGCAAAGCAACACAAAACAAGGGCGGCCGCTGCTGCCCGCAAAATTCCTTTCAGACCGGGAATAGAGATCAAAATGATTCTCCTCAAGGGTTAGAGATGCGAAGCGCAACAAATCTCTGCGTCAAAACACTTCAGATACCTCCCCGGCAGAGCTGGGGGATCTCGCCACGGATTAGACTTCCATCTTTCTCAGCGCCTCAGCCAAGTGGTCGGAGGCGCGAATGGCCACGGCGACGACCGTGAGCGTGGGATTCTTCTCGCAGTAAGAAGTGAAGCTGGCGCCGTCCAGGACCCAGAGATTCTGCACATCGTGGGTGCGGTTATAGCGGTTCAGAACCGAGCGTCTGGGATCATCCCCCATCCGCACCGTCCCCACCAGGTTCTCGCCGTCGAAGCCCGGCTACGGATCAACTTCCTGATGTGCCGATTGTCTGTCGCTCATAATTCCCCCTCCTGTTATCAACAACAGTATTTTTGAAGAAGGGTCGTTTTCCGGGCCACCGGTAATACACACTCGACCGCCTCTGAATACAAGGTCCAGTCGAGTTTTCAGTGCTGGGTACTTCCACGCACTACGGAAGGGGTCAGTTTCAGCTCATAACCGAAACCGGTTTCCCGGTCGAAGGTATCCCTGCCAAAAACTCAGCCCTCTATAAATGGAGAGCTAACAATGTTAAAACACTTCAGAACACAAATTTCAGTGCCATCTGGATGATTCTGGGATCTCGCGCGCTGGTGACAACGCCGAAGACGCCGGGGCCGGCATTGATAAGCCCGTTCGGGTTGTTGAACTGAGCGTGGTTGAAAGCGTTGAAGAATTCCGCCCGGTACTCCAACATCTTGGACTCCGTGACTGCGAAGTTCTTTAAGATCGCCAGATCAAAGTTGTTGATGCCGGGACCGTGGAAGAAGTTCCGACCGGCGTCCCCGATTTGTCCCAATGGCTCGAGGCTGAACAACGAGGTGTTGAAGTAAGTCTGGCCGTCTCGCGGATTCGTGTCGTTGAGAATCTTGCCGGGAGAACGGTCCGGTAAGTCGACGCCCGTACCAGTTCCCAGCAAGGATCGGTCGTCATTCTCGCTCAGACCCACCGGCAAGCCGGTGGCGAAGGTTGTGATGCCTGAAATTCCCCAACCCTTGATGGCCCACTTTCCGACCTTGGAGTTGGCAAAAGAGAAGCGATCAAAAGGTTGGACAGTGTAGCTGACTACAAAATCCTGCGTCAGGTCAAAGGAGCAGAGCGCCTTGCTCGCCTTGTAATTCAAGGGATTAATTCCTTGTTCAAGGGCAGAGGCGTTATCCATGCACTTGGCGTAAGTGTAGCCGAGAAGAAACGACGAATACTTGCTTGTGTGGCGCAGGTTCACCTGAAGTGAATTGTAATTGGAGTTCGCCATTTCATCCATATAGGCATTGCTTATAAAGAGGTTGCCCAAGATCGGACGAGTTCCATAGATGGTTTGTCCCGAGGCCGTCACATAGGTATTGCTTTCAAGTCCCGGGCCGCAGGGCGTCTGCCCGGGGGCGAGCGCGCTCGCTTGGCTCAGCGCAAGGCAAAGAGCTGCGTTGCCGGGATTGGACTCGAGGAAGGAGATCAAATCGTGTCCCTGAGTCCCAACGTAGCTGATACTCAGTGTGGTGTTGGCGCCAAACTGGCGCTGCAACGACGCTTCATAGTCTTCGGCATAGGGCATCCGGTTCTGGTGGAAAAACACCGGTGCGCCGGAGATCGGTTCAACCGCAGGCCAGTTGAAAGTGGTATCGGGGTGAGTGGCAGAAGAATTGGTGGAAGGAAAGGTGAAGGGAAACCGTTGTCCTTCGTTATTCCCGGTCGCCCGATCGATGTAAGGCGTCGCGAACTGTGGCGGCGAGGGACTGACGTAGAAAAGACCGTAAGGAGAGTCGCCGACTTCCACAAACTGGGTCAAATCCTCAACCGAAGTATAGAAGAGTCCCCAGCTCGCTCGGAAGCTGGTTCTCCCAGGTCCGCCAACCAGCTTCCCTAGCAAACCGCTATCCCAATTCGGCGAGTAGGCCAGACCCACCCGGGGAGCAAACCCGTCCCATTTTGTGGGCGCGAGAGTGGGAGGGACACCCGGATCACCTGGAACCAGCCAACCTTTCGGCGCGCCAGGAAAGACTACAGATTGCACGCCAGGAATAATGGTCTCAGTTTTGTTTTGCGTGTCATACCAAGGCTGGCTAACTTCCCAACGCAAGCCGTAGTTCAGTGTCAGGCCAGGCTTGGCGCGCCAGCTATCTTGAACAAACGCGCTGAAATATTTGCTGCGAGAGTCGAGAAATTGCCGGCTGGATTGGATCAGTTGATAGGGAGTGCCGATCAGAAAATCGGCGAAGTCGATGCCGGTTTCGGTGCCGTTGAATGTAAAGACGCCGTTCTCGGCATAGGTGTTGCGCTCATTGATCTGGGCGTAATGGAACTCGCCGCCGAATTTCAAGCTATGTGTCCCAATAATCCGGGCGAAGTTATCCAGAAATTGAAAGGTGTTGTTATCTTGACCCGTTGAGCCGTCAGGCAGCCCGAAATTATAGCTATTGAATTCCATCAAGGGCACGCCTTGATCCGCAGGAACGACCGAACCAATTCCTCCCTGTCCGTTGAAGCTTCCGTTAAAGCCAAGGGAACTCATCGTCGGCCCCAGACCGCCTCCTGGATTATTAAAGACATTGGCATCGCGCATGTAACTGAAGTGAAACTGATTCACGGAAGCGGAGCCAAAGCTTTTCGTGTCAGAAAGCTCGAGTAACTGGGCCCGGCCAGGTGTTATGGCGTAGAAGCCGGGGAACTCTGGGGCGTTGTGATAGGGGTTGTTCAGGAGGTAATCGTCCATGAAGTAGTAGGCGGAAAGCATGCCGAACCGGGAATTCCCATCAACGCGAACGCCTCCTTTGTCGTCCCGCAATCGCTCGTCGTAGGCGGAAGTTGAGAAGTAGTTCCCGGGAAGGTCGGGCGGTTGGATATACTTCAGTAAAGGAGCTGCCGGAGACGCCCAGGCGCTTTGCGGAATGACAGCGTTCGGGAAAACGCATTGTGACGAGGTGGTGCATCCCGAAGTGTAGTACGCCTCCCCGGCTTGCACTGGGTAACCCAGTTGCTTCGAAAGCACGTTGGCCCAGTTGGAGCCGACCACAGAACCGCTCAAAGCGCCTGCGTTACCGGAGAAGTCCCCCGTCCGCTCCTCAGCCGAAGGCACGGGAATCAATCCCGTGGCTTCGCCTTGAACCATCCGAGTTCCTTGGTAATCAACAAAAAAGAAGACCTTATTACGCTTGATGGGCCCGCCGAAAGTGCCTCCAAGCTGGTTCTGCTGGAAGGCTCCGACCCCAGGCGATTCGAAGTTTCGCGCGTCAAACTTGGTGTTGCGAACAAAATCAAACGCGTCACCGTGAAACGAGTTGTCGCCGGATTTGGTCACTACATTGACTTGGCCGCCGCTGTAGTTCCCGTACTCGGCGTCGAAATTGTTGGTGAGGATGCGGAACTCCGCGATCGAATCGAGGTTGGGAATAATCGCCGCGCCGTTGTTTCGCCCATCTTCAACGTTTGCCCCATTCACCATAAAGCCATTCGAGGTTTCTCGCTGGCCATTCATGGCGTCGTTGCCTGAGTTGGTGATATCGCCGGAGGTGGGGCGGTCACCTCCCACGGCCACGTTCGAGTAGGGCGAGACGCCAGGCTGGAGCGCCAGCAAATCCGTGTAGCTGCGACCGTTCAACGGCACCGCTGTAATCTTGTTACCCTCAATCACTTCTCCCATTTGCGTACTGCTGGTCTCCACGTGGACAGCGGCGCTTGAAACGTTGACTTCCTGCGTCGTTTCGCCCAAAATGAGCTTAACGTCCACGAGCAGAGCCGAGTTGGCATCGATCACCAGTCCGGTCTGGTGAAAATGCCTGAATCCGGGCTTCTGAACCTCCAATTCGTACGTGCCAATTGGCAAAGCCGGAAATTCGTAGAAACCTTTTGAATCCGTCACCACGGACTGCCGGATCCCGGTGCTCGTGTTCAACGTAATCACTTTCACATCGGGAATTACGGCGCCGGTCGGGTCCGTAACCGCGCCAGAGATGCTGCCCGTAATGCTGGCCCATGCGGCCAGGGTCCCGAACAGCAGGACGAGAGCTAACCCCAGACCAAACTTGTGTTTCAAAAGCATTCTAGGTCTCCCTTCGTAAATCGATTTATCTGGAACTACTTTCGACGCTCAACGGACCCGGCGCTTGAATTCTCGCAGAATGAAAACTGCGCTTGTGCCGTGCAAAATAATTCAAACATATATGGGGGGGCCATACCACTTCTCGGGGCCCTTGTCAAGAACCGTGTTGCGCCCTCAACCTTCACTGAAATCTATCATCACGGGCTTTGTCCGAAATCCGCGCGTCATCATGGCATTGTAGATGATGCCTCCAACAAACCAGGTTCCGCCCACGATCTTCGCCGGGCGCGGCAGGCTCCACCAGATCCAAAGGCAAAAGAGGAAGCCGGAAGCCGGCAGAAGGAATCCGCAAGCAGTTGCCGCGTCGCTTTTTCAGGGATTCGACGACACAACTGAACGATTTGTTCAAAATGTCGTCCTTGAGATTGTTGTGGGCTTTGTTATTATAGAATTGCTGCATTGGGACGCAAAGAAGAAGTAAACGCTCAAGCGGGTTGTTGAAATCCTCGCGGCCCCAGCTCGGAGCATCATGAAAACTGGTTCGGCGACCTCGGACATGTTAGAGCGCACCCTAAATTTGTCATTGCTTGCTCTGAACTTACTATTGCTTACGCTGATCTCACCATCTGCTCTTCGGCCAGCCGAATCACACCTGACACTTTCGATAGGTGTTAAGGCGCCCGACTTTTGCTTGCCAGGTATTGATGACAAAACCCACTGCCTTAAGGACTATGACTCCAGCAAGGTTTTGGTGATTGTTTTCACGTGCAATCATTGCCCCACAGCGCAGCTTTATGAAAATCGACTCAAGCAACTAGCCACTGATTATGGGAACCGCGGTGTGGCGCTTGTGGCCATTGAGCCGAATAATCCGCAAGCCGTAAGGTTGGATGAAATGGGCTACACCGACGTGGGCGACTCGTTTGCGGAAATGAAGATCCGTGCCGCATACCGCCGCTTTAACTTCCCCTATCTTTATGATGGTGAGACGCAGCGCGTCACAGAAGCGTATGGGCCAAGCGCGACCCCACACGTTTTTGTCTTCGACGCAGAACGTCGTCTGCGTTACGAGGGCCGCGTTGATAATAATCCCCGAGAGCTATACGTCACTCAACATGACGCCCGCAACGCAATCGAGGCATTGTTAGCAGGCAAACCGGTGTCCATCGCCAAGACGCCATCATTCGGCTGCTCGACCAAGTGGGCATACAAGGAGGAAGGGCGCAAGGCGGAGCTCGCAGAGATCGAGCGTGAGCCGGTCTCTGTTAAATTGGCGAGCGTTGGGGACCTTAAAGCGCTTCGCAAGAATTCAGGAGGAAAACTTCTCTTAGTCGATTTCTGGGCGTCGTGGTGCGGACCTTGTACCAAGGAGTTCCCCGAATTTCAGACCATGTATCGCATGTATCGCCAGCGTTCTTTCGACCTGGTTACCGTGAGCACTAACGATCCAGATACGAAGGCAGGTGTAATGCGCGTTCTTGAACGGGAACACGCCTCCAGCACTAACCTCCTTTTCGGATCGACGGATATCTACTCGCTAATGGCGGCTTTCGATCCGCAATGGAATGGGGCGGTACCTTACGCGATGCTCATTCGGCCTGATGCTCAGGTTGTCTATAAGCAGCAGGGCGAGATCGATCCCCTGGAAATTCGTCGAGCTATTCTCGCCAACCTGCCTGATGACGATTACATAGGCCTTCAGGCCTACTGGACAGCGAGGTAACCAGGTCGGGAATGGTTGAGGGACCCAAACCGCAAGGAGTTCCCTTCAACGTGGCTTCCACGGGACTGCCGGCCTTCCCGAACACGGAGGGCGCAACCGGGTCGTTCCCCTTCGTAACTGCAGAAAGTGCACGTACGCCCGGGCAGCGCTGGCTACACGGCACTGGGCGTGTACTTTGGCGAGCGTAAGGAGTATTCCTGTGCGGCGGATGCGTTTCGCGCGGCACTTCGTTTCATCAAGGAGAAATTATGCGGCACAAGAGACTGGGAATTCTATTTATAGCAATAATTGTCTGCCTCGGTACCGGATTTGCGGCAGCACAGCGAGAGGCGGTCCGCACCGATACAGCGATCGATCAGGGTTGGGAATTTCGGCAACTGGCGCCGTCGGCGAACAGCACCGACGGGCAATGGCGGCCGGCTCACGTGCCGGGCGACGTGCATCTCGACCTGCTGCGGAACAAACTAATCCCCGATCCTTTCTATCG
>Ga0187850_10004722_pt1 | contig 10675 bp, 4 predicted proteins | sample June2016WEW_4_15_FD_132436 | JGI IMG/M metagenome (GOLD analysis project Ga0187850, IMG submission 132436) | Peatland microbial communities from SPRUCE experiment site at the Marcell Experimental Forest, Minnesota, USA - June2016WEW_4_150 | ecosystem: Environmental > Terrestrial > Soil >... | reverse complement strand
GAGACGGCGGCCATGGCGGCTGTCAAGAGTACCGGCCCGGAACGCATCCAGCCCGGCGACGTCCTGGTGCTGATGTGCCGCGGCCCCATGGGCTCCGGCATGGAGGAGATCTTCGAAATCAGCGTGGCGCTGAGGTACCTGGATTTCGGCAAGCACGTAGCCGTCATTACCGACGCTCGCTTCAGCGGCGTTTCCACCGGCGCCTGCGTCGGCCATGTCACCCCCGAGGCGCTGGCCGGCGGTCCCCTTGGCAAGATTCAGGAAGGCGACCTCATCGAGATCGTCATCGACCGTGTGAACCTGGAAGGCTCCGTCAACCTGGTGAACGGCGGAAGCGCGGAGGCCGGATCTCGCATCCTGGCCGCGCGCCCGCTGCGCGGCGACCTTGCGCCCGACCCCGCCCTGCCCTCGGAGACGCGCCTGTGGGCCGCGCTGCAAGACGTCAGCGGCGGAACCTGGGGCGGCTGCGTGTTCGATACGGAAGCGATTCTACAGGCGCTCAACCCGAGATGATTCGTCTCGCTCGAGATATCACCCTGTGGTTGCCGTGCAACGTCGGCACAGTCTAGCACGGGTGCTCGGAGAAGAGATATTCTTGGTTTGTGACTCCTGGGATGATGCCTGCCGAAGAGATGGTTCCACTGCCTTCGAGCGAACGCGCGCCGTGGCCGGGCGCAGATAGGCTTGGGCCGGCCGACGCTGTGCGCGTAACGGTTGTACTTCGCCGACGGAGCGGCGGTGACCTGCCCGGCGGCGGCGACATCCGGCTTTCACGGGCAGCCTTCGCGGAGGCCCACGGCGCTGACGAAGCCGACGTGGAGAGCGTCCTAAACCTGGCGCGGCGGCATAGGCTCACTGTGAGGCAGAGCCTGGAACGCCGCGCCCTCGCCCTGACTGGGCCCGTCGGCGCCATGCAAGAGGCGTTTCGCACCGAACTGGCGATCTATCGCACCCGGAGCGGCCGGTTTCGCGGCCGGACCGGCCCGTTGATGGTGCCCGCTTCGCTCAGTACGCGCATTCTGGCCGTGCTGGGGCTGGACAACCGGTGCGCGGCGCGATCGCGCGCGCGGACGATTGACACCGCGGGGCCCGGGTTCACGCCGGTCGAACTGGCGGGGCTCTACGAGTTTCCCAGTGGCCTGGACGGCTCGGGGCAGACCATCGGCATCGTGGCGCTTGGCGGGGGCTACCTCGCCTCCGATATGAAGGAATACTTCGCCCAAATCGGAGTGAATGCGCCGGAAATCGTGGATGTCCCGGTCAACGACGGAAGGAACCAACCGGGGAGCGACGAGGTTGCGGATCGGGAAACCACGCTCGATATTCAGGTGGCTGGAGCAATGGCTCCGGGCGCTCGCATCGTCGTCTACTTCGCCGAGAATTCGGAAGAGGGTCTTCACGATGCTCTCAGCGAGGCCGTCCACGACGCTGTTCACGCGCCAACGGTGATCTCGCTGAGCTGGGGTGGGCCGGAGGAAACCTGGACCAGCCAGCTTCGCAGCGCGTTGAGCGCCGTGCTGGACGATGCCGCGGCGTTAGGGGTCACCGTGATCGCAGCGGCGGGCGACGACGGCGCCGCCGATGGCGTGCCGCGCGGCTTGCACGTCGATCTGCCCGCCTGCCTGCCCGGTGTCCTCGGATGTGGGGGCACGCGCATCAAGGTCGCCGGCGGGAAACTGACCGAATCGGTTTGGAACGATGCCCAAACCAGCCAGGGGGCCACTGGCGGAGGCGTGAGCCGCTTCATTCCGCTGCCCGCCTGGCAGATGACGGCGGGCGTTCCCGCGCATCCGGAGACAGGATTCCAAGGTCGAGGCGTGCCCGACGTGGCAGCCAATGCCGACCCACACACGGGCTACCGCGTGCGGATCAATGGCCAGGATCAAGTGGTCGGGGGAACGAGCGCGGTGGCGCCTCTGTGGGCCGCGTTGATCGCCCGAATCAATCAAAAATTCGGCAGGCCCGTGGGATTCGTGAATCCCCTGCTTTACAGCGCCGGCAAAGGAGCTTTCCACGACGTAGTAAAGGGCGGCACCGACGGCTTCCAGGCGGGCGGCAATTGGGACCCCTGCACCGGATTGGGAAGCCCCATCGGCGAAGTGCTGGCGCGCGCGCTGCCGGGAGCCGTCAGAACGGCATAGGCGCTAATACGACCGGTACGGCGCTCCCACCGGGCCCGGCAGCGGCATGATGCCCGTGAAGATGTGGTGGCCTTCGCCTCCGCCGAAGCCCACGTATACCCGGAATACCACGCGCGAAGCCGACCAGAACGTCAGCCCTCCGCCAACGCTGTGACGCATGCCGGAAAGGTCGATGTCGGCCCTCTCGATAGCCACCTTGCCGGTGTCGAAAAAGGCCATGATGCCCAACACCTTCCACAGCCGGCGGTCCCATTCCGCTTCAAACAACAGCGCGTTCGGAGCGCGGAAGCGGTAGTCCGCGAAGGCGCGCAGAGCCGGGTCTGCGTCGATGTCCGAACCGCCCAGGGTGTCCTGTAGGTAGAAGGGGACCAGGTGGCCCGCCGAGGCATCCGATAGCGTCAGGCGGCCATAGAGCGAAAGAATGCTGTCCCGGCGCGGGCCGTTCTTCGACCGCTCCAGGTAGAGGTTATTTAGCAGGTCCGCTCGAAACCTCCGAAACGAGTACCTGCCTGTATCGAGGTCCTGGTAGAACCCGTAACTCACCTTATAGAGCAGCCAGTACGGCTCCTGGGCAGGATAGTGCGGGCGGACATAGAACTCGTAATGAGAGAAAGTCGGTTGAGTAGCGATGCCGGGCGCCTGAGCCTGCGTGAACGCGGCCGAGACGGGTGAATGGATGCTGTCCGACGCCGCGCCGATGCGGGGGCTCAGCCCTTCGATTTTGCCGCCAATATTGAACCACCAGGTGACAGGAACAACCACGCCCGCGCCCAGAATGTTCCTCCGCTGAGAATAGAAGGCGAGGTCGCGCAGGCTCGAATGTGGGCCCAAACCGTAAAACTGCAGCTTGGTGAGCCGTTCGGCGCTGGCGTAGAACTGGATCTCGACCCGGTCCTTGATCTTCGACACCGGCTGGTCGAGCGAGGGCGGCGGCCCGAACTTGGGGTTCAGCTTCAGGAAGGTGTGTCCCTCCCAGGCCCCTCCAAACGAACCCGATCCGCCAAGCTCCCATAGGTTTTTCCATTTTTCGCCGATGCTGAATTCGCGGGTATAGGCAAGTCCTAATCCCACGCCGTTGCCGGGCGAGTACATGCGAGCAATAGCGTGGAACGGCGACCCGTTAAATATCGCCTGGCCGCACTGGGTGGCCACGGTGCGATCGAGCGGGTTGGCCAATGCGGGCCGGCAGTACTCGATGATGGTGTGGATTTCCTTATTAAGAGTTTGATCGACGGGGACTTGCCAAGCCCGCAGCAGCGGGGCCGACATCAGCACAACCGCCAGCGCCGGTCTCATTGGACCCCCTTTAAGCGCTGAGCAACCTCTCTGAGGTACAACGAAGCCTGTCTCTCCGTTTTGACGCCCTGAGGAAACGGCATCTTCAGTTCCGCGCTCTGCGCCTCATCGGGCAACCTGCCCGTGCGCCGCTCCGGGGGCAGATGTTCCAGCTCGGATTGGTAGGCGCTTGAAACCATGTACTTCTGCATGAGGGTGAGCCCCATGGCGATGGCCGTGGTAGGCGGCTCGCCAGGGGCTGGAGTAACCGCGTGCGGAACCAGGGGAGGGGGCTGCGGGTCCCGTAGCGCGAGTACGCCATCGAAAGGATTGGCCACTTTGTCGCGTTGCGTGAGCCAGGTGCTGGTCCAGTCGGGCAGAAACAGCTTGCGAGCGGTCGCCAGGATGGAAGTGTGATCGTACACCGTGTGATCCACCGTCCCGGGCTTGACGTACGGCGAGACGATCACGGCCGGCACGCGCACGCCCAGGCGCTTGAAATCGAAGGGGGGATTCTCGGATACCAGGCCATCCGGGCTTACGCAGTCGGGCGGGACGACATGGTCGTACAATCCGCCATGCTCGTCGTACACGATCAGCAGCGCGCTCTTCTGCCACACCTCCGGGTTGCTGCACAGCGCCATAAACACTTCGCGTATGAGGCGTTCGCCGTTGCGGACGTCGTGATCGGGATGCTGGTCGTCCGGTTCATGCACGCCGCCCGTGTCATCGGCATAGTAGCGCGGCTCAATGAAGCAGTAGTTCGGCAGCTTCGAGGCATCCTGGCACGCCGTGAGGAAGTCGTTGTAAACACCGAAATAGAGGTCCTGGTCGCCCATCAACTCCTTGAACGTGAGCGCCATGGTGAAGTCCTGGTAGTAGATCTTGGCGGAAACGCCGTGGCTGTTCAGAACCGGATAGATGGTGCGCAGTTTCATGCCTGAAGGCGAGACCGCTGCGCCGCCCGAGGTGCCGGCGTGCGCGAAGGCCCGGTTGGGCAGCGTGGGCCCCGGCACCGAGGAGAACCAGCGGTCGCAGACCGCGTAGTGCTTGGCCAGCCAGGTAAGAACCTGCAGCCGGTTCGGCGCGAAACATTTCATGACCTTGCGCGACCGGCCCACGTCGCCGCTCACCGTGCAAAAGCTCTTCACGAAGCCCTGCATCGGAGGCGCCAGCCCCGGCATTCCCTCCGGATTCGAATAAACCTGTACATTGACGTTGGGCACGGTGCAGGCGCAGTAGTTGCAATGTTCCGGAATCTCTTTCGCCGAAAAGATCTGTTCGTTGACGTCGAACAACTCGTGTCCAGGGTCGGGGTCGAGATCGCCTATGTATTGAGCATCGTTGGATACTGTGACCGGCTCGCCGCCGGTGTCCGGATTGGTCTCCTTTCCCGTAAGCCCGTCGATTCCCGGAATTCCCGAGAGGCCGAGCATGTGGTCAAAGGAGCGGTTTTCGAGCATCAAGACGACCAGATGCTCGATTCTGGGGTCGTTGAAAGGCATCGCACCTCCAGGGCACTCTGCATGCACTTCGGTTCCATGCAGGAGAGAAGATCTGCGTATCTTAAGTTTGTAGTGCGCAGGAATGCGGATGTCAAGGGCAGGAGGGCAGGGCAAACGGGAGTTTCGCTGTCATAAGGATTGACAAGCGCCTGCGTGGGGCAGGTTCCCGACCTGCCAAGGGCAGGCGATGGGCAGGTCGGGGACCTGCCCCACGATTCTCACTCGTATCTCAGCGCCTCCACCGGATCCACTCTCGCCGCCCGCAACGCCGGCGGTATCGCTGCCGCGGCCGATGCCAGCAGCAGGCTCACCAGCGGCAACGCGACGCTCGCAAAATCCGATGGCTTCACTTCAAACAGAAGCGACGCCGCCAGCCGCGCGAGCGCCAACCCGCCTGCCAGCCCGCCAGCAACCCCTACGGCGACGGTCACCGCGATATCGCCGGTCACCATCCGAATCACGGCGGCGAGCGATGCACCCAGCGCCACACGGATGCCGATCTCCTTGGTCCGCCGCACCACCGCATAGCTGAGCACGCCGTACAGCCCTACCGCCGCCAGCACCACCGCGACCAGCCCAAAGAAGCCCGCGAGGAGCGCCAGCATCCGCTCCTGCAAAATGGTCTCGTCGATCTGCGTGGACTGCAAAGTCACTCCCGTGACGCGCAGTGATGGACCCACGCGCTGGATTTCCTGCCGCAGCGCCGCCACCATCGCCAGCGGATTTCCGATCGTCCGCACCTCCACGGCCGTGCCCACTCCGCCCGCCGGCTGGTAGATAGTGGGAACGGCGGCCTCGCGCAGATTGTTGTACTTGGTGTCGCGAACCACCGCCACAATCTCCTGCGCGCCGTAATTCGCGTTGTCGTCCACCATCCGCTCGAATCGCTTGCCGAGCGCCTCTTCGCCGGGGAAAAACTGCCGCGCGAAGGTTTCGTTGACGATTACGGCAGTCGGCACCTCCACAGTGATGTCCCGCGCCGTAAACTCCCGCCCGCTCAGCAAGGGAATCTGCATGGTGGCGAAGAAACCGGGCGAGACGGCCAGAAATTGGGGCCGAATTCGTTCTGGCCCGCGCCCTGGGAAACGCACCGGCGGGCTGACGATGGGCGTGCCTGCTCCACCCACGAGTGAAAAGCCGGACGTGGCGGCGGCCCGCACGCCCGGGAACCGCCGCAGGCGATCCAGCAGCTCACCCTCGAGCGCGCGCGCCTTCTCGCCCAGTCCCACGCCGCCCCTGGGACCGAGCAGCCCAGGCCCGCCACGGCCGCCGTTATCCATGCTGAACAGCAGCATGTTCTTCGGCGAGAATCCCAAATCCACGCTCGTCAGCTTCGTGAAAGAGATCAGCAGCAGGCCCGCCACGAACAGCACCACGAAACTGAAGCCCACTTGCGCCGCCAGCACCGGCCGCAAAACGCCGATTCGCGCCGATCCCTTGCCGCCGGCATCCTTGAGTGCGTCGATGGAGTTGGCGCTGGAAGCCCGCAGCGCCGGCGCCAGTCCGAACAAAAACGTCGTCAAGAGGCCGGCCAACACCAGAAACGCCAGCACCCGGCCGTCGGGATGGACATCGAGGTAGATCGGCGCCTCCGTCGTCCCCATCAGCCCGATTATGGAAGGCGTGATCCACACTGCCAATGCCAGACCGATGGCGCACGCTGCGCCCGCCACCAGGCCGCTTTCGACCAGCACCTGCTGCACCAACCGTAACCGGCCCGCTCCCAGCGCCGCCCGCATAGCCATCTCGCGGCCGCGCGCCGCCGCCCGCGCCACCAGCAGGTTGGCCACGTTGGAACAAGCGATCAGCCACACCAGCCCGGTCACCGCGGCCAGGATCCATAACGGCCGCTCGAACTGCCAGCGCAAAAAAGTCGCATGCCCCTGGGCTGCCGATCTCACACTCAGAGGCGAGTGAACGTACCGGGCCACCTCTTCCCGCGGCGTTCCTCCGCCCGCCACGCCCGCCACCGAGAGGTAGCGCAGCAGGTCGGCGGCCAGTTCCCAGCGGAAGTTGGTGAACGCCGCCTGGAGGACTTGCCGCACCTGCTCGGGAGGAACGCCGGGCCTCAGGCGCCCGTAGACCGCGAACTGGTCATGGGCGGGAATCAATAATATCCGCGCTGGCACATTGGTGGTCAGCGGAACCCACAGGTCGTTGAGATAACCGGGCTCCACGCCGCTGAAGTTCTTTTGGGTCACGCCCACAATCTGGAACTCCGTGCCGTTCATGCTCAGCCACCGGCCCAGCACTGCCGGGTTTCCCCCGAAACGCCGCATCCAGAAGCCGTAACTGAGAACCACCGCGGCCCGCTTCTGGTCCAACTGTTCGTCCGCCTCCGTCAGCAAGCGGCCCAGCACGGGGCGAACACCCAAAACTGCCAGTCCGTTGCCGGAAATCCACTGCACGCGCACCTTTTCCGGCGTTCCCGCGGCCTCCCCCGCCCGGTCGTCGAAAACCGCGGTTTGGAACCGTCCCCACACGGTCATCCCGAACAGGTCCGCCAGCCCGCCGGAGGCCTGGCGAAAACGCCCGAGAACCGAATAACTGAAGCGATCGACTTGCGGTGGCACGCCCGGAAACGTACGCAGCGGTTGATACGCGAATGCCACCAGCCTGTGCGGCTCCGGCACAGGCAGTGGACGCAGCATCAAAGCGTCGATCAGTGAGAACGCCGCCGTGCAGGCGCCGATGGCGAGGGAAAGCGAAAGCACCGCCGCCGCCGTAACGGCACGTCCCTTCACCAGAATGCGGAGACCGAAACGCGCATCGTGGAGGAGCGAGTCTAGAAACGGGGGTGTCAGGTTGGACAGCCAAGACATCCGTGACGACATGTTGAAGCCTTTCTAGGCATCCTCCTGCTGTGCCTCTCCGCTCCCTTACGGTCGCGGCTCAGTGCGCGGTCGCGTCTCCGCGAGGAAGCCGGGCTGCTAACATAGTATCTACCCCTATAATGGATTCGCAAAACGTCGATCTGAAGCAGACCATCAATCTGCCGAAAACGGCTTTCTCCATGAAGGCCAACCTGCCGCAGACCGAGCCGAAGATGCTCGAACGGTGGGAGAAGGAGAAGCTCTACGAGCGCATTCGCGCCTCGCGCGCGGGCCGTCCCACTTACATCCTGCACGACGGGCCGCCGTATGCCAACGGGCGCATCCACCTGGGCACCGCCTTCAACAAAATCCTCAAGGACTTCATCGTCAAGTCTAAAACCATGGCGGGCTTCGACTCGCCCTACGTGCCCGGATGGGACTGTCACGGCCTGCCGATCGAAATCAACGTGGACAAGGACCTGGGCGCCAGGAAGGCCCGGATGTCGGCCATGGAGATCCGCACGGCCTGCCGCCAATACGCGGAAAAATACGTCGACTTGCAGCGCCGGGATTTCAAGCGCCTGGGAGTTTTGGGCCAGTGGGACGATCCTTACCTCACCATGAGCGCGCATTACCAGTCCGTCATCGCCGGGGCGTTCGTCGAGTTTCTGGATGGCGGGTACGTGTACAGAGGTTTCAAGCCGGTCCACTGGTGCATCAAGGATCGCACAGCGCTGGCAGAGGCCGAGGTCGAATATCGGGATCATACCAGCCCCTCGATCTGGGTGCGCTTCAAGCTGGCCTCGGACCCCGCCAAGATTCACCCGGCCCTGGCCGGCCACAGCGTCTACGGCGTGATCTGGACCACCACGCCGTGGACCATTCCGGCCAACATGGCCATCGCCTATCACTCGACGTTCGAGTACGCCGCGGTGGATGTTGGAGGCGCCGTCTACATTGTCGCGGCGGAGCTGCTGAAGGTCACGGCCGAGAACTGCGGCTTGGGTGACTACCGCGCCATCGCCACTTTTCCGGGCGCCAACGTCGAGCACGCCGTCTTCCGCCATCCCTTCCTCGAGCGCGATTCGCTCGGCATTCTGGCAGACCACGTAACGCTCGAGCAAGGCACCGGCGCCGTTCATACCGCGCCCGGCCACGGCCAGGAAGACTACGCCATCGGCCGGCAGTACGGAATCGAGACCTTTTGTCCGGTGGACGCCGGCGGGCGTTTCTTTCACGCCGAAGGCGCGGCCGGCCGCTTGCCCGAGGAACTGATCGGCAAGACCGTTTGGGAAGCCAACCCCGTGGTAATCGAGATCCTGAAATCGGCGGGCGCGCTGCTCGGCCTCGGGAAGCTGGCGCATTCCTACCCGCACTGCTGGCGCTGTCACCACCCCGTCATTTTCCGCGCCACCGAGCAGTGGTTCATCGGGATGGACCGCAACAATTTCCGCCAGCGCGCGCTGGAAGCCGTGAAGCAGGCCCGCTGGATGCCGGCCTGGGGCGAGGAGCGCATCTCGAACATGATCGCCACGCGCCCCGACTGGTGCATCTCGCGCCAGAAGGTCTGGGGCGTGCCCATCATCGTCTTCTATTGCGAGAAGTGCCGCGAACCGCTCACCGACCGCAAGATCCTGGAAGGCATCGTGGAGCTGTTCCGGCAGCACAGCGCCGACATCTGGTATCAGCGCAGCGCGGCGGAACTGCTGCCCGCCGGCACGCAATGCGCCAGGTGCGGTGGCGGCGAATTCAGCAAGGAAAGCGACGTCCTGGACGTGTGGTTCGATTCCGGCTCGAGCCACCTGGCGGTGCTGAACGAGCGCTTCGGGCTGACGTGGCCTTCGGACGTCTACATGGAGGGCGGCGACCAATACCGCGGCTGGTTCCACAGCTCGCTGCTGGTGGGAACCGGCATCAAGGGCGGCGCGCCTTACCGCTCTTGCGTGCTGAACGGCTGGGTGCTGGATGGCGAAGGGCGCGCCATGCACAAGTCGCTCGGCAACGTGATCGAGCCCGACGAGATCATCCGACGCCACGGCGCCGAGATGCTGCGGCTGTGGACGGCTTCGGTGGAGTTCAACGAGGACGTCCGCCTGTCGGAGACCATTCTGACGCGGCTGGTGGACGCCTATCGCAAGCTGCGGAACACTTTTCGCTACCTGCTCGGCAACCTTTCGGATTTCGATCCGCTGAAGGACGCCGTGCCGGGTTCCGAGCTGGCCGGGATCGACCAGTGGATCCTGCTGCGCGCCGAAGACCTGACGGCGCGCTGCCGCGCGTGGTACGAAAATTTCGAGTTCCACAAGGTGTACCACTCGGTCTACGCCTTCGCGACGGTGGACCTGAGCGCGGTGTATTTCGACATTCTCAAGGACCGGCTCTACACCGCGGCCACCAGGTCGAAGGCGCGGCGCAGCGCGCAGACGGCGCTCCACCGGCTGCTGGACGCGCTGGCGCGGCTGGTGGCGCCGCTCATGAGCTTTACGGCGGAAGAGGTCTGGAGCCACATGGGTCGCCAGGAAAGCGTGCACGTCGCCTGCTTCCCGGAGCCTTCGGAATTGACCGCGGGTTTCGACGACGCCGCGCGGGAACGAGTGCGGGATTGGAACGGTCTCATGGAAGTGCGGGATCCCGTCTTGAAGAGCCTGGAGACCGCGCGCAACGAAAAGCTGATCGGCGCGCCGCTGGAAGCCTGTGTGCGTCTCTCGGCCGGCGGCGGCCTCTACCCGCTGCTGGAGCAATACGCCCGCGACTTGCCGGCGCTGTTCATCGTTTCTCAAGTGGAAGTGAAGCGCGCGGCGGAAGGCGAGCTGAGCGTAACCGTCGAACGCGCGGCGGGAGAGAAATGCGAGCGCTGCTGGCGGTACACGACGGACACCGGCGCCGACAGCCGCTACCCGACCGTGTGCGGCCGGTGCGCGCAAGCGGTCGGCGAGATGCT
>Ga0187850_10004715_pt1 | contig 10686 bp, 1 predicted proteins | sample June2016WEW_4_15_FD_132436 | JGI IMG/M metagenome (GOLD analysis project Ga0187850, IMG submission 132436) | Peatland microbial communities from SPRUCE experiment site at the Marcell Experimental Forest, Minnesota, USA - June2016WEW_4_150 | ecosystem: Environmental > Terrestrial > Soil >... | reverse complement strand
TGTCCACCAGCACAATCTGGTCGGCCAGGCCGCGCACGGAGGCCAGGCACCGGGGGAGGAACTGTTCCTCGTTTTTCGCAATCAGGCAGACGGAGAGACGCGAGGCGTCCACGGTGATGGCGTCAGGCAGGACCAGCCAGGCGGGTTTGGCGTTGCCGCGCACGCGGCCCTGGAGGAACTTTTTGGCCGGCTTCCATTCCGGGGCGAGCTGGCGGGCGTGCTGCGCGCATTGGCGGGCGACAATGGAGTTCCCGGCGGCCAGGGCGATTTCGGCCAGCAGCAAATAGGCCTCGGGATGGAACGGGCGGACCTGGAGGGCGGCCAGCGTGGCGGTCCAGGCCTCGGGCAGTTTGCGGCGGCGGCAGAGTTCGCGCGCCTGGCCCAGGTGACCCACCAGGGCGCAAGGAGGCAAGGCCAGGGGAGCTTTGGCCTGCGGTTGGCTGGCGCCAGCAGAGCCGGGCTGGACGCGCGGCTCCGGGCAGGCTTTGCCCTTGGGCTGGCCGTGGGTATTGCCGGCGAGCAAGCCGGAGGCGTACCTGGCCCGGGCCTCGGCGACCTCTTTTGCGCCGCGTTCGCGGTTGGCATGCTCCACACTGCCGGGTGACTCCAGGTAGAGTCCAAGCGTCTCCCGGACATGCAGGAAGTTTCGCGTTTGGGCGATGCGCAGCCAGAACTCGTAATCGCCGGCCGAAACGAAGCTCGCGTCAAAGTAGCCGTGTTCCTTGTGCACCTCGCCCCGCCACATCGGCTGCGGTCCGACAAAGCAGCCCTTGAGCAACAGGTCGGCGCGGTTGAAATCCAGCCATTGGCACTGGTTGACCACGGTAGCCGTTTCAAAGGTCTCGTTCTCCGTACGGGTGAGCAAGCAGTCGGCATAGACCAGCGTGACCTCCGGATGCTCCTCCAGGGTGCGGGCGAGCACTTCCAAAGCGTCCCGCCGATGCCGGTCGTCCGTGTTGGCGTTGGTCAGGTACTTGCCGCGCGCGGCCTTGACAGCCCGATTCCAGGCGGCATAAACCGACTCGCGCGCTTCGGTGCGAAGATAGACAATATTCGAGTGGCGTTTCTGGAATTCCTCGACGATGGCGCGTTCGTTTTGGGGTGAGGCGCTGTCCACCACGATGATTTCAAGTCGGTCGGCGATGGTTTGACGCTCGAGGTCTTCGAGACAGCCGCGCATAAACCGCTCGGAGTTGTAGGCGGAGACCAGGGCGGAAACCAGCGGCTCGGCAGACTGACGGCTGGCGGCTGGCAAATCGTCCGCGGGGGCCGGCGGTGAGCCTTGGGCGGCAGCCTGAGGTGCTGCCAGGGGCGGCGCCGCGGCCTCTGACTGCCCGGCGGGGGCGGCGGGGGCGGGGCCGGCTGAGGGACGGGGTTGGCTGGCCGGGGGCACGCCGGCCCGGCCCGTGGGTTTCCCAGGGCGCGTGCGTTTCAGGAGTTCGTGCGCCTCGGTATTTTGCGGGTCAATGGGCAGCACGCAGGCCAGCAGCACCTGCTCGCAGACTCTCGCGTCGCCCATTTCCAGCGCCACTCGCGCCAGGCGAAGGCCGAGGCGAACGCGGAAGGCGCCTGCCTGGCCGCAGCCCGGTGAATTGAGCGCCTGCAGATAAGCTCGCAGGGCGGGCTGAGGCTCTTGGCGATGTTCCAGAGCCAGGCCGTGGAAAAAGCAGAGCAGGCCGTCGCTCTCCCCGTTGGCCTCGGCCAGCGAGGGAAAAACGCGATGGACACCGGCCAGGGCGGGACTGAGCCTCTGTTCGAGTTGGGCCATGCGGGCCAGGTCGGGGGGACGGCGGTTGAGCGCCATTTCGGTGTAACTCAGCAATTCGGAGGCAGCGCGTTGCTGGTGGTTCCTGGCCAGGCCCCAGGCGAATCGTTCGACCGTGTTCAGCGGCTCGCCTCTCCGCAACTCCAAGCGGGCGGTTTGGGAGCGGACGGTCTTGATAGCTTCAACCAAAGCCCCCGCCGTGCGGGTCCAGGAGAAGCGGCGAGTGTTTTCCAAGCCCCGCTCGACCAACTGGCCGCGGGTGGCCGGGGCCAGGACCTGGTTCATGGCGGCCTGGAGACCGGCCACGTCATTTTCTCCGATGAGCAGGGCGGCTTCGCCGGCGACTTCCGGCAGAGATGAATTGCGGCCGGTGATGACCGGGCAACCGCACTTTTGGGCCTCCAGGACGGGCAGACCGAAACCCTCGTAACGCGAAGGATACACCAGGGCGGCGGCGCCGGAATAGGCGGCGGCCAACTCGGCGTTCGTCAGGGCCAGCACGTGGCAGGGCCGGCCGTGGACCAAGGAGTGAAAGCTGGGCTCCAGCTCCGGCGCGCCGCCGGCGCACACCACCTCGAAATCGCCGCGGCGGTTCCAGGAGCCAAAGGCGCGGAAGAACAGTTGTGCGTTCTTGTAGCCAGTGCGGTGGCCAACCAGCAGGAAGTAGGGCTTGCCAATTGGGTGGGCGGCGCAAAAGGCGGCGACCTCGCCCTCCGCAGCGCGCCGAAATTCTTCCCCCACGGCATTCGGGGTGAGATAAACGGGGCGGCTGCCCAGTTCCGGATGGAGCTGGCGGAAATCGGCCAGGGTGGCATTGGAGACGCAGAAGTAAGCGCAGGCCTTGGCGATGGCTTTGGCCTTGGCGCGCCATTCGGGCTGGCTGAGGTCCTGGCCGCTCACCTCGGGGATCATGTCGTGAAGCATGACCATCGAATGGCTCAGCTCCGGATAGCTATAATAGGTGGAGATGAACAGGCCGACCTGTTCCCGGTCGCACAGCTCCTGCAGCAGGAGCGGGTCGCTTTCAAACCGCTGGCCGTCGTAGGCCGGGCCGGGCCGGCTGGCGATGCCGGCAATGGCTGGGGCTGAGTTGGACCGGTCGAGCAAGATAATGTCCTTGGCCAGCTCGCTCCGGGCCAGTTCGTGCAATAGCGAGGTCCACACCCGGGAGATGCCGGCGGGAGATTTTCGCTGCAACTGGAAGATCACGCCATCGATCATCACCTTGGTTCCCCGTGTGCCTGCGGGGGCCGTTGCCTTGGGGTCAAGCTGAGCCAGAGCGGGAGCGGGGCCTGGCACGGAACACCCCGGCTCGGATTGGGGCTCGGCGCTCGGGCCCGCCGAGACCCGCCTTGGAGCAGCCGCGGGGGGCAGTTCTTCCCTCGGGGCGGGCGCCACAGCACGGCCCGGCATTTCAGACCAGTTCAAGCTGACGGTTTTGGGCTTCGCCGGAGGTTCGGGCGCAGGCCCTGGACCGCAGGGGCGTTGCAACCGCTGATCGCGCTTGAGACGGGCCGTTTCGATGGCCGCCTCGAGCCAGGAGGCAAACTTAGCGGGCGAATAGAGAGCTGCCATTTCCGCTCGTGCGGCTTCGCCCATCCGGCGGCACAGGGCCGGGTCGCGGAACAGGCGCAAGACAGACTGGGCGAATTCAGCGGCGTCCTTGGCCACCAGGCCGTTGACCCCATGTTTAACGGGAGAACTCTTGGCCACCTGCCGCATGACCACCACGGGAAGTCCATAGGCCATGGCTTCGGCCACCTTCACTTGCTGCCCGGTGCCGCAAAGGAGCGGACAAAGGGCAAACCGGGCCGTGCGGTAGGCGCTCCTGAGGTCCTCCACGTAGCCGAGGCGATTCATCCCGGGCACGGCTTCCAGGCGGTCACAGACGTTGCCGACCACATCCACGGTGAAGTCCGGGATTTCCTTGCGCAAGCGAGGCAGGATTTCCTTGCTGAAGAACAGATAGCCCTGAATGTTGAAATAATTGTTGGAGATGACCAGCAGCGGCGCGCCAGTGTGCGTGTTGTCCAGGTCCTCCACCGGCAAGGCGACCGGGAGGTAATGCACGCCGGCATGATGAACGCGTTGTTGCACCAACTCGGCCTCGGTGGGCGAAATGGCCACCACGCTGTCAAACCGATCATAACGCGCGTACTCCTCAGGCAGGGCAGCCAGGTTGAGGTTCTCGAAGAAATCCTCCTGGAGGAACCGCGGGTCCGTCTTCGCCATGGTGAAGGGGGGCTGCGGCAGGAAATGATTCGCCACTTGGGAGCGAGCCAGACTCAGGGTCGCCAGGTCGTGCATCTCGATGAGCCGGAGCGCCGGCGCGAAAACCGGATCGGTCACCAGATCGGCCCAGAAGGCATAATTGATTACCACCACTTCGGGCTGCAAGCTCTGATAAACGCCCTCAAAGAAGCTGCGCAAGCTCGGCGGCACGTGTGCTTCCCATAGCCATCCGGCGGCCTGGGCCTGCTGGATGAATTGCTGGTCCGCTGTCGTGCCCCGATACAATCTCACCTTGATGGCATAATCAGATTCGATGGCCTGGAGGCTGGCCTCACTCCAAGGCTGGTCGCTGAACAAGTCGCTGCTCACCAACTCGACCTGGTAGCCCAAGGCTTGCAGGCCTTGCAGCACCGACAGGCAGCGCCGATGGGCGCCGGTGCGCACGGGATGAAAGTTATGGGGAAAGAAAACCAGGGCCCGCCGGTTCGGCGCAGCTTTGGCTGGCGCCGGGCGAGCGGTCGCGGAGAAGACCCGGAGCGATTCTTCCGAGCGACCGGCCTGGGCCAGGCCCTCGCCCAGCAGCCAGCGGAAATCCTCTGCTTTGGGGAATCGCCGCACCGCCGCTTCCAGGACGGGAACGAAGTCGCCCAACCGGCCCGCGTCCAGGGCCGCCAGGAACAGACCCCCCGCCGCCGGCCCATCGGGTGGTTCGACCAGCGGCGCGCCGTCGTAGAGCTGGGCGCTCCCCAGGCGATGGGCGTAGTAGTCCTTCCAAAAGGCCCTGACTTCAGGCGCCGGCAGGCTCTGGAGCGCCGGCAGGCACGCCGCCAGCCAATCGCGCTCCTTGGCCGCGTAAGTGTGAGAGGTCTTGCCCCCCGCCCGCAGCAACCGCATCTGGGCCAGAATCCGATCCAAATAGTGAAAGGAAAACCCCTGCCGCGCGATGCGAATCCAATAGTCCAGGTCCACTGAATAAGCGAGGTCTTCGCGAAAGGCCCCCACTTTTTCTACCACGCACCCGGCCAGGAACATGGACGGCTGATAAATCTGCAGGTGGCGATACCAGCGCATCAGGGTGTAAAGATTGACCGGGACAATCGGAATCCGCAGCCCGGTCGGACGGTCGCCTTCGCCCAACATCAGGGTCTTGCCGTAAACCACGTGCCGCCCGGCCGACGGGTCCAGGAACCCGGCTACGGCCTGCAGTGTGCCCTCCGCGTAGAAGTCATCGGCATTCAACCAGCCGATTATGTCGCCCGTGGCCAGGCGCAGCCCCTTATTCAACGCGTTGGCCTCGCCTTTGTCCGGCTCCGAAATCCAGCGAACATGCGAATAGGATTTTAGAATCTCGACCGTGCCGTCTTTGGAACCGCCATCAATCACGATATGCTCGAAGTTGGGGTAGCCTTGCCCCAGGACACTCTCCAGGCAGGAGCGGAGGTACTGGCCACAATCAAAGGAGGGCGTGATAATCGAGACCTTCGGCCAGGACCGTGGGAGCTTCACCCTATGGCTGGGGCTGGATTGACCCCTGGGCGCTGGCGCTGGTGCGGCGGAGACAGCGCCAGGTGCCCGTCCGTCCGACCGGAGGTCCCCAGTTCGAGGAGCAATTGCGACCGGCTGATTCGCGATTGGGACAAGTCTTTCCCCGGCGGTGGAGGCCTGTTTCTCAGGCTCGGCGGCCCACCGCTCTTCCGCGGAACGGATCACCGCTTCCCAGGCCGCCAGCCTCTTTGGGCGAGAGAATTCTGCTTCAATCGTCGCGCGGGCCGCCCGCCCCAGTTTGCGGCACAAGCGCGGATCGCGGCCCAGTTGCACGGCATATTGGGCAAAGGCCGCCGCATTCTCGGCCACGAAGCCGTTCACGCCATGCCGGAGGGGCACCTTGCCGGCCACGTTGGCCAGCGCGACCACCGGCAGCCCATTGGCCATCGCCTCGACGATTTTCACTTGGATGCCGGTGCCGCCAATGACCGGGCAGACGGCAAACCTAGCCTTGGCGTAAAGCGGGGCCAGGTCCAGCACGAAGCCCAGCGCGCGAACGCCGGGCGTGGGCGCCAGCTTTTGACACGCCTTGCCGACCACGGTCAGCTCGAAGGACGGCATCTGCCGCCGGACCAGGGGCAGCACTCTCGCCGCAAAATACAGATAAGCCTGGTAATTCAGGGCGTAATCGGAGATGGCCAGGATGGCGCCCTCGCTATAGGTGTTCGCCAAGGCCTTGGCCTGAGGCGCACAGGTGGGCACCAGACAGACGGGCCTGGCGGGAACCTGCGCCCGAATGGCCTTGACATCGTCCTCTGTCAAACAGGCGATGGCATCGTAGTCGCCGTAGGCGCCGATTTCCTCCTCTGCGTTGCCCTGCGCGGGGGTCGTTTGTCCGGCAAAGAAGGTCTCCTCCAGCATCCTGGGGTCGGCTCGCGCGGGGTCGATCGGAAAGCAAAGCAGCGGGCTCAGCGCCCGGAGCATCTGCTCATTGGCGGTCAGGACATCATGGCTGCGCATGACACGCACGGCCGACCGAAAAGCCTCGCCCCTGGCCAGTCGGCCCCAGCGCGGATAGTTGATCAGGACCAAATCCGGCTCTTCACGGGCAAACACTTGCCGAAAGTGTTCCAGCAAGCTCGGCGGCGTGTAGCGCGTCCAACTGCCGGGGTCGAGCCTTTCTTGCTGCCGAAGGTATTCGTGGTCCGCCGGCGTGCGGGTATGATAATAGACTCTGGCCCCCAGCATTTCTTGCACATCGGCGCGGCCCAGCGGTTCCCAGGGATTGTCCGAGAAGAGCGTTGTGCCGTAGAGCGCCAGATCGAATCCCATCTCCTTGAAGGCGCTGAAGTCGCTCAACGACACCGCATGAGCGCCCGACTGGGGCGGCAGAGCGCAGTAGGGCCAGAAGATCAAAGCGCGCTTCCTGGCGCGGCGCAACAGGGAAGGACCGGGGCGTTTGGCCGCAGCAGCGGGTTTGGCCGCAGACTTCGGACCGGGGAGCGCGGCCAAGCCCGTTTGGGCCGCCGCCAAGTCGTTCTTGACCTCCGCATCGTCCGGATGGAGTTCCAGCGCGCGGACGAGATCGGCACGGGCCGCCTCGAAATCTCCGGTCTCGCGAGCCAGACGCCCGCGCAGAGCGCGGACCCAGAACTCGTCGTGGCCGAGCTGCAGGGCCAAGTCGTAGTGCCGGCGCGCCGCCCCCGGCTCTTGACCCTGCCAATGCAGGGCCTGGGCGCGCAAATAGTGCCACTCGGCATCTTTCTGGCGCTCTGGAAAGGCGTCCAGCGGCGCCAGGGCCTGGTCATAGTGCTTCGTATCAAAGGCTTGGCGCACCGCCGTCTTGAGCGTTTCGCGCAACTGGAAAACGGCGCCCTCGTCCCCGGGGCGCAATGCGAGTGCCTTCTCCAGTTGGGTCTGGGATTCCGCAAGCCGGCCCCGATGCCGCAAGAAAACGCCCCAGTGGTAATGCCCCCAGAAGTCCTCCGTTCCGCCGACGGCGGCGGGGGCGGGGCCCTGCGCAATGCGATCCAGTTCCGCCAGGATTTTCCGCAGCCGGTCATCGTTGGGGTGGCCTTCCAGGGCGGCCAGCACGGCTGACTCGGCTTCCATAAACTGGCCACGCTCCACCAAGCAGGACGCGCCCAGGCCGCGCTGCAACAAGCACGCCGCCCGCAAGTCGGCCAATTCGGGATTTGAGTCCCCCGCCTGCGCGGCCTGGTCGAACAATTCCAAGACCAGTTCCAGCAGGACGTTGTGCGCCAGCAGGAGCTTGCCCGCCGCCATTCTCCCGGCGGCGGACAGCAGCGGTTGTGCAACCTTGACCAGATGCTCGGCGTAAGTGAGGCAGGCCTTCCGCGCCAGATACGGCTGGGCCTCGGCCAGCAGGGCTTTGCCCAGGCCCTCGCGCGGGGCCGTTGGGTCGGATTCAGGTTCTCCGGCCAGGAGCCTGTGGAAAAAACCGGAGCCGGGGAGAGGCGGAGCAAAGGGCGCATCGCTTGGCGGGCCGCTCTGCTCAGGGCTGCCGGCGGCGCGCCGAACGGAAACCACCTTGTAATCGTGCCCGCGATAGCGATCCACATACGCCTCGTGGATGGTGACGACCAGGCTGGGGTCCGTCCTTAATTCCGAATCAATGAACCGCTTCACGTCCGGCAGGTAAGGATCTTCCGTATAGTCGTCGAAGAAGATGATGCCGCCCTCATTGAGAAGCTGCCGATAGCTCCGGAAGTCCTCCCGCACCGTCTGGTAGGAATGACCGCCGTCAATCCAGATCATGTCGAACCCGGTTTTTTGTGCCGCCAGTGCGCCAAAGACCTCGCCGGACAATCCTTTGTGCAGATGGACGGAACGGGAGACCTTTTCCAACCGGCTCCGCACGTCGGCCAGCGAATCCGCTTTGAGGGAGACCTCTTTTGCCAGCAGCTCGCCGCTGGTTCCTTCAAAGACGTCAATGCCGTGGTATTCTAACTGTTTGTTCCGCGAGTTCAGCACGAGCAGTTCGCTCGTGTCTCCCCTCCAGACTCCGATTTCCAGCATCCGGCCGCACTGATTCCCCCGGATGTAATCCAGCAGGGTGAGATACCGTCTGGCGTTGAGTTTTCCCACGCGCAGTGAATGGAGGACATCCACCCCTTCTTTGTCGCGCGTGCAAATGGCGTGATAGACCTTGCTCTTCTCCCGGTAGTGGAATTCGTCGAAAGGAAGGAAGTAATAGCGTTCGTTGTCGAAGGTATGGACTGTGCCTGGCGAAGTGAAGATCATCGACACGAGGAACGCTTGCTCTTTCCACCACTCGGGAATGCCCCGGAATAATTCCAACAGCGCTGCCAACTGCGGCCCTGCCAGCGAGTCGAACACCCTCAGATCAATCCCGCAGAGGCCGACGTTATATCCTCCCCCCTTGGTGGGCGGGCGGTAGCGAATCGTCTTTCCCAGCGGACCCGCGATGAATTCGCGCACGCTGGGGAGGGTGTCGGCCGCGCCCGACTCCTGGATCAGGAACGGAATGCGCCGCGCCGAAAGGTCCACCACTTCGGAGATTGGCTCCAGGAACACCAAATCGTTGTCGGTCATGACGCAGTAGTCCAACCCCAGGAACTTGCGGGCGTAGAGCAGGAGCAGGATTTTGAGCAGGACAGGGTAGCCCTCAACCGCGCTCGCCAACTGCTCCTGCTTCAGCCCGTAGGTCTGGGCGATGAATTCCACCACCTCCGGCCCGGCCAGCCGGTGGTAGGTCTCCAGCGAGGTGAAGGAGAAAGGGCTGGCCGGCTCGTAATGGTGCCAGAGGACAAACAGGCTGGGCCGGCCGAATTCCTTGACCAGGTCGCGCAGCAGACTCTGTGAGCGGAAATCGTTTTGCTCGAAAAAACCGACGATCGTGTGGCGCGGCAAGGTGGCATTCATCATCTGGTCCCGGTATTTTATGTCATGAATGGTCGTCCCTGGATGGCTTGCCCGCTCTGCTGGCGTGACCGGGGCGATCCCCTCATGGTTTTGATTCCTGTGGCGTCAACACCAGGATTTGGCCCTGGCGACTGAACCGGCTGAGCCGCGGGCGGCCCCGGAGGGCGGCCAGGTTGTCGCGGGCAGTCTGGTTGGCGGGCTCGACTTCCAGCACCCGCTCGAGGGCGGCCTGACAGAGGGCTTCCTCTCCGAGTTCGTAAAGGCACTTGGCCAGCGCCAGCAGCGCCGCCGGCTCGTCGGGCCTCAGGCTCAGGAGTCGGTGATACAGCTTGGCGGCTTGGGCAAACTGGCCCAGCCGCAGGTTCAGATTGGCCAGAAATTGGAGGGCTTCGGCGCAGTTGGCGTCCAGCGCCAGGGCTTGGTGGAGCGCCGCCTCGAAGGCGGGGACATCCTGCAAATGGAGACAGGCGGCCCCGAGTTGGACGTGGAGGATGGCATTGTCCGGCGCCAACTCGATCGCTTGCTCGAACCGGCGCCGGGCTTGGGGCAACTCTCCCAATTGGAAGTGGATGCTGCCCAGGGCGGCCAGGGTTGGGGAATTTGCCGGGGCTAGTTCCAGGACCGCGGTGAGCAATACGCGACAAGTCGCCAGGTCGCCCCGGGCATACTGCTCATTGGCGATATTCAAGAGTTGGAGGGCCGGCTCGGAGAGGCCCTCGGGGCAGGCCACAGCCACGGGGCCCTGGACGGTTTCGTCCCTGGGATACGCGGGAGCCGCCGGCCCGAGCGCCTCAGCCTGGCCCGGCTCCAGCGAGGGATTTTGCCGGGGCGTATCCTCGACTAACATCGTGTCTGGGAGATTCTGCGCGGGCATCTGACTGGTGCGGGTTAAGCGTTTGGCGGTAACAAGCCGAGGCCAGCCGGGCGGAGCACGCGGCGCCCCCGGTGCCAACTCTCAGGCCAGAACCATCGGTTGGGGGTTGGTCAGGCAGCCCGCCCGCTCGACCACCGCCCGGCGCCCTGGCGTTCTCGGCGGCATTGCGGCGGGCGGTCGTGTTCCCTGGGCCTTCATGGGGGCGAGTTTACACCGATTGGTTTGCTGGCAGTCGTCCTGGGGCAGTGCCGCTGCCGGCCAGCGCGACTGCCTCCGGCGGTTGCGCTCCCTCAACTGGCGCTTAGAGTCTTTGGTCGCAACATCTACGTTTTTGCGTGAATGTCTTGGCATGTTTCCTTTGGAGGGGCCTGATTCTTCGGCGCGGAGCGCCGCATTTAACGCGGCGGGGGAAGGCCCACGTTGC
>Ga0187850_10004709_pt1 | contig 10693 bp, 8 predicted proteins | sample June2016WEW_4_15_FD_132436 | JGI IMG/M metagenome (GOLD analysis project Ga0187850, IMG submission 132436) | Peatland microbial communities from SPRUCE experiment site at the Marcell Experimental Forest, Minnesota, USA - June2016WEW_4_150 | ecosystem: Environmental > Terrestrial > Soil >... | reverse complement strand
GTGGTGGTGCAAGTGGGGGGCATCTCCACCCAGGCCGGGGTGACCATCGCAGTAGCAGGGAATTAGCGGGGCAATGCGGCTGACGCCGCACTACTGGTGCATCCTCCAGCCTCCGCCGACGTACAGGAGTTGTCCCGTCAGCCAGTGCGCCTGGTTCGAGGCCAGGAATAGGATGACATCCGCGACGTCCTCGGGCACGCCGCAGCGGCGAAGGGGAGTGCCGGAGGAAACCGCCGCCTCCTGCTCCGGCGTCAGCCAGCCGTTCTGGATCGGGCCCGGGGCCACAATGTTGACCGTGATGCCGTACTTGCCGACCTCACACGCGGCCGAGCGGCTGTAGGATTCAATCGCGTGCTTGGTAGCGGCGTAGCTGATCGAGCTGGCGTGAGCGTGGGCCGCGTCGGTGCTGATATTGATGATTCTGCCCCAGCTTGCGCCGCGTTCCAGGTAGCGCCGGATATACTCGGACATCATCAGAGCGTAAGAGCGGGCGTTCACGGCGAAGTGCGCGTCAGCGACGGCTGCCGAGAAGAGGCCGACCGCGAAGCCTTCCGTGCTGACCGCGGCCGGATCAAATGTGTCCTTCGCGCCGTGGGTGTGGTTATTGACCAGGATGTCAACCGGCCCGAGCGCCGCCTCGCAATCGTCGAACACCGCGCGGATGTTCTCCGGATTGCCGAGATCGGCTTCCGCGGCGGCAGCCGTCCCGCCGTGTTCCACGATCTCCTGGATGAGCCGATCCGCCGATTGCTGCTGCCTTGCCCAGAAGAGCAACGGTCCGCCGACGCCCGCGGCGCGCGCTTTGGCGAGTTCCTCTTCGCCGCAGTCGCAGGGCGGGCGAAAGTAGGCCATGAACACGCGGGCGCCCTGGGCCGCAAACGCCTTCGCAGTCGCCGCGCCAATGCTGTGGTTCGCCCCGGTGATCAAGGCGACCTTCCCTTCGAGTCCCGGATCGATCATAGGCCGCGCCTGTATTCATATTAAAAGCAACTGGTATGATCGGGGAGGGGAGATCAGCGACATGCAGCGCCGCGCTTGGCACGAAAGAATTCGCCGGACCATGGGCGCGCTCAAGCGTTTTCTGAAGCGCGAGAGGCCGGACCCGCCCGATGATCCCTACGCAATGGTCGGCGCCCCCAAGAAACCGCGGCCGCCGCATCGCAGCGCCGCCGTGGCGGATGAGCCGGAGCGGTAGAACTTCAGTTACGAGGCAGGGGACCGCTGTTGGGACTCCCATTCCTCGCGAAGTATGGCGTACAAGAAGCAGTCTTTCCACTCGCCATGGATTTTGAGGTGCTTTCTGAGAAAGCCTTCCTGGCGCATTCCGGTCCTCTCCAGCACCCTTCCGGAGGCCGGGTTCTCAGGCAAGCTGGTGGCCCAGACCCGATGAAGCTGGAGTTCGCCGAAGCCCAGCGCGACCAGTTGTCCGGCGCAGCAAGCGCCCAGGCCCCGGCCCCAACACGCCGGATCGAGCAGATACCAAAGCTCACCTTCTTCGGTTCCGCGGAGGATCACCACTCCGCCCAAGCCGACGAGCCGGCCGGACTCCGCGTCCACGAACGCCCGGACCACGGAGCGCCAGGCAGGCGAAGCCTCCTCATCCATGGCGTCGCGGAGGAACTTCTCGGATTCCTCTCGGGAACAGAGTGGCAGGAGCATGTAGCGCACCACGTTCCAGTTCGAAAGGAGAAGATGAAGGGCATCCAGATCGGCGGCCTCGAGCCGGCGCAACCGCACACGAGGCGCACTTGAGAGATCGTCGCCCATCAGTTTGCTATGGTAACTCCTGAGCGAGCAGTCTTTTCGGCGGCGGGCGGCGTCTTGTTTGATGAGGGACAACTTTGCGAACGTGTACGCTGCTGATTCTCGCCGCGATGAGCGCGCGGGCACAGTTCGTGGCGGTCTCGGCGGCCGACTATCAGACCACCGTGGCGCCCGCCTCGCTGGTTTCGTTGTTCGGCGTGAATCTGGCGAGCCAGACGGCGCAGGCGCAACTCGACTCGAGCGGTCAACTGCCCACCGAGCTCGGGGGCGTTGGGGTGCAGGTGGCGGGCCATGCGGCCCAGCTTCTCTACGTCTCGCCGGTCCAGGTCAACCTGGTGATGCCCGCCGCGATCGCATCCGGAATTGCCAGCATCACCATCCAGCCAACCGGGCCGGGCGCGGCGCTGACATCCACGGTGCAGGTCAGCAACACGGCTCCGGCGGTGTTCTCAATGGACGCCTCGGGGAGCGGCGCGGGAGCCATTCTGAACGCGGTCACCTATGCGGGCGGTCCATTTCTGGTGGAGACCGCCCAGAACCTCGGCGATGACAAGCGCACCAGACTGGCGATCTTCGGAACCGGCATCCGGTACGCGGGCAATCCTTTTCTCGATGCTTCGGTTACGAACGCCACCGGGGCGGTTACGGCGCAGGCGCTGGACAGCGCAGGCAACGTCTACAGCCTGCCGGTGGAGTACGCCGGCGCGGCCGCGGTGTACTTCGGGCTCGACCAGGTGAACGTGGTTCTGCCGCCGCAGCTCGACGGTCTGGGAGTGCTGTCGCTCACACTTACCGCGGGAACGGTATCTTCCAACGTCGTAACCTTCACCGTGGGAAGCCTGCCCGCGAGCGCTCTGCGGTTGGTGGGACTGGCGCTCGCTTCGAGTTCCGTCGTGTCGGGCGGGAGCGTCACGGGCACGGTGACGATGAACGCTCCGGCCAGGGATGCGGGGTTTCGGGTTTCGGTGAGCAGTTCGGCCGGTTTTGTTCAGGCGCCCGGCGCGGTGACCATAGCCACGGGCCAGGTCTCCACCGATTTCACGCTTCAGGCAACGGCAACGGGTGCCGGAGTTGCGACCATCACGGCTTCCGCCAACGGAGTGTCAACCACGGCGCTGCTGACGGTGAATTCGGCTGCCAGTCCCAGAGTTGCGGCGCTGTCTCTCAATGCCAGCGCGGTGGCCGGAGGCACATCGGTCACAGGCACCGTGACGCTCAGTGCGGCCGCGCCGTCCGGCGGCGTGGTTATACAACTGTCGTCGGGTTCGACGCTGGCGCAGACGCCTTCGACCGTGACGATCCCCTGGGCCCGGACGTCCGCGACGTTTACCGTCACCACCAGCTCCACCGCCACCGCGCAGGCGGTGACGATTACGGCGAGCTACAACGGGTCGAGCCAATCCGCGACGCTCACCGTGAATCCTGTCTTCACTTTCGTGCTCAGCAGCACCTCCGTTACGAGCGGCCAGCCGGTCACCGGCACCGTCACTTTCGGGAGTCCGGTGCCGGCGGGAGGCGCGAAGGTCAACTTCACCAGCAGCGATGTTCTGACGGTCACCGTCCCAAGTCTCATCCTGGTGTCCGGAGGGCAAAGCACCCTCAATGTGGCGATCTCCACGGGACCGGTGCCGGCGGCGCGAACCGTGACCATCACCGCCACCTATCAGGGGATTGCCCTGCAAGCATCCTTGACGGTGCTTCCAGCGGGCACGCCCATGATGAGCAGTGTGACTTTGAGCGCCTCAACGGTGAAGGGCGGCGCCGCGGTTACGGGCACAGCGGTACTGACGGTGGCAGCCCCCCTGACAGGGAGCGTGACGGTTACGCTGGCGAGCAGCAACAAACTGGTGGCGCAGGTTCCGTCTTCCGTGATGGTGGCGGCCGGTCAGACCTCGGCTAAGTTCACCGTCACCACGACCGCGGTGACATCGGTGCAGACGGTGACGATCAGCGGCACAGCAGGCGGCGTGACGAAGAGCGCGACGTTGACTGTCCAGTGAGGTTTAAGGGACGCCGAGGATCCGGTGCCAGTCCAGGGCCGCCGCCATTTCCTGGCCGATCCGCACCAGCGCGGGGATGGCGGAGAGATCCGCCTCGTCGATGTCGGTTGGCAGGAGCGTGTTGAAGTTCCGAAAAACACCAGGCCACTGGCGGTTCACCGCGTCGTCGACCCAATCCTCGGAGCTATCGACCAAGGTGCCAGTGGTCCATCCAATGGTTTTCAACAGGCCCTTGGGCGGCTGGTTGGAGGCCGGAAAGTAACCCGTTCCGAGGCCCACGACTCTGGTATCCGCCGGTGTGAAGCCGTCGTATTCGAAGGCCTCCACGCAGGCCTGGTAGGCGGGGTTGGCCACTCCGCCGGCGCCGCCGTCGAAGAAGTACATGGTCTGCCCCAGAATGCCGTCAATGGGCCAATCGTCGAAGTACGTGGGCGCGCAGGCAGAAGCGACGGCAGCGTCGATCAACTTCACGGACCCGGTGGCTTGGCTGTTCCTGGGATTGTCCTGCACGAAGAACCAGTTATGCCCGTTCATGGCGGTGGCCGAGATCATCACGCGGATGGGACAGTCGTTCATGGTCCAAGATGCGGCCGGGCCGAAAACGCCGGTCAGAACATCGCGGAGGTGGCTGGGACCGTACATGAAGCCCCTGACTACGCGCTTTAGTATCGCCAACACGCCAGCGGGCGTGAAGATCTCGCGGGAACGGTCCGTGTACACCTTCAGAGCCTCGGCAGCGGGAACGCCCGCGGCAATCGCGGCGGTCAGGAGCGCACCGGTCGAGGTGCCGGCGCAATAGTCGATGTGATCCTGCGTCAGACCACCCAGTTGCGACTCCAGTTCGATCAGGCAGCAGCAGGGAATGATGCCGCGGATACCTCCGCCCCGGATCGACAGGATCTTACGCATGGTTGCCTCCGTTTCCAATCCAGCATAAGGCACGGCTGCCCTGGTGTCGAGGGCTTTGACTTTGGCCTGCCCTTGGTGTACAAATCGCAGCAGGGAGGTCGGCCATGGACGATTTCCGAGTGGGTTCCATTTCTCCCTACGACCCGGACCACCGCCAGGAGCTTCCCGGCCCGGTGAAACGCAAGAGAGACAAGCGCACAGAGGAGCAAGCTCTGGAGGAAGACGAGGCCGTTATGGCCTCCGAGGAGTCCGAAGCCGGTGAGGAGCCGATTCAGGACTACTACGAGCCTTCCGGCGGGACCGAAGAACCGGAGTGAAGGCGGTCCTGAAGGCGTGAAGGGGTTGAAGCCGCGCATGAGCGCCGGTAAACGCCTCCCTCAAGGTCGATTTCCAGGGATCGCGGGTCACCTCCGACGGTGGCCTGATTCTGGTGCGCGAATTGGACGAACGTTTGGGCTTCGGTGATCTCGTTGCCCAGCACTTGACCGACTCACGGAAGGGGAAGAATACGCAACTCCCGCTGGCGGACCTGTTGCGCCAGTCCATTTACAGCCGCATCGCGGGCTATGAGGATGTCTTGGTGAAGGCCAGCGGCAGGCTGATCAAGCATGCGCGGTACTACTGGTTAATGCTGGCGGAGAGCCATCTGACGCGGCGGCTGTTTGGGGGCATGGTGCGCCGAATCGCAGCGCTGCCGGTGCCCACCGGATAGGCTGCGGCAGGGAAGCAAACCAGGCGAAGGAAGGGAGTGGACGGATAGGTGTCTGAGAAACTGCTTGAAATTAGGCACTTCCGGGTTCTTCTGTGCCCGGAAGAGCCAGAGTTGGCCCCTCCTGGCCCGCCGGAGTCGTTCGGGATGGAGAAAATGAGAGAAACAGCTCCAAAAGACTCGGTTGGACGCATAATCGACACTGAGCCAGGATGGCAAAATGGAAATCCTGGTTCAACAGTTTAGCGGAATGAAAAGCAGATGTTCTCGTCTTTTTCTCTTGTAGGGGGTGGCCGACTTGTGCCATACTCGCGTCGTGGAATGAGAGGTGTCTTGTTTGCTCCGGCGGCTTGCGGATCCGCAGAATCCAATGGGTCAAGCCTCAAGAGGCCTCCAAGGGGCGATTGCCTCAAGAGGCGCAAAGGTAGGTTTTCGACTCATACAAATAGGTGGAAGTTTTTCAGACTGGAACTTCTCGCCTGCACTAGCGTCTCGCAGGTGCGGGCGTCCCGGTAACGCGCCGTCAACAAAGCATACCAAACACCTCCAAAGGGGGAGTGCCGTGTCAAAAGATAGAGGATTCGCCTTTTCCTTCGTTCGTCTATTCGCTGTCACCCTTGTCGTGTCCGCACTGTCAGGTTTGTGGGCACAAACGGCCAGTACCGGCACGGTGCTTGGGCTGGTTACCGACCCCACGGGCGCCGTCGTACCCGGCGCTACTGTCCAGCTTCAAGACGCTGCAACCAGCGCCGTCCGCTCCGTCACGACAAATGGCGCCGGGCGTTATTCCTTCGTGGGTGTTCCGCCCGGAACGTATTCGGTGAATGCAACGGCAACCGGATTTCAGCAGGCACAGGTGCCGTCGGTCGTCGTGGAGGTCACCAAATCATACACCGTCAATATTCAGTTGCCGCTGGGCCAGTCGCGACAGACCGTGGAAGTGACCGCCACGGGAGCAGAGCTGCAAACCATGGATTCCACGCTTGGTTCTCAGCTTGGCGGCGACACCTTATCGATGCTGCCGACCTTGGCACGCAATGTCAGCACCTTGCTGACGTTGCAGGCCACCTCCATGCCCCAACAGGGCTCCGGCCAGTTGAGCTATTACGGCGGACAGGTGGCGGGCGCGCACAGCGATCAGAATTCGATTGTGCTCGATGGCGGCAATATCAGCAATGGGGTGTCGGGGAACTCCGATTATTACAACAACTACGCGGGTGGCCAGGAAGGGCCGATCCCCACGCCGGTGGAGAGCATCCAGGAATTCCGCGTCGCGACCACGAATCCGACCGCCAGTTTCACCGGGTCGTCCGGAAGCGAGACGGTTCTGGTGACCAAACGCGGCAGCAACCAGTTTCATGGTTCGGCTTACTTCTACGGCCAGAATGACGAGCTGAATGCTACCGCGTGGGACTACAACCGTCTTGGGCAGGCGCGGCCGGAAAGCCGGGACAATCGTTTCGGCGGGAGCCTCGGCGGTTATGTCAAGGGGTTGCCGGAGAAGGCCAAGACGTACTTCTACATGAACTACGAAGGCCGGCGAATGCTCGCCACATCGCGCGTCTCCCGTATGGTGCCGACCGACTCTTTGCGCCAGGGTATTCTCCAGTTCCGTGATGCTGCCGGCAAGATCATATCCTACAACCTGGCCACATCCACGCAGTGCGGCACGAACGGGACCTCCGTGTGCGACCCTCGCGGCCTGGGCCTCAATCCGCTGGTCGGCGCCTTGTGGAACAAGTACGAGCCCGAAGGCAACAATTCCACCCTCGGGGACGGGCTTAACACTCTCGGTTTCACACAAGCCGTCCCATTGCCGAACAGCGGCAACTTCGGCGTGATTCGCCTCGATCACTCATTTGGAGCGAACTGGCAGTTTACGGGGAGCTACCGCGCTTACGGTGAATTCGCCGCTGTTAACCGGCAGACGGATCTCGGCGGCCTGCTCCCGGGGGACACCAAGGGCCAAATGGTTTCCACTGCCAGCATTCCCCGCGCGCCGCGGTATCTCCTTGCGAGCCTCACCGGCGTCGTCACGCCCCGCATTACCAACGAATTCAGCTTTAGCTATCTCCGCGATTTTTGGCAGTGGGGCACGTCCGGCGCCTCTCCGCAGTTGCCCGGCAGCGCCGGCGCTCTCGAGATTGGCGGCGAGTCGGACAATGCGTTGATCCCGGTTAATAACCGCGTCCAGGCCGCCCGCCAGCGCACTTGGTTCGGCCACACGCCGAGCTTCCGGGAGAACCTCTCCTGGCAGAAAGGCACGCATTTATTGCGCTTCGGGGCCACCTATGATCACCGTAACGTGAATTTTTGGCGGGACGACGGGCAGAGTTCGCTGGCTTCCTTGGTTTACCAGATTGGCCCGGCCTCAGCCAGCGGCGTCAACATTCCGAGCGCTTACCGGCCACCTACCTGCACCACCACCCTTACCTCGAATTGCCTTCCCTCAAACCAATCCAGCACATGGAACCAACTCTATGGGGAAGTGACCGGGATGGTGGACCAGGCGACCTTGCTTGGTACTCGCAACAGCAGCTCCTCATCCTTAAATCCGGCCGGCACCCCGCTCTCGAATGACGTTACCTGGAACGCTTTCAGCTTCTATGCAACCGACTCCTGGCATATCCGTCCCACGTTGACAATCAATTATGGCCTGAACTGGACGATCGATCAGCCGCCCACGGAAGCCAATGGCAAGCAGATCGTAATAGTGGACCCGAACAACCAGCCCATCGATCCCGCCGCATATCTGCAGACCGAACAGCAGGCGGCGCTCAGTGGCCATGTCTACAATCCGACCCTCGGGTTTGCCCCGATCAGTTCCACGAGCCTCACGCATCCGTTCAAGGCCGTCTACGATGACTTCGCTCCACGCATTGCCTTGGCCTGGAATCCGAAATTCACTGGTGGTTTGTTACAGTGGCTGTTCGGCAGTAACAAGACCGTGATGCGCGTTGGCTATGCGCGGCTGTATGACCGTACAAATGGCGAGTTGAACGTCCTCGATCCTCTGCAAAGCACGGGATTCTTCGGACAGACTCACGTGTGTCTGGGGCCGTCCAAGTCGGGACAATGCCTGGGCAGTTCCGGTTCGGATCCGACCACCGCTTTTCGCGTCGGTACCGACGGCAGCACTGTTACGATGCCCTTTATGTCCGCGGTCGCGGCCATCCCGCTAATCCCTGGCACAGTATCCGGCGCAAATGCGCCTTACGCGTCGACCAGCTTTAATATGGATCCGACCTATAAGCCTGCGCCAAATAACTCCTGGGATTTCACGATTCAACGCGAAATGCCCGGGAACTCGGTGCTCGAGATTGGTTACATCCGGCGAACTGCATCCGGACTTTACTCGCCGCTTGACATAGACGCGGTGCCATTCTTCATGACCTACGGCGGGCAGAGCTTTGCGCAGGCGTTCGACAACGTTAGTGCCCAAATCCGCGCAGGAAGTTCCATCACTCCGCAAGCGTTCTTCGAGACGGCACTGGCGAAAAGTTCATCTTGCACGGGCGTTGCCAGTTGCACGGCCGGCGTGGTTGCCAAATATAGCAGCAACTTCCAGGCGCAGAGTGTTCGCACGCTTTGGAACGCCATCCAGCCTTCCTTTGTATTCGGTCCAGCAACGGCCGCGACCAACCAGGTGGGCACGATGTTCTTCTATTCGGCTCATGGCTGGTCTAATTACAATGCCGGCTTCGTCACCTATCGCACACGCAACTGGAAGGGCCTGGCATTCGACGCCAATTTCACGTACGCACACTCGCTGGACACCGAAGGCCTTAATCAGGATCAGGACCATAGCGCGACCAACGCCTTCAACCTCAATTACGACTACGGCACTTCGCTTTTCGACCGCAAGTTCGTATTCAATCTGCTTGGGATGTACCAGTTTCCGTTTGGCCGCGGCGGGCATAGCATTGCGGATCGCATCGTCCAGGGCTGGTCCATAGCGCCGATCTTCAGCGCTTACACCGGGCTGCCGCTTAAAGTACAGGATGGTTCGGGCCAGGAGTTCGGACAGGGCACGGTGGGCTTCGCCTCGGGCGCGATCGCGACGGCGCCAAACACATTCGGCGACAGCGTACACTCCGGTGTGACAGGCACCAGTGTGGCCACGTCCGGCAATGCGGCCAGCGGCGGCAGCGGGCTGAATCTGTTCGGTGATCCTCTCGCGGTATATAACTCCTTCCGTGCGATCATGCTGAGCCAGGACACCACCAGTGGCGGGGGTGGGCAGTTGCGCGGCCTGAAGCGCTGGAACCTCGACTTCAACGTCGTACGCAAGATTAAATTCACCGAGCGTTTGTCCACTGCTTTCAGCGCTCAGTTCATCAACATTTTCAATCACCACATGTTCAACGATCCAACGGTGAGTTTGCAGTCGCCCTCGAGCTTCGGTGTTATCAGCAGCCAATACAATTCGCCACGAATCATTGAACTGGGTTTGCACGTCGATTTCTAGGGCAAGCGGGGTTCAGCTTGGCGGGAGACATACGTTTAGAGGGGAAATACCATGACGTGTTGCGAGGCTATGCTAGGCCATGCGGTGACCGGTGCCGGCTCTCTGTATTATGATCGCCACATACCAGTACACCGTCTTCTCTCGATCTGCCTCCTCCTCGCCCTGGTTCCCTTTGCGGCCCAGGCGCAGGCGCCCGCCGCCAATAATCCACCCCGCGATAGTCACGGTATGTGGCTGGGGCAGGCGCAGGCGCATGAGCCCGCCGTCACCAGACTGCTGAAGCCGGCGCGCGTGTTCGACGGCGAGGCTATACATGAAGGCTGGGCCGTGCGGGTGACCGGCGATCGCATCGAAGCCGCGGGGCCGTCCGCGAGCGTCGATGCCGCCGGCGCCAAGGTCGTCGAGTTGCCCGGCGCCACCCTCATGCCAGGCCTCGTCGAGGGCCATTCGCACATCCTGTTGCATGCGTATAACGAGACTGCCTGGAACGACCAGGTCGCGCATGAGGGCCTCGCTCTGCGCGTCGCGCGCGCGGTCAACCACCTGCGCGCCACGCTGATGGCCGGCTTCACCACGGTTCGCGACCTCGGCACCGAAGGCGCGGGCTATGCCGACGTCGAGCTCAAACAGGCCGTCAACCAGGGCATCATTCCCGGTCCCCGCGTGCTCGCCTCCACCCGCGGCATCGTCGCTACCGGCACCTACGGCCCCAAGGGATTCGCGCCCGAATGGCGCGTGCCGCAGGGCGGTGAAGAAGCCGATGGCGTCGAAAGCCTCACCCACGTGGTGCGCGATCAGATCGTCCACGGCGCCGACTGGATCAAAATGTACGCCGATTACCGG